>VFSW01015257.1_pt1 | contig 10570 bp, 11 predicted proteins | sample 5358111 | NCBI WGS metagenome assembly VFSW01 (sample SAMN11554181, study PRJNA540505) | mine drainage metagenome | isolation source: sediment from site ElyBrook_90M | place: USA: Ely Copper Mine, Vershire, VT | collected 2017
CGGGCTACGGCGCTCAGTTATGTGAAGTTCCTGCAGCAGCTCTTCGAGGCGGTGGTAACGTTCGGCAGGAGTCAGGTCTGAAATCGTTTCCAGTATCGCAAGAATGTTGTCCTGCACCGTAAGTTTCCGAAAAACTGATGGTTCCTGGGGAAGATAGCCGAGCCCGAGACGTGCACGTTTATGCATCGGCAGACGGCTGATATCCTGGCCGTCTAAGTGGATCGACCCACGGTCAATTGGAATGAGGCCGACCATCATGTAAAAGCAAGTCGTTTTCCCGGCACCGTTCGGGCCAAGCAGACCAACGACCTCCCCGCTGCGGATTTCGAGTGACACGTTCTGGACGACCTGACGTGCCTTGTAGCGTTTGCTGAGGCCAGATGCGGCGAGGATCGTCAATTCAAGGCCCCTTTGCCGGGCTGTGCCGGACCGGAACTTGCGGGCACGGCTGAAGCCTTGGGTGGCTGGATTACAACATGAACCCGGTCCTGGGCGGAGCGCGCTACCGCAATCAGGGTGCCTGTAACAATGTCGTAATGCAGCCGGGCGCTGCGCAACGTATCGTTTCCCTGGCTGAAACGGACCTCATCGTACAGGTCGAGACGCTGCTTGGACGAGTAGTATTTGAGGCGCAATGCTGAGCCCCGGATGTCCTGGTCCGGGGCCGGCATCTTCTGAAAAAAAGTAATCGGGTTGCCTTGGGCGGAGATCGTCTGGATGGCATTGTTGCGCATGCTTGCCTCGGCTTTGGACGCGGTGATGCGCAGCCCTCCCTGCACGAACGTCACATTTCCACGGTAGTAGGTCATGCCAGACTTCTGGTCGATCTCGATGCTGTCCGCGCTGATCCTGATTGGTAGGCCGCGCTGGGCCGCAATTGTGTCCGCGTGCGCACCGCCAGCGCGATGGGGCGCGGCGTCCCCTGCCTGAACTGTGCCGGGTACCGCACGCTGGGCAGCCGACTGCATGCCATCCGCTGCGCTGGCGTCGCCTGCGTGTAGAATGGCAACAGACAGGATTAGAACACAGGCAGAAAGTGACGGGATGGCATCAATCGAGAACGATCCGCAGCTGATGCGTTGTAATTTCTCCCGCAGGAGCTCCTTTGGCGTGTCCACGTGTCACTTTGACATCCCCGGTCATGAGCAATTCCTTGCCGTTATTATAAACAAGACCACGTTTCGCGGAGGTGTAAACTGGCGGCGCGCCGGGCGTGTACTGCACCAGGTGCGGCTGTGTCAATGAGGCCGATTTCGCCTTAGGGTAATGCACAAGGGTGCGAGCCGTAAGTACATACTTGGGATGTCCCCGCTTGCTCATCGCAGTTACGGTAAAATTGCGGATTATGTAATCTGGCTGGTGCCGCTGGCCGGGTCTCAGCGCCGTAATCGGAGTGACGAGCGCGTTCGGCAGCCACACCGTCAGGATCAGCAGCACCAGCAGAATCGCCGCGATCATGAGCTTGTTGACGCTCCAGTTCATGCGTTCGGCCGGCGCGCGCCGTCGCACGGGCGGACCACTTGCGCCTCAGAAATAACGCTGCATTTCGACGGCATAGCTGCCCTGCGCTACCATTATCAATTCGCACAGTTCGCGGGCGGCACCACGGCCGCCGGTACTCGGCGTAACCCAATGGGCATGTTGTTTGACGAGAAAATGGGCATCCTGGACGGCGATGGCGAGGCCGGCACGCAGCATGACGGGCAGGTCAACGACGTCGTCGCCCGCAAATGCCGCTTGTGCGGATTCGAGGCCAAGTCGGTCGAGTAGGGTTTCGAAAGCCGCCAGTTTGTCCACGCATCCCTGGCAGATATGCCTTACTCCCAGTTCCGCGGTTCGATGCTCGACGATCCGTGACGTACGTCCGGTAATGATCCCGACTTCTACGCCATTGCGCTGCAGCATCTTGATCCCGTGGCCATCGCGCGAATTGAAAGCCTTGTACTCCTCCCCCGCATTGTCCAGAAAAAGGCTGCCGTCGGTCAGCACCCCGTCCACATCAAACAGGACCAGCTTTACGCCAGCCGCCCGTTCGAGGGCGGCGCGTGGAACCTCGAAAGGTAGTGGGCAGCCGCCAGTCATCAGACTACGCAGGCCTTTAGCAGATCATGCATGTTGAGTGCGCCGACCACCATGTTGCTGTCGTCGACGACGAATAGGCCGCTGATATTAAGCGATCGCATCAGTTGTACCGTCTCAGCGGCGAGCTTGTCCGGTTGGGTAGTCTTTGGGCCGCGGGTCATGACTTCACTAATCGTAGCCCCATAGACATCGACGCCTTTGTTAAGAGTTCGGCGCAGGTCCCCATCGGTGTAGATCCCAATGAGTCTGCCCGCCGTGTCCGTTATGCCGGTCATTCCCAGACCCTTGCTCGTCATCTGCAGTAGCGCCTCGCGCAGGGATGAACCCTCATTCACGAGCGGTATGCTTTCCCCGGTGTGCATTATATCGCCCACGTATAGCAGCAGCCGGCGGCCAAGCTTTCCGCCCGGATGAGAGCGCGCAAAATCCTCCGGAGTAAAGCCGCGTGACTGAAACAGCGCAATCGCCAGAGCGTCGCCCATGGCCAGTGTGGCAGTAGTGCTTGCAGTTGGGGCAAGATTAAGCGGACAGGCTTCCTTCTCTACCCCCACATCTAGGTTCACGTCCGCCTGCAAGGCAAGGCTCGATCGTGAGTTGCCGGTCATGCTTATGAGCTTCGCGCCCATACGCTTGATGATGGGGAGGATCGTTAGGATCTCGTCTGTCTCGCCCGAGTTGGAAATTGCAATCACGACGTCTACTGGAGTGATCATTCCGAGATCGCCATGGCTCGCTTCTCCCGGATGCACAAAGAACGCAGGGGTGCCGGTGCTGGCGAGGGTGGCGGCAATCTTGCCGCCAATATGACCCGATTTGCCCATGCCGACCACGACCACGCGGCCTTGGCACCCTGTCACGATTCGGCATGCCTGCACGAAACGGTCATCGATGCGGCCGGCCAAGGCAGACACGGCTGCCGCCTCGAGTTCGATGACTGCGCGCCCGAGCTGCGTCAGTGACGATGTGTCCGTCTGGTATTTCGCGATGTTACGAGGCATAAGTTAACCTTGATGAGTATAACGAAACGGAAAACAATATCCTAATGTACCCCTTGGCTCTCGGGCACATCCTAATTCTCCTGGGCGTCGCGGTGGCTCTGGTAGCCGTGTTCCGCTACTTGAATCTCCCCCATGTGCTTGCCTATCTTTGCGCCGGTCTGCTCATCGGTCCATTCGGACTTGCCTGGATGCCCGACATTCAGGGAATTCGTGAGCTGGCTGAGTTCGGGCTGGTATTCCTGATGTTCTCGATCGGCCTCGAATTCTCGCTTCCTCAGCTGCTGGCGATGAAACGTGTGGTCCTTGGCCTGGGCGGGGCTCAGGTGCTGTTAAGCGTCCTGCTGATCGGTACTGTCGCTTGGATGTTCGGCATTCCGGTACGGGCGGCAGTCGTCATCGGCGGAGTGCTCAGCTTGTCCTCGACGGCGATTTCTTTGAAACAGCTGGTGGAGCAGGTGGAACAGCACTCCCGCCACGGGTGGGCTGCGATCGGAGTGCTGTTGTTCCAGGATTTGGCTGTGATCCCGTTTTTGATCGGTATCCCTATGCTTGCCGGTGGCCCAGCGCAGTCGGCGATTATCGCGCTAGGCTGGGCGGTTCTGAAGGGCGTGGCGGTACTTCTGGCAATTCTCCTCGTGGGTCCCGCAATCTTGCGCCCTGCGTTCCATAGGGTCGCGCTCTCCCGTTCGCGAGAGTTCTTCATGCTGACCGTTTTACTGATCACGCTTGCCTCGGCGTGGCTGACGCGGCTGGCGGGCCTATCGCTGGCGCTCGGCGCGTTCGTTGCAGGAATCATGATCGGGGAGACCGAGTATCGGCATCAGGTCGAGAGCGATATCCTGCCATTCCGGGATGTGCTGCTCGGGTTGTTCTTCATTACCGTCGGAATGCTCCTAAACCTGTCGATAGTCCATACGATGTGGCCATGGGTGATCGGAGGTCTTGTCGCCATGATCGCTCTCAAGATAGGTGTCATTACGTTTCTCGGGAGGGTGTTCGGCCTCGAAAAGGGTGTTTCCCTGCGTACCGGCTTGGTACTTGCGGAAAGTGGCGAGTTTGGATTTGCCCTGCTGATCCAGGCGCAGCATGTTCACCTTTTGCCGGAACGTGTCATCGATAGCGTGCTCGCGATCATGGTCCTGAGCATGATGCTGGCTCCGCTCATCATCCGCTACAACGGCCGCATCGCCATGCGTGTTGTTCCGAGCTATCGCGAACGCAGGCGCAGCAATCTCGACTCTATCCGTGCCGAAGCCAAAGCCGCCCAGGGGCACGTGATCATCTGCGGATACGGTCGCAGCGGCCAGAACCTGGCATGGATGCTCAAGCAGGAGAGTCTGCGGAGTATTGCGCTTGATCTCGATCCGGTTCGGGTGCGCGATGCACGTGACGCCGGAGAACCCGTGATCTACGGAGACGCGGCGCGCAGCGACATTCTGCAAGCAGCAGGCCTGATGCAGGCGAGGGCGCTGGTTATCAGCTTCGTCGATGTGTCGGTGGCTCTGCGCATCCTCGGGATAGTGCGCCAGCTGCGCCCGGAAATGCCGGTGATTGTCCGCACCATGGACGATCGAGACCTCGATCAGCTCAAGGCGGCTGGTGCGGCTGAAGTTGTGCCCGAAAGTCTCGAAGGCAGCCTGATGATGGGCTCGCACCTTCTGATGCTTCTCGGCGTGCCGGTTTCGCGGGTGCTGCGACAGGTACAAACCGTGCGTCGCGATCGGTATCGCATGTTGCACGGTTTTTTCCATGGCGCCGCCAGCGAAGACGAAGCCGAGGAGTCCTATCGTCAGCGCCTGCACTCCGTAATGCTGTCGGCCGGTGCCAATGCCGTGGCGAAGCGACTGGGAGATCTCGAGTTGGAAAGGTACGGCGTGGTAGTTACCGCGGTACGCCGCAGTGGAATAAGCGGGTCTTCGCCAACCGCCGACATACGTCTGAATGAAGGCGATGTGCTGGTTCTGTACGGGACACCAGAGGCCCTGAATCAGGCGGAAAAGATCCTGTTGCAGGGCTGAAGGCGGTCAATCGGGCGGGGGCTAAACGTCAATAGCCGCTGGCTGTTTTCCAGGGTTCACCCATCCAGGTTCAACTTGAGGACGACTTCTGATAAGTTGTCAGCAACGCCCTTGGCGTCGCATGTGAACCTGCAATGAACACAATGCTGGCTGTTCCCATGAGCACTCCCGGCGAACCCGATGTCCTCAGGCCGGCCGAGATTCCGGTACCCGGGCTTCCCGGCCCATTTCATCTGCGCGTGCGTCTGCACGCAGCTGGAATCAACCCGATCGATACCAAGCTGCGCCGAAATGGAACGTACTACCCAGATCAACCCCAGTCCGTGCTGGGCTGTGACGGCGCCGGAGTCGTGGATGCCGTCGGAGGCAGCGTGAAGCGCTTTCGGCCCGGAGACGAGGTGTACTTTTTTCAGGGTGGGGTTGGCGGCGAGCAAGGCAACTACGCGCAGTACGTCACGGTCCACGAGGAATACGCCGCGGCAAAGCCCGCCAGGCTTTCATTCATAGAGGCAGCGGCATTACCGCTGGTGCTTATCACCGCCTGGGAGGCTCTGCACGACCGCGCAGATCTACGTTCCCGGCAGCGGGTGCTCATTCATGCGGGAGCCGGCGGTGTGGGGCATGTGGCAGTGCAACTGGCCCGCAACGCAGATGCCCGGGTGGCGGCGACGGTGAGCGGGGATCAGAAGGCCGCATTCGTACGTAGCCTCGGCGCGGAGCAGGTGATTGATTACAGACGCCAGGACTTTGTCCAGGCGGCGCTCGACTGGAGTGATGGCGAAGGTGTGGATGTCAGTTTCGACACTGTGGGGGGCGCCACGTTTTGCCGCTCGTTCGCGGCCACGCGTGTTTACGGCCGGATCGTAACGATTCTTCAGACTCCCTGTGAAGCTGATGCCTTCAAGACAGCCAGGCTGCGCAACCAGTCGATCAGTTACGAGCTCATGCTTGCACCTCAGCTTCTCGGAATGCATGAAGCCCGTTGCGCGCAATGCCGAATTCTGGAGCGAGGCGCGCGGATGATCGATGAGGGAACTCTGGGAGTTACCGTCAGCCGCGTTTTTCCACTGGTTGAGGCGGCAGAGGCGCATCGCCTGATAGAGGCCGGGCACACCACCGGAAAGATCGTGCTTAGCATAGAGTAGGTTGCCGTGCTCACTTGCTGCTGGGAAGGCCCTTCTTGGATACGTATATAGATCTGCTTGTAGCACGTGGCCGCACGAGTGAGCCTCATATCGACCAGCGGCTCGACGATGCGCTATTGCGGCTCGGCACGATGCTTGAGGCGCTTGCCTCCGAGCTACAGGTGGAATATTTGGGACCAGAAGTCGGATTGGGCGCTGGCGCGCATGTCTACAGGATCGCAGTGCGTTGCCACGAGAGTGAGGTTGGGAGACGCACGTGGTCGGTGCGCGTGTGTACAGCGCTGCCCCATGCCCGCTGGCGTGCAGAGTGGACGCTGGAGGGAGCCAGCCGCCTGCGCAAGCGGATTATTGTCCGTCGCCTACCCGAATTTTTCGACGGATTTGCCCAGGCGATCCTGGAAGCAGGCAAATCACACACCAATGCCGGTATGCGTGTCCTCGATCTTGCTCAGCAGTTCCGGCCAGGAAGTTCCTGAGAAAACGATCCCCATCCTTCTCCTGCATCGTTGTTGTCCGGTTACAGGCCTGAATCGCCAGTCTTGCCAGATTCGGTGCACTGACCTGTTCTACAGAAGTTCCAGCTTTTCCTTGCCGCAACGCTCGCAGCGCAGAGCCGTTACGAGCCTGCCGCGCTTGACGTCGAAACGCTTTTCGATCACGACCTGCCAACGGTGAAAATTGTTGGCGCACAGGGTCATCCCTCGGTTCCTGTCGCGTGCCGTGATTTTCTTGAAAGTGAGTATTTTTGCCATCGTGGTCTGTGACGCGACGCGGGTCAGCGCGCATCGATCACCGACTTCCAGGAATCATGGCTGGGTTTCCAGCGCAACTCGTGCCGTGCCCGTGCCGAGTCTAGGGCAAGAGAATATCCCAGCCCACCCAGCCACGCCGGGTCGGTACCCGTTCCAAACCATTTCCAGCCGGCCCGTGCCAGAGCTTCCACAAGCAGCCTCGGCAATGGCAACGGCAGCCAGTGCGCGTGGCGCTGCATGGTGCGCAATGATGCGCTGTCCGCACACGCTAGATTGAACGCTCCGTGCGCCTCGCCGAAAACGGCCAGGCGCACCGCTTCGGCCACATCTTGCTCATGCACGCACTGCACGACAGGTTGCGGGTTTGGCAGGCCGGGGTAGACCGGATAACGTAGGAGTGCGCGCAGCAATGGCTGTGAGCGTGGTCCGAGGATGATGTGCGGTCGCAGTCGCACCACCCGCAGCTGTGGATGGGTCCTTTCGAAACCATCCAGCCAGCCTTCCACTGCTATCTTGTCCTCGGCATAGGCGAACCCCGGCAGTGCCGCCATGGGGTGCGACTCGGAGGCGCGTTTGAAGTGAGTCGGCAGGGCATAGACCGCGGCGCTTGAAAGGTGCACCAAATTCCGCACGCCATTCTGCACGGCCAATGTGAATACGTTCTGGCTGCCATTCACGTTTATGTCGCGTATAAGGGCCCGGTTTTTCCGGTCTTTCCCGAGATCTCCCTGCATGACGACGAATGCCATGTGCACGACGGCGTCCACTTCCTTCATGAGCTGCGCCAGCTGGGGTGAGCGAATGTCGAGCAGCACTTCTGTGTAGCGTGGCCGGAAAAGACCGCTGTCATGCCAGTACACGCCAATGATCTCCTCTACACCGCTGTCTTCCAGCAGCCGCGGGATCAGTACCCGCGCAAGATGTGATGCACTTCCGGTGATGAGAATTCTCATGTTCTGAAATGTGGGATCAGGTATTTGGCGATGGTGTGCATGCTTTCGACCACTACGTCGGAAGGACTTCCTCCGGCACCGATCGCGCACAGAAGATGATCAACGCCACCCGCTCTGAATTGCTCCAGTTTCCTGATGCATTGATCAGGATCTCCGACGACGACCATGCCGGCGGTTTCGAGCGTGGCAAGACTGATTGTCTTCTCAAAAAGGAATTTCAGTCCTCCGAAGCGGTGGTAGTACTCGTAGCCCAAGTACAGCTTTTCCAGTACCGGTGCGGTGCGTTTGAGCAGCTCACGGTAAAACCACGTTATATTGGATCTGGCGATAGCACGCGCCCGCTTTCCATCTTCCAGGCAAAACAGCCCCAGTGTCATGCCGACGCGGCTGTTGACCTCGCCCATGGGAGTGACCAGCTCGGTCCGTTCACGCAGGGCGGCCCGATAGCGCTTAATGTCTGTTCGGACCATGAACCACGGTTTGAACGGGCCGGTCAGCACGCCGACGCCCAGTTGTGCAGCAACATCGAACGACTCCGGGCTGACCGCAGCCATCCATAGCGGCGGGTGTGGACGCTGTATCACGACGGGGACGATATCCAGGGCCTCCAGCTGGTAATGTTTTCCGGAATGGGACAGCGGACCGCCGCGAAAGTGCCCGCGCAGAATAGCGATTGATTCAGCAACGCGTTCCCGGCTCTCCTCCATCGCAATGCCGAAGGCCGCATATTCGTTCGGCGAGAATCCACGCCCGAAGCCGAATTCGACGCGCCCGTTGGACAGAATGTCGAGAGTGGCCAGACGCTCCGCAACATGGACAGGGTGGTGATAGGGCAGGGGCACGATCGCCTGTCCGAGACGCAGACGCGACGTCCGTTGCGATGCCGCCGCCAGAACGAGGTCCGGTGCGCTCGCATGGGAATAGCCGCGCATAAAATGATGCTCCACAAACCAGGCAGTGCGAAAGCCGCAGGTGTCCGCGACGCACAGTTCTTCGAGTGTCTCGTGGAACATCCTGGCCTCGCTGCGTACACGGGGTTCGGGAACTGCAAGCTCGTAAAACAGGTCAAACTCCATTCCCATAGGATACCGCAATTGGGGCATTTCCCAACGGCGCGACGTCCCGGGCGCGTGCCCTTGAGGTATCCGGCAATTCCTGCGGCGCAGTGTTTCGGGTCATGCAAGCGCGTTTCTCGGCGGAAGCATTGATGTCCCACGAGCTGGCCGCCTGTGCGGCCTGTCGGACCCGGGCGTGTACCGGTCGTCGTGGGTTATGGTGCCGTTGCGTCCGGGCGACAGTGGGGTTTGTGCTGACAAGGCGCCGTCTGCGCGACTAGAATGGTGGCCGCCGTGACCGACGGGCGCATGCGGAAGTCCCCCCGGCGACCCCTGCAAGGATTTTCAACAGCAACCGGAAGAAGGCGATTGAGCAATACTCATACCGACCCTGGCGCCAACAGCGCCCTGGTAGAAATCCGCAATGTCTGTTTTGCCCGTGGGGAACGCACCATCCTCAACGATTTCTCGATGACCATCGCGCGTGGCAAGGTCACCGCGATCATGGGCGGAAGCGGCTGTGGCAAGACCACGTTGTTGAATCTCATCGGAGGACGGCTACGGCCAAGCAGTGGGCAGGTGCTGGTCGATGGCGTGTCGGTTCCTGATCTGAAAACGCGTGACCTTTTCGAACTGCGCAAGCGGATGGGTATGCTGTTCCAGAATGGCGCCCTGCTTACCGATCTCGACGTTTTCGAGAACGTGGCTTTCCCGATTCGCGAGCACAAGCATTTGCCGGAGCCGATTCTGCGCAACGTCGTTCTGATGAAGTTGGAGCCCGTGGGCTTGAGGGGTGCGAGGGAACTCATGCCCGGGGAGCTGTCCGGTGGCATGGCGAGGCGTGTGGCTCTGGCGCGTACGATTGCCCTGGAGCCGATGATGATCATGTACGATGAGCCGTTTACGGGGCTCGATCCGATATCGAAGGGGGTGATCGCCAAGCTCATCCGTGAACTCAATACCGGACTGGGCATCACTTCACTTCTGGTTTCACATGACGTCGCAGATGCCTGTGCAATTTCTGATTACGCTTATCTGATCGGCGAGGGTCGCGTCATTGGGCAGGGCACGCCTCTGGAAATGGGAAACTACAGAGTCGAAGAGGTGCGCCAGTTCATGGATGGACTGCCGGACGGCCCGGTGCCCTACAGGTATCCGGCCGTTGACTATCTGGAAGACCTGCTGCAGGGAGATCACGCATGAACGCCCTGCGTAGGCTCGGGCAATACGTTCTGGACAGCGTGGAGGGGTTGGGCCGCGCCACCCTGTTTTTCCTCGAGGTCGCCGCTGGAGCGCGGAAGCTGATACGGCGTTTCGATCTCGTGGTGCAGCAGGTATTCGCTGTGGGTGTGCTCACACTGCTGATCATTCTTGTTTCGGGACTCTTCGTCGGTATGGTGCTTGGATTGCAGGGCTACAACACGCTTTCCAAATTCGGCGCGGCGGATTCGCTCGGGCTGTTGGTGGCTCTGTCGCTGGTGCGGGAGCTTGGTCCGGTCGTCACGGCGCTGCTGTTCGCGGGTCGCGCGGGTTCGGCGCTGACGGCCGAAATCGGCCTGATGAAGGC
>VFSW01015258.1_pt1 | contig 10569 bp, 17 predicted proteins | sample 5358111 | NCBI WGS metagenome assembly VFSW01 (sample SAMN11554181, study PRJNA540505) | mine drainage metagenome | isolation source: sediment from site ElyBrook_90M | place: USA: Ely Copper Mine, Vershire, VT | collected 2017
CCTTTGCGTGCATTCTGAGAGCACGGGAAACCCCCTAAATCACTTATGTCTAAAAAGCCTCATCTTGGCCCTGAAATCGGGCACCATAATCGCCTCATTGCCCGGAGCCCTAGGCGCTCAAAAAACTGGTGCGACGGGTGTGATGCCAACTTGGTTTCCGATGGTAGCAAATGTTCCGTCTGCGGCCATCAGCATCCTGCCAAACGAGAGAAACGAGAACCAATCCTTTGACCTCAATACTCCTCATAATCGCCCTGGTTACATCAGCCCTCCAATGGGCCCCTCAAATCATTCTTACGATCCGTAGCCCTCGCAATACCGATACCCTGAGCTTTCCAATGCTCACCCTCGGCCTCGTTGCCGGCCTGAGCTGGAGCGTAATTGATTTGCTCTACCATCTACCCATTGTAATTCCCACCTTGGGAATCCTCTCCAGCCTGCCAATTCTCGTTCTCATGGGGATTAAACTTGGATACAGATATGCCGACTACGATGCCGCGGCAAAATAGAGAATTAAATCAAGTAGAGCGGTTCTTCCAATACGTTGCCATTCCAGAGAATTGCTTTGAGGAGTGCTGGTTATGGAATGGATGGACGCAAATTGATGGCTATGGCCGCTTCCGTCTTGGTGGCCGCGGGAGCCCGTGCAAGCAATCCCACCGATTCATGTGGGAAATGTATCACGAACGGCCCATCTGCCGCGGCTACGAGATAGACCATCTGTGTGAAACCAGAAATTGCTTAAACCCCTATCACCTCGTAGAAGTGACACCTCAACAAAATAAATCCCAGAGATACGGCCGCAGGCACCAGACAAGACTTGAATACACCACCCCAACGGAAAAGGAACATGACTGATACTCCCCCATTCTACTACAACTTCAACCGCCTCTCTATAGAAGAGCAGGCCTTTTTGGCTGATAATGATGCTGCAATTCGATCTTTAGTAAGGGACATAATCCGGGCAACGAATTGTGATCTTACGGTTACGTGCCGAGGCCGCGAAATCCGGTGCTTTACGGTTACAACCAGGACGGAATTTGATGACGCGAACTGTGCTTAAATCACATGCACGAGACGCTGCCCATGAGTTTGCATGGCCCGAAAGTGCCTTTATCGCCGGGGCCATGTGGTGCTTTGACCTTTTGCGGGGAGAAGATGCCGGAATTTGACTCTCTGTGTGTCTGGTGCTATGTGTCTTATGATCCTGAGTCAAGCAACAGCATGATACCAAGTTCCTATTGTTCCCTGGCCTGCGAAGTCAATGACCACTACATTGCCGAGAATTTGAGGAGTGAATGACGTGGACGAACCTAGATGCCCTCACGGCAATCCATTACGCTCCCCCTGTGTCGAATGTGAGGTGGTAGATGAATCTTGAAAACGGGATGTGCGATTGCGGAGAACCGTTTGTAACAGATGGGAGATTCTCTGAGTGCATCAACTGTCAGGTAGGCGCAATTACGCCGGTCATTGAGGGCTATGTTCTTGCGGCCGACGATCCTTGCCCGCGTTTCATCAATACACACAATGTCACATGGCATCCTGACGGCTATTTTTACTGCATCGCCGATGGCTGCGGCTTCAGAACGAAAGTTACTAAGTGAGTTTCCTAAACAAATTCAAGACCTTTCTCCTGGCCCCAGAGGCAAAAGTGGAAGAGCATCCTCCAGCGCGGCAACCCATCATCATAACACCCCAACAAATCCACTCAATGGTCCTAGAACTCAACATTGATAGAATCAGACGAGCTATGATGCTCTTTGATATTCGATGGATTGATGACCAGAACCAATCCTACGTTCCAAATGAAGAACAGATCGCCCGTGCAGCATATATGAATATGACGAATGCAATGATTGCTGGTCGTGTTCTCGGGGCTGCGGAGAGCAGGGATAAGGGATTTGTCTCAACCTTCCTCTTGCTGCCAACAGGCAATGAGGTTCTCAACGTAAATTGGGTGCTCACAGGCACGAGCAACATCAAATGATTTATGGTTCAGTATGTAGTGGAATAGAAGCCGCTACCGTAGCGTGGGAATCCCTTGGGTGGCGCGCATCTTTCTTTTCGGAAATTGAGCCCTTCCCGCGGGCAGTTCTCGAACATCACTACCCCAATGTACCAATTCACGGAGATTTTACGACAATTGAAAAAGGAATGTATGAAGACATTGATCTCCTCGTCGGAGGAACGCCCTGCCAAGACTTCTCCATTGCCGGGCTCCGATCTGGCATGGATGGTGAACGCGGCAACCTCACCCTTGAGTTTGTCAGATTGGCGCAACGTCTACGTCCTAAGTGGATTGTCTGGGAAAATGTTTTCGGCGTCCTCTCATCGGGTAAAGGACGAGACTTTGGTTCCTTCCTCGGGGCGTTGGATGAACTCGGGTATGGGGTGGCATGGAGAGTTCTTGACGCAAAAAACTTTGGAGTCCCCCAACGCCGCCGTAGAGTCTTTCTTGTCGGATATTTTGGAGACTGGCGACCTGCCGCAGCGGTACTTTTTGAGCCCCAAGGCGTGTGCGGGAATCCTTCGGAGGGCAGCAAAGCACAAGAAACAACTGCCAGAGGAATTGAGATTGGCTCTTTCGGCGGTCGCTTCACAGATACAGCCCCAACTATAGACGCTCACGCTAAAGATGGTCCCATTCGCAATCAACTGGGGGGGGCAGTCTTGTGCAATACGCCCCGAAAGTGAGCCACACGATTGCTAGACGAACTGGTAGCGGAAGAAATGGAGCAGACTTAGATACCTATGTCATACATTAACAGAAGCGTAAGCGGTACTCTCGCTGCATCGGGTGCCGGATCATCTCGCCCCGCCGGCAATTGCAATGAAACTGATATGCTCATATTAGCCCATACGCTTCGCGGTGAGGGATTTGATGCAAGTGAGGATGGAACTGGGAGGGGCATACCAATAGTGCCTGTTTATTCTTTTAGTGACAAAGATAATGGGAGGGATGTCGCTGTTGAGGTGTCACCCACCCTCAGAACCTCTAGCGTCCACCCAGCAATAGCGCCCACTCTAACTCGATACAACTTAGATTCCCGCAGCCCTCAGTCCGAAGAACAGCAGAAGATAGTGCGAGGTGTTTATGAATCAACAGGCGCAGTACGGCGATTGACGCCGCGAGAATGCGAAAGACTACAAGGCTTTCCCGATGATTACACCAAGGTTCCATATCGCAAGAAGCCCGCATCTGATAGCTGTCGCTATAAATCACTTGGTAACTCAATGGCAGTTCCGTGTATGTCTTGGATCGGTAAGCGCATTGCGACCGTAGAGCAAATCCTAAAGGAAAGAGACTAAATGTTCTTAACTAGAAAACGCGACAGACCAGACTTTGAGCATCCCTTGCTCTTAGGATTCAGCGGCAAGTCGAAAAGTGGCAAGACCATCTCGGCAGAGTATATGCGTCATAAGTATGGTGGCGTTGCATTAGCCTTTGCAGATGCCTTGAAGGCTGACTGCTTTGATTTGAATTACATCCGGGGCCGCGATTTGGATGCCTTCCTAAGTTATGCCAAAGAGCATGGGTATGACTTTGATTTCCATGCGTTGCCGCGGGCAAACATGGTCAACCCCAAGCGACCAGAAAAGATTGCGTGGATAAATCGTAACAAGGAAGATTTCAGAAGCATCCTCCAGGTCTATGGGGACTTCAAGCGGGATGGAAACCCCGATTTCTTCATCGAGCGCACCCTCCTTGCTATCAACCGGGCCGTAGATGACGGCCAGATTGTCATTTGTGTAGATGATGTTCGTTACATAAATGAAGTAGATGCCCTCGTGTCTATCGGATTCAATATCGTAAGGGTGCAGGCGGCAGATGATGTGCGCCTATCTCGCGGGGCCTCACAGGAGCACCATGAATCTGAAACACAGTTAGATAGTTACTACCACTCCTTTACTGTGGCAAACAATCTCGAACCGCATGATCTCTACAGCCAACTCGATACAGTAGTTGAGCAAATTCTCAATAAGGATTATGAATGAACAGTCACGATTTCTGCCTCTGGTTAAAAGGGTATCTGGCCGCATGTGATGGCCTTAACATTGATGATATGGAGCGCATCGAAGAGATACTTGACAATGTTTGCGATGATGCGCCTAAGCCCTACGAGCCACCTTATGTACCGACAGTCCCAACGCCATCCACTCCGCCCTGGGCTCCGGGAATAACAATCCCCGGTAGCGGCACCGCCGTTCCCTATCCACCATATCCTCCGACAATAACGTAGTGCTAAATTGATGGCAAAATATCGCAAGAAGCCAGACATCTTCGCAGCGACATACGAGGCCGTAAATGCTTAAGAAAATCACTGCTTATACCATCATAGGGATGCTTGGGATTGCGGTGTTCCCACTTACGATCATTCTCCTCCCCGCGAAGGCGGTTATCTGGGCCTTCCATGAAGCCCCGGAAGTAGATAGATTCATCGGCCCTTCCTGCCATCATGGCGCGGCCCCAGAATTACCAACGTGCTGCAAGTCATCAACCATGAGTATGTATGACTAAGGGCGGATTGTTTACCGGAGATTATCGGGACTTTATTCCCGCCGCAGACAACTGCTGGATAGTAACCGACCCTCCTTACAATGTGGGGTACAAATACCCCGGATACAAAGATACCGTTTCTGATTCACAGTATCGCGCTCTCTTCGAGCCCATGCAAGGGTATCGAGCCGTCATCATAAATTATCCAGAGGTGATGATACGGAGCATCATCTCGGTCCTTGGCTATCCCGAAAAGACGGTAGCGTGGGTCTACAACTCCAACTTGAAGCGGCAACACCGTATGATAGCATGGTTTAACTGCAAGCCGGATTTCTCCAAGGTCACACAGCCGTACAAAAACCCAGGGGATAAGCGTGTGCGCCAACTCATCGCGGGCGGCAAGAAGGGGTGCGATATTTATGACTGGTGGGACATTCAACTCGTTAAGAATGTTTCCGCTCAGAAGCGTAAGTATGTAAACCAAATCCCAGAAGAAGTTGTCTCCCGTATTCTTTTGACGACAGTTCCGCCCGGAGATCATGTGTTTGACCCGTTCTGTGGTTCTGGGACCACTCCGTTGGTCGCGCGGCGTCTCGGCTACAACTGGTCGGCCAGCAATATATCGGACGAGGCCATAGCCGTGGCGAATGAGTTGCTACAAGATTCGGAACACCGTGAAGATTAGCCGCCAGGAACTAACAGCCAGGGTCTTGGCCCTTACATATCGCAAACCCTGCGGTTTCGATACCCCGGTTACGCATTCGCAAGTGGAAATGGCAAGAGTCGTAGCCCGCGTAATTGAGCGCCTTCATCGCGGCGAATTGGCAACGGAACCCTATGAAAACATGATTATAGTCGGAGAAGAAAGTGCAGCGATTGAATAAGCCTTGGAGTAACCTCGCCAAAGTCGTAACCAAAAGAACCTATTGCCGCAACGACAATGGAGTTACCGAAGGATGGCTCACCCCTCCTGATAACTCAGTTGTAGAACGTGTGATTCGCGGCAATGTGAGTGGGTTTAATGTCTCTGAGGAAGAGATAGGTAGGCTTAGATATTTTGCAGGTGAGCGCAAGGCATTCCCTGGTGGCCGCGGGCTCTGGTTTAGTGGCGCACCAATGCACGAGAAACTCGGCGGCAGCGGATGCACGAACTGCTGGGCGCTTACAGCAGAATCTTATCCGAACTTCGTCCATGCGGCAGATTTGCTTATGCTCGGCGGCGGCGTGGGAATGTCAGTAGAGCATCGGTTCGTATCAAAACTCCCAAAAGTAAAGAAATCGGTCGTCATCGAGCACAAGGACACAAAGGATGCAGATTTCATTGTGCCAGATAGCCGCGAAGGATGGTGCGAACTCATCCGCAGGGTCCTGGAATCCTACTTTGAAACAGGCAAGTCATTTACCTATTCGACTATCTGCGTCCGTGGTTACGGAGAGAAGATTCACGGCTTCGGCGGCACGAGCTCAGGCCCCGTTCCATTACGAGAGTTTGTCGAAGCATCTCAAAAGATCATCGGTGCCAGAGAAGGCAAGCACATTCGCCCCGTTGATGCCGCAGATATAACCTGCTCTATCGGAGCGATGGTCAAAAGCGGAAATGTGAGGCGATCCGCAATCCTCCTCCTCGGCGATCCGTGGGATAAGGAATACCTCACAATGAAACGGTGGGACCTCGCGGCGTTGCCATCATGGCGATCCAACGCAAACTTCTCGGTCGTATGTGAGGATATTGAGGACCTCCATCCGCTCTTCTGGAAAACATACGAACACGGTGAGCCTTACGGCCTGATAAATCGCAAGAACATCCAAACGTATGGCCGCATGGGCGAGAAGAAGAAGGATACAGCCTACCTCGTAAATCCCTGAACTGCTTGGGGATTCAAAATCCGCTCTGATTGACTTGGAGCCTGCAATGGCGACAGGGCGCAAGGCGTAAGCCAGCGTGAGAGACTGAGTGAGTGGACGCAGAAATGCGATGCGACAGTCCGATCTCATGGGAAGACAACCATGAGAGGCCAACAGAAATGATTGGCCCCGGATTCATCCGAGTAACATAAATGGCGCAGAAGCCACACTAGAACCATTCGAAGGATGCAATATCCAGGAAATCGCCCTGTGCAATCTCACCGGAATCGAGGAGTTTATCGAAGCGTCAAGGCTCATGCACCGTTATGGCAAACGGGTTGCTTGTGAGAAGTATCACATTCCAGAGTGCCAAAGTGTTGTGAAGCGCAACCGCCGCGTTGGCACATCCGTAACGGGAGTTTTGAACTCACCCCTATGGACACCAGCAATCCTCGATATGGCGTATCAAGCCATTCAAGAAGAGAACATCTCCTACGCAAAAGAACTCGGGATCAATGCTTCGATTCGCACGACTCTCAATAAGCCCTCTGGTTCAGTGAGTAAGGTTATGGACTGCGATGATTATGAGGGCATCAAGGCCCGTGATTCTCGCTACATGATTCAACGCATCAGATTCCATAGTGGTGATCCGCTTATCCCGCTCTTACGCGATGCCGGCCACCACATCGAACCAGAAGTAAAACTTGATGGCTCACTCGACCACGGAACCCTCGTAGTGGATTTCTACCTATCTTATGACGGTGATGCACCGATTAAAGATGAGGGGTTTGATACGTGGAAGCAGTTAGACACCCTCCTCATGGCGCAGAGGTGGTGGGCTGACCAAGCCGTTTCAGTTACGGTGTATTACAAGCGCAATGACATTCCAGAGATCAAAACGTGGCTTGCAAACAACCTCAAATACCTCAAGACGATTAGCTTCCTGATGGAAGATGACCACGGGTTCAAGCAAGCACCGAAAGAAGCCATCAGCCGCGAACAATATGATGCCTTCTCTAAGCACATCAAGCCAATCCCGTTTGACGAGATTGAAAATGCCGGTGACATAGAAGTTGCCGGATGCGAGGGCGGCCAATGCCCAGTAAAGTAGGTCCTATGGAAGACTTTCCCTATACCCCGACATTCGTGAGAGATATGCTCGAAATCTGGCACTTGATTGAGGCATTAAAGGAAAGGGGTTGTTACATCATCGACCCCGTTCTCGCGGCCACGAACCCTTCAGAAACAAAGGACTGGGAAAAAGAGCAGTCCATTCGCTCATGGAGCGTTCCTCGATCTAAGGCAAACTCCTTCTATCATGTCGATGAGGTTGGATCAATTGTCTGTGACATCGAACAAGCCCTTGACAAAGCAATCTCAGCCAAGCAGAAGAAGCGATTGATGCTTCACTATCTCTATGGATATGAATATGGCGAGATTGCGAAGATGGAGGGAGAAGAGTCAAACGAGGAGATCATTAAGGTAGCGTGTTGGAGATCAATAAATAAGATGGCTGAGTTTCTGGAGTCTCCTGCGGCCGCAAAAGATGAGCCAACCTATCCTCTCCAAGACGATACTTACAAACGCAAATACACTTCCTACCCGCGGTACGCATAATTGCGGTTCGAGGATATACTGTCTGTGTCAATCCCAGATGATGTTCCGGCACCTGGGCGAGATTCTCGTGACATGTTCCTATTCAAGAAGTTCATTAAGTCATTTAGGTTTCGTGACCTCGCCCCAGAGATAAAGGCCAGACTCGCGTTGGACCATGCGGAGATCATCTACGATCTCAGCAATGACCCCTATTCTTGGAACTATCGAATCAGAGACGCCTTCACGACTGCGCTCTTGCGGACGAATTGCGGCTGTGAATCAGAGCCCTATTTTGACGAACTCCTCGGAGAGTGGAAGATCATGGAAGGCCATGATAGAGGATGTCTCTTTCGGAGGTATCCGATTTCCGAAGATTTATCAGATGCAACCATAAAGCGCCGCGGAAAGCGCGAGAGGCCACATGACAACGAGGGGCTCTTGCACATTGAGGAAAAGTTTCATGCCACGACAAAATAAAGCCACGCCGCCGGGAAATGGCTATAAGATAGCCCTCATCGACATTGAGACAGCACCGAACATCTCATATACGTGGGGCACCTTCGATCAGAATGTAATCGCCTTCCAGCGTGAGTGGTACATCCTTTGCTTCGCAGTGCGATGGTTACACGAAAAGAAAACGGTTTCGTATGCGCTACCGGATTTCCCGCTTTACAAAAAAGAGCCAGAAAATGACCGTGACCTCGTGAAGAAGCTGTGGGAGATTTTCGACCAGGCTGATATGCTCGTAGCCCATAACGGGGTGGAATTTGATTTCAAGAAAGCAAATTCCAGATTTCTGGTTCATGGATTCCAACCGCCATCGCCGGCAAAGACCGTCGATACGCTAAAGATTGCGCGGCAGCGATTCGCAATGAACCGCAATCGCCTAAATGATCTAAGCAAGATGCTCGGGGTGGGAGAGAAAATCCAGACTGGCGGCTTCGATCTATGGTTGAAGTGCATGGCAAAGGATAAGGTGGCGTGGGAGAAGATGTGTCGCTATTGCCGCAATGATGTTGACCTGCTCCTGAAGGTCTATGAACGGCTTGCGCCGTGGCATCCCCACCATCCGAATATCAATTTGGCTTCTGGTAAGTCATTCCTGTGTCCGTCTTGTGGATCGGCCGATGTTCAGCGCCGCGGGGCGCTCTATCTCCAATCCTTCATAGCGCAACGCTATCAATGCAAGGCTTGCGGCCGATGGAGTTCTGGCCCTAGAGAAAAGATAAAAGCCACCCTTCTCAAGAGTGCTTAGATGATCTTTTCTCCCCCATGCAGAAAGGGGGTGAAGAAATGCTTCTTGCAGTTGCCTTGTTAGTCGCGAGTGCTGCCAGCGTTATTGGCGGCGGAGGACCCGGCTAGGACCCTCAGAGCCCACCGCTTAATTGCGGTGGGCTCTTTTTTGTTTTCAGATGCGGAAATACTACCTACACTTTTCATCATGTAGCCAGGAGAGTTCATCTAGGAGATCGTCTGCGAGGTCGAGTAACTTAGCCACATCCTCAGTCTTGACTGCGTTGAGGCCGTGGAAATTTTTCAGAAGCGAATCATATCGCTCCTTCAGGTCAAATAAGTTAAGGGGTTTACGCATGATCTTGTTTCCTACTTTCTCCGGTCACACCGGAAAGCTAATCCCAGAGGGCTTCGTAGTAATTGGCATAGGATTGTCGGCCTTTTTCAAACCGTTCTTTTTCTGACTGGGAGAGGTTAAATTTGCTTGTCACATCGCCTGCGCAGACCTGGTGGAAGAAAATCATGTCATCCAGGATGGAGTGCCATTCAGCCACCTTCACATTGGAATCGCAAGAACAGTGAGATTCACATGGGCAAAGCGATCCTGGGTATCCGTGGCCCCTGTCACGAAGGAGGGTGAGGAGATTTACGGCCCGACGACTACTCTGGGAGTAGTATTCCCACCAGTCAAGTTCGTCATAGTCATGGATTGCTCTATTCAGCCGCACTCGAACGGAGAATGCCAAGTCACTATAGGCGTTTCTGATTCCGTGCTGAAGCCACCACGCGGCATCCTCGGCCAGCCTGCGAGGCCACGGAAGAGCCACATATCGGCTACGGTCAGCCTCAAGCCATTCCCAAACTTCTTTTGACATTCTATGATTGTACCACCGGCCCTCCCAAACTTTCCAGCGGAATCACCTCCGCGAATGGCGCGTAGAGCAGCGTGAACTGCTCGGGCGTGATGAGGTCGCGAACGACGAGTGCCGTCGCCGCATTCCACGCCGCTTTACGCGCCGCACTCCCCGCCGCATTCCACGCCGCTTTACGCGCCGCACTCCCCGTCGCATCCCGCGCCGCTTTACGCGCCGCACTCCCCGCCGCATCCCACGCCGCAGTCCACGCCGCACTCCACGCCGCAGGATCAAGCGATTTCAACCGCTCGATAAATGCGGCAACTTGCTTGCCGTTCGGCCCAAGTGCTCGCCACGCCTCGATCTCGCGCACGGATTCCAGCTCGTAAAACCCATGTTTATGTCCGGCGCTTGCGACCGGATTGCCGCGCACTTCGAAGAGTCGGCACGGCCACTCGCCTCCAACAAGTGTTTCGGCTTCGGCGTCCGAAGCGTGAATCACACCGGGCGAGCAGAGGACCGGATTGCGGCGATCCGCCG
>VFSW01015259.1_pt1 | contig 10569 bp, 10 predicted proteins | sample 5358111 | NCBI WGS metagenome assembly VFSW01 (sample SAMN11554181, study PRJNA540505) | mine drainage metagenome | isolation source: sediment from site ElyBrook_90M | place: USA: Ely Copper Mine, Vershire, VT | collected 2017
CTCAAGGACCCCGTTGACAGTCTGAAGGGGTTTCTGGCGATGACTGACGGATTTGGCGCCAAGCTTGGGCCGGTGCTTTTTCAGCTGCCACCGCGCTGGCGCTGCAATCCGGCACGTTTCGCCGATTTTCTGCGGGCGGTGCCGGAGCAAGTGCGTTGTGCCGTCGAACTGCGTGACCCATACTGGCATAGATCCGGGATCTACGATCTCCTGCGAGCGAGAGGCGCAGTTTTCTGCACCTATGAACTCGCCGGGTTTCGTTCCCCGGAGAAGATTACCGCCGATTTTACCTACGTGCGTTTCCATGATCCGGGTGCTGCCTATGGCGGCCGTTACCGCATGCGCGCCTTGGGTCATGGGAGGGCCTCTCCAGGGCCTACATCTACTTCAATAATGACGAGGCAGATCATGCAGTGCGCAATGCGCTCGAGCTGAAAGCCTTGCTGGACAGGAACGCCTGATTGCTGGACATCGATGGCGCCCATGGCGAAGGCGGAGGGCAGCTGGTGCGAACGGCCGTTGCGCTTGCGGCCATCACGGGCAAGGAATTGCGATTGCACGGCGTCCGCGCGCACCGGGCGCCCCCGGGGCTGGCACCGCAACACCTGGCCGCGATCAGGGCGGTAGCAGAGTTGTGTCAGGCCCGCACCGAGGGCATAGCTGTGGGCGCGCGCGAATTTGTTTTCCGGCCCAGGCGTCTGGTTGGTGGTTCCTTCACGTTTGATGTCGGCACTGCCGGCAGCGTGGTACTGGTATTGCAGGCGGTCCTCCCGGTTGCCTCTGCCTGCCGCGAGCAAGTACGCATGGTTCTGCGCGGTGGCACGGATGTGCGCGCCGCACCGGCTCTGGACTACTTCAGGCATGTTTTTCTGCCGCTGCTTGTGCGTATCGGGCTGCGCGTCGAGCTGGAAGTGCGCCGGCGCGGATACTACCCTCGCGGCGGCGGCGAGATTGTACTGGTCGTGAATCCTGCGACCCCCTTGGCGCTCAGGCTGGAGGAGCCCGGTGGAGTGGAGATGATCGGCGGCGCACTTCACACCGCGGGTTTGCAGCCGCACGTACTTCAGCGCATGCGCGAAACCGCGATGCAGTCCTTCGCACGATTTCCAAGGGTGGACATCGAGGCGCGGCAGCTGACGCCGGACCAGGCGGTCGGGTCAGGTGGCGCGACTGTGCTTTGGGCGCGTACGCGCAACACCCTGATCGGGAGTTCCGAAGTGGTGCAGCGTGGCGTACCGGCAGAGCGCATCGTCCAGGCCGCAGCGAATGCGCTGAATGCGGAAATCCTGTCCGGTGCGACGCTTGATATCCACGCTGCAGATCAGATATTGGTATATCTGGGTCTGGCGTGTGAGCAGTCCCACTTTCTTACGCGAACGCTATCGTCGCATGCGAAGACCACGCAATGGTTGCTGCAAAAGTTCCTGCCGGTCAGCTTTGCTGCATCGGAATCGGCGATGTGCACGCGTCTGGAAGTGAATCCGGCCGGTGGTGCTGGACACACCTGATTGCGCGTTTCATCGTGTAAGTTTCCCAGCGCGGCAGGAGCCGGAAGGCAGCCATGTCTGAGTCAAAGCACATGCTGTTCCAGAGCCCGGATGTTGCCCGATGCAGAGCATCGTGCATTGTCTCCTCAACTCTCGGCCGCATGCGGGGCGGGCAGACTCACATCGACACGAAAGCCTCCCAGAATTTCGGATCGTCCGAACCCGAGCGAGCCACCGTATGACTGGACAATGTCGTGCGCGATCGCAAGACCCAGTCCGTGGCCGGCAGTCGACTCATCCAGGCGCGTGCCGCGCTGTGAAAGATGTTCAAGTTCCTCCGGTGGACAACCCGGTCCGTCATCGTGGATGTGCATTTCGAGGCCTGCGCCTGATTCAATGGCGATAAGCACGTGCCCCTGTGCCCACTTGCAGGCGTTATCGGCCAGATTTCCGATCAGTTCCAGCATGTCTTCACGGTCGGCCGCGATCTCGGCGCGATCTGGAATCCGGTAGTCAATCGCGAGTGCCTTGTGTCGATACAGCGACTTGAGTGTCTGCACGAGCGGCGGAATCTCGCGCGCCGCATCGAACAGCTGCCCCGATGTCGCAGCGCCCGCCAGACGCGCGCGTTGCAGTTCGCGCTCAATCAGGCGGTTGATGACGTTCGACTGGCTGGCAATCTGCTCGCGTATCTCCGGCAGCGCACCCAATTTTTCCTGTCGGGCAAGGTCATTGAGCAGGGTCAGCGGGGTCTTGAGCGCATGTGCCAGATTGCCAAGCGACTGACGCGAACGTTGCAGACGCTGAATCATAAGAGCAAGCATGCGGTTCAGCTCAAAAACCAGCGGTCTGACTTCTTCGGGTGCATCGCCTTCCAGTTGGCTGATCTCGCCGCGTTCAAGCCGAACGATATCGCGCCGCATCCGGTCAAGCGGGGCCAGGGCGTAACGCACGATCAGCGTCTGGCTGGCGAGCAGCAACAGCATTACGGCAATCGAGATCAGGGCGTAGTACAGCTGCAGCTTGCGGATGTCCACTTCAATCGGATTGACCTCCTCCGCCACGGCAATGGTCACGCTGTGCCCCTGCTTCAGAAAACCGCGTGCCAGCACGAGGAGTGCCTGCCCCTGCGGGCCCGGTTCACGCATCGACTCGGTTGCGCCGCTCGGCAGATTCAGTGGAGGCAGATCCTGATCCCACAGGGAGCGGGCGCGGATCACCTTGTTGCGCGTACTGATTCGGAAATAGTGCCCGGAAAACGGCTGTTGATAGACCAGATCGACCCGCGTTGGATCCAGGTAGGGTTTGCCATCGACGTCAAAGCTCAGTCCGACCAGCAGATTGTCCACGTCGTGCCCGAGACGGCCGAGCACGTAATTTTCTGCGACACGTCGCATGGATGCAATGACAACGAGCCACTGGAGCGTGAATATCACAAACAGGCTCAGGACGAGGCCGACTCCAAGGCGCGATTTAAGTGATTGCATCGGGAGATTCGCCGAACACATAACCCTGTCCGCGACGGGTGACAATGACATCCGCCCCCAGCTTGTCGCGCAGGCGCCGGATATAGACTTCAATGACGTTGCTATCCCGGTCAGCGTCGTATTCGTAGACATGCTCAGTGAGACGGGTTTTGGACAGAATCTTCCCCGGATGCAGCATGAAGTAGCGCAGCAGACGAAACTCGGTTCCAGTTAGCACGACGACCTCACCATTGCGCGTGACGGTCTGTCGAGATTCGTCGAGCGTCAGGCCGTGTGACGCAATAATGCCCGTGGCCTGGCTGTGGCGTCTGCGGATTATCGCCTGGACTCGCGCTATCAGTTCTTCTATGTGAAAAGGTTTTGCCAGATAGTCATCCGCGCCCGCCTTGAAGCCGTCGACTTTTTCGTGCCATGCGCCACGCGCCGTCAGGATTATGACAGGAACGGTGTTACCCCGTTCGCGCCAGTGTTTCAGTATTTTGAGACCCGGGCGTCGGGGCAAACCGAGGTCGAGAACTATAACGTCATACGGTTCCTGGTCGCCAAGGAACTCGGCATCTATGCCGTCCGCCGCGGTATCGGTAGCGAAGCCCGCTCCGGTAAGCGATTCCTTGAGCCGTGCCCGCAAGTCGGCATCGTCCTCAACCACGAGCGCGCGCAAGCTTAACGCTCCGGTTCTTTGCGCCCGTTGCCAGCGTCATAGTACATCTTCCATACCACGCCTGTGTCATCCACGATCTCCACTTCGTAGATATAGCGCCGGTCCTTTTGAATCAGATCGACTTCTATGATCCGGCCCGGATGCTCCGATTGCGCCCGGATAATGATATCCGACAGCGGCAATACATCGCCTGCCTCACGCAATTCCATGGCGCGAGTTTGATCATCGGCTGCTGCTTTGCCGCATATCAACAGCATGGCGATGACCAGTGTCAGCGTCAGGTTGCGTTCGGCCACCACCAGTGCTATCTCCAGTCCAGAATAGTAGCGCCGCTTGGTTCCGGTATACATGGCCCGGACCAAGTTTTTGCGATGCGCGAGGCTGCTTGCAAGTACGCTCCCCAAATGCGCAAAGACGAGTATGACTGTGAGGTTGGCAAAGAATTCGTGCAATTCCCCCAAGACGCCCTCCGCCCGGTCCTCGCCGTCGTGACCGGCAACATCGCAGGTGGCAAGCGCAGAAGCTCGCTTAGCCGCGCATGCCGTGAACCGATGATGCCCCAGAGCAGGCGCAAGGCAACCAGACTGGCCACAAGATAGCCTGACCAGGGGTGCAACGCGGAGGTTGCATCAGCGCTAAGGTATGCGATTGTGAATGCTGCCACCAGGGACCAGTGGAAGATGCGAATTGGCAGATCCCAGACCTTCACCATGGCGTTCGGTTTCATGGGGAATTCTCCGGTATTGTCGTTTGCTGAAGAAAGACAGTAACCGAAGACGATGAAACGAAGCTGAATGCCGGAATAGCTCGTGCAAGGATGTGGATCTGTCTGTAGCGTTGCGCAGGGCTTGGGATTATCATTAAGGAGTCCCATGTATTACACATGCAAAACCGCGTTCTAGAGGAATTCCGATGTCCGTCCTGGGCCAATCGCAGATACAGACTTTCAGGAAGCAGCTCCGCGATCGGGAGATGGAACTGCGCAAGATCGTGCATGCGTCGCTTCTTGATGCTGACAACAAGACCTATTCCGAAGTGGCTGGCCGCGTACTGGATATCGGCGAGCAGTCTTTGGCTGATCTTCTGGCCGACTTCCACATCATAGAGCTCGAGAAGGAAGTTGCGGAGCTTGCCGACGTTGAGGCGGCTCTTGGACGCATTGCGGCCGGAACCTATGGAGAGTGCGCGAACTGCGGTGCGGATATCGATATTGAACGGTTGCGCGCCTATCCTACCGCCAAACGCTGCACGGAGTGCCAGACAAGGCAGGAACGCATGGCCAAGGACATGACGCCGAGTCTCTAGGGGCATCATTGTTCCGGGCGACAACCGGAATCAGATGGAATCATGATCGAGGGCGAACGGTTTAACGGCATCAGTCATCTGGCGGGTTTCGTGCTTGCGCTCGTCGGGTTGACCGTTCTGGTTATTGTCGCGGCGCACAAGGGAGATCCATGGAGGGAAACCAGCTTCAGTCTTTATGGTACGACGCTGGTGTTGCTTTACGGTTCTTCGACCCTCTACCACAGCCTGCGCGGCCGCGCCAAGCGCATCTTCCGCATGCTCGACCATCATGCGATCTATTTGCTTATCGCAGGTACCTACACCCCTTTTGCACTGGTGACGCTGCGCGGTAACTGGGGTTGGCCGCTATTCGGCACGATATGGACTCTCGCGGCGGTCGGCATAGTAATTGATTCGCTGCCGCGCAAAGGCGCGCGCATATTGCCTGTGGTGATCTATCTGCTTATGGGCTGGCTCGCCCTGGCCACGTTGCATCCACTGATGCAGGCGCTGCCCCTGCCAGGGGTTCTGTGGTTGCTGGGCGGCGGACTGTTTTATACAGTAGGCGTAGTTTTCTACGCGATCGACACGCGTCTCCGGCATGCCCATGGCATCTGGCATTTGTTCGTCCTTGCCGGTTCTGTCTGTCACTATGTTGCGATTGCGCTTTATGTGTCTTGAGCCTGTGGCGCAAGAGCACGTCAAATTCTTTTGGTTTGCTACTGATGACCGCGCCGGATATCAGCTACCTGCAGTATGGATCGCCTGTTCCGGGGATGTTATTTTGTAGGCGCAGAGCCGTTTAGCTTCCTTAAACTGATTGCCGGGAATTCGGCGAGGAACCATGCCATGAAAAATCCCTATATAGCCAGAATTCTGGTCCCTCTTGCGGCCGCGCTGCTGTTTGCCGCCGGCTGCAGTACTGCCACCGTGGTCGGATCGAGTGGCGGGCCTTCGATCAGCGAGGCGCAACAGCAGCCCTATAACGGTCCGAGGCAGCGGATTGCGGTCGAGGCCTTCGAGTTCAAGGCCGCGCGCGGAGGCAGTCAGATCGGACGCGGGATGTCGGACATGCTGGCGGATGCCCTTTTTAACTCGGGGCGGTTCATCGTGCTCGAGCGCGAGCACATCAAGGACGTGATCAAGGAACAGGATTTCGGCGCCTCAGGCAGGGTGCGCAAGGACACCGCAGCACCGATCGGTCAGATCGAAGGAGCGCAGCTACTCATCCGTGGTTCGGTGACGGAATTCGAGCCCAACTGCCGCGGCGGGTCGGTGCTTTTGTTTGGCGCCAAGCAGGCGTGTATTGCGATCAATCTGCGTATTGTCGACGCGACCACAGGCCGTGTGGTAAACGCGACAACAGTTCAGGGAACCTCCGCGACCGTCGGTGGCGGATTCATATTTGCAACCAGTCCTCTGCCAGTGGGCCTTGGTGCCTGGTCCAAAACTCCAATGGAAAAGGCAATCCGCAACTGTATAGAGACGGCAGTCAATTACATCGCAAAGAACAAGACCTGAAGCGATATCGCTTGGCGGTCGGGCGCAGTCTGCTCCGGCATTGCGCGATGGCGAAAGCAAGACCGTGAGATATTTTTCCTACTTCGCTGTCCTGGTACCTGCGCTGCTTGTGCTGGCCTTGGGTGGTTGCGCAGCGACGAGCAAAGTGACTGCCGGCCAGTCGGGCGAGACAATTTCGCAGGCGCAGGCATATAACGGACCCAGGGCGCGCATAGCTGTCGGTCCGATCATCGACAAGACCGGTGATTCAGGAAAGCGATCGCTGTCGTATCAGGTCGGTTATCTGCGGACACGCAGCGCAAAATATCAAGACATGAACATTGCCAACGTCGTGAGCGGCATCCGCGACATGCTTACCACCGCACTGTTCAACAGCAATCGCTATATCGTCCTGGATCGCGAGACCATACGGGATGTGCTGGTCGAACAGGACTTCTCCGCATCCGGAAGAGTCGGCGAGCAAACCAAGATTCCAACCGGCCAGATAGAAGGCGCCGACCTTTTGGTGATCGGCGCCCTGACCGCATTTGACCCCGGCGCTTCCGGAGGCACGTTTCCGATCCCGATCCCGCTTAACCGGCGCGGCGATTTGGGCGTCCTGGACATCAGTTTCAAGCGGAGCTATGTGTCAATGGATCTGCGGGTAATCGATGTGCGGACTTCGCGCATCGTCGCGACAGTGGCGGTCGAAGGCAAGGCCACTGATTTCGGCGCCGGCCTAACGGGTTTTGCGCGCGCCACTCATGGCGGACTACGCATCGGACTTCCCATTACTTTGCGTGGTTTTGCGAACACTCCCGTTGAAGAGGCGATAAACAAGATGGTGAACGCCGCCGTTGCGGATATTGTTAAGAAGACCCCTGCGGTCTATTATCGCACCAACACACCACAGTGATGCGCCCCGGCGCGATCGGGTCCGCCATTTTCCATGTCTGCCCCACGATTTTTCTGTCCCGAGCCGCTCGATATCGGCTCAGTTCTAGAGTTGCCGCCCATGGCGGCGCACCATGCCGCGCGCGTGCTGCGGCTGCGGGTCGGTGACAGTGTCACGGTGTTCAATGGTCGTGGCGGAGAATATGCAGCGGTAATCGGGAAAATCGTCCGCGATCAGGTTACAGTCGAAATAGAAAGTCATATCGCGGTAGAGCGGGAGTCACCGTTGAACGTCACACTGGTCCAGGCGGTTTCATCCGGTGATCGAATGGATCTCACTCTTCAGAAGGCGGTCGAGCTTGGTGTGGCATGCATAGCACCGGTAATCGGCCACCGCAGTATTATGCGACTCAGTGGTGAGCGTGCCGAAATGCGCGTACAGCGGTGGCAGCAGGTGGTCGTCGCAGCATGTGAGCAATGCGGCCGCAATCGTGTTCCGACAGTAATGACGATGCTTCCGATCTCGACCTGGTTCGAAACCGCAGAAAAGGCGCAGACGCGATGGGTTTTGTCGCCGCGTGCCGAGCACCAGCTGCGCGCGCTGGCGCGTCCGGCGCAGGCATTGCAGCTCCTGGTCGGGCCGGAAGGCGGATTCACTGAAGAGGAAGAGCGGGCGGCCGCTGACGCTGGGTTCGTTGGCATGAGACTCGGCCCGCGCATCCTGCGCACGGAAACGGCCGCGCCCGCCGTTCTCGCGGCAATGCAGGCCTTGTGGGGCGATTTCTAGAATCTCCGGCCACGTCCTGCTTGTCGATCAGGGTGGCGATCCCGGGTTCGACGCCGGCTCCGGGATTCGGGCAAGATTGTGCCAATTGTCCCGAAATCGAGTCTGTTAATGGCGCAAACAATTCTGGGGGCAGGGCACCCAACTGGAGGAAACCCGTGAACAGCGACGAGACCCGATTGAATTCCATCGCGAGCCGCATGGTCAGCGTGCTCACACATCCAGCTGCATTCTTCCGCAATATGCCCAAGACCGGCGGTTTTCTCGACCCGCTGGTATTCGTTGTGGCCATCGGCATCGTGAACGGCCTCCTGGTTGCTTTGAAGGCCTTCTTCATTATCGGCACTGGCGCCAGCTTCATGGTGGCCATAGGCAGTGTTGTAATGATTCCCATAGCTGCGGCTATGGTGAGTTTTGTTTTCGCCGGCATTCTCTACCTGATCTGGCTGCTAATGGGTTCCAAGGAAACCTTCGAGACCGCATATCGCTGCAACGCGTTCCTGGCAACGATATCGCCCATCACCATCGTGCTCGGTTTCGTGCCATATTTGAACATCGTCGGTATCGCGTGGGGTCTTTATCTGGTCGTAACTGCAACTGTGGAGGTTCACAGGCTGCCGGCGAAAACTGCCTGGCTCGTTTTCGGTTTTTTCTCCGCGATAATGGCGCTGATATCGGTCGGCGGTCAGTATGCGGCACGCCAGATGAGTACCTATCCACCGGAGCTCGAGCGATTGCGCAATGAGACGGGGGGACGCAACTATGACAGGAACAGCATGGATAGGCTCCGCAGAAACATGCAACAGAATCAGTAGTCTGGGCGGATACGCATTGCCCAGAGAAATCCAAACCCGGGTAAATCCGTTTACCGAAAATTTGCCGGAATAGTCTCAGCACCTGCTTTTCATCCTGAATGGGTGGATTCCAGGCAGCGGTGAGCGCGGCCGCGGTGTTATCGGTGCGGATTGAAAACATCGTATGCGGGCTCGTTTAGCACCGGGGATAATAAACCTAGGCCTTGGGTTCCTTTTCACTTCAAGATTTGACCTCGCCTGGATCGGCGACTCGAGAGCAGAACATTGCGAAAGCCAAGAGGGCATCATCATTTATCGTGATCGTGCCGGATTCGACAGAGTAATGTTGGCTGGTATAATTCAGATGGGAGATAAGAAACGTACTTCGCCTCATTTGGCGGGGATCCAAATGTGCTGATGGCCCACGTCCCCCAGGTGAGAAGCATGAGCGTTGGCTCTGTACAAGTCATGTCGCCGGACATCCATGGCACGAGGCTTGCGCGTCTTGGTGTTTTCATGAGGCGCCACCAGATGCCCATTGTTGCTGTGCAATGGGTTGTAGTGCTGAGCTATTTCGCGCTGGTCGCAGTGCCGGTATTCCTGCCGCTGCCTTCGGATGAGACTCATGTCTGGAACAACTTCTCGCGCTTTGCCCAATTCGTTTTTTGGGGCGTCTGGTGGCCTTTTGTCGTCGTCTCCATCATGGCGTTCGGACGTCTTTGGTGCGGGTTGCTCTGTCCAGAAGGGGCGCTTAGCGAATGGGTCTCCCGGTATGGTCTGGGACGAGGCATCCCGCGCTGGATGAAGTGGGCCGGCTGGCCGTTTGCTACGTTCGTTGCCACTGCTACTTTCGGGCAGATGATCGGCCTGCATAAATACCCCAAGCCTGCCCTGCTTATCCTGGGCGGGTCGACGGTAGCCGCAGTAACCGTCGGACTGCTTTACGGACGCGCAAAACGGGTCTGGTGCCGACACCTGTGTCCGGTCGCTGGCGTGTTCGCTCTTCTGGCCAAGATCGCTCCAATTCATTTCAAAGTGGACCAGGCCGCCTGGGATTCAGCGCCACCCGGGTTTCGAACAAGCCATCATCATGCGGTGAATTGCGCGCCACTCATTGATATTCGGCGCATGGAAAGTGCGTCCGAGTGCCACATGTGCGGGCGTTGCGCGGGCGAGCGTGGAGCCGTTCATCTCGCATTGCGATCGCCGAACGCAGAGATTCTCAATATTTCCGCTTTCCTGTCTGGGCGAAAAGCCGATGAAACCACTCAGTGGCTGGCGCGGCTGCTCATCTTCGGCATGATCGGTGTCGCGCTCGGATCCTTTCAGTGGAGTGTCTCGCCCTGGCTCGCTGACGCGAGGCACGCCGTGTCTGTATGGCTCATCTCGCACAAGATTTTTTGGCCGCTTAGCCCGCCTGGCCACTGGTGGACTTTAGTCAATTACCCCGAAGCGAACGACGTATTCAATTGGCTCGATGGCGGGGTGCTGCTTGCCTACATCGCCGCAGAGGCGCTCATCCTGGCGACTTGGGTCATCGGCTGGATGCGGCTTGTCGGTGCGGCGACAGAATTACCTTGGCAACGGTTCGCCTATGTTTTAATTCCATTTGCGGGGGCAAGCCTGTTTGTGGGCTCAAGCTTCCTTACCACCTCTCAGCTCGCGGCAAGTGGCATTG
>VFSW01015260.1_pt1 | contig 10568 bp, 7 predicted proteins | sample 5358111 | NCBI WGS metagenome assembly VFSW01 (sample SAMN11554181, study PRJNA540505) | mine drainage metagenome | isolation source: sediment from site ElyBrook_90M | place: USA: Ely Copper Mine, Vershire, VT | collected 2017
CAGCAGTGAAATGTGGTCGGAACCGGGACCCCAGGTGTTTGTTTTCAGTGGGCTGCTGATCCCCGAAGTTAGCGGTGAGGAACGGCGAACTTCGCGGGCAGGACACTAGGGCCGTGCCCGATCTGATCGACGATCGGCCACCGCTCTTACGCTCTGTTTTACCGGGTAACTTTATCCGATCGGATGATCCCATCTGATCGGATGCTGCGCCAAGGCCAGGCGCGGGCTCCGCCCTCATAGCCTAACGGGACGAGCCATTCCCGTTGGGATACGCCTATCGAAAGGGGTCTGGGGCCGAGGCCCCAGCGGGGTCCACGGGCGGAGCCCTTGGCCTTGCCTTATCTTGGCGCCTCCATCCGAGTGGCTTTGGGGATCCGCCCCATGGACCATCGCAACCCATCAGGGAGCAGCGCTCTCTCCCCGCGGGATACCCCGCACCGAATTCGGGGTCGCCAGCCCCGGCTTCCTAGCCATCTCCGGCATTGCTACACTATTCGGCCCTGCCGGACGCGGCGGGCGATTGGGGACGATCCGATGAAGCTGAAGGCCGACCGCGCCGCGCTGATCAAGGCGCTCGCCCATGTCCAGAGCGTGGTCGAAAAGCGCAACACCATTCCCATCCTGGCCAATGTCCTGCTCGCGGTGCGCGAGGGCAGGCTGAGCCTGACCGCGACCGACATGGAGATCGCCATCGTCGAGGACGTGCCGGCCGCAACCAGCCGCAACGGCGCCTGCACCGCGCCGGCCGCCACGCTGTATGAGATCGTCCGCAAGCTGCCCGACGGCGCCGAGGTGGAGCTCGACCATCCCGGCGGCGATGCCCAGCTCGCGCTGCGCGCCGGGCGCTACGTCACCAGCCTGGTGGTGCTGCCGACCGAGGATTTCCCCTCGATGACCGCCGGCACCCTGTCCACCCATTTCGTGCTGCCGGCGCAGACGCTGCGCGGCCTGATCGACCGCACCCGCTTCGCCATCAGCACCGAGGAAACCCGCTACTACCTCAACGGCATCTATCTGCATCAGACCGAGAGCGAGGGCGCCCGCGTGCTGCGCGCGGTCGCGACCGACGGCCATCGCCTGGCGCGGGTCGAGGAGAAGCTGCCCGAGGGCGCCGGGGCGATGCCCGGGGTGATCATCCCGCGCAAGACCATCAACGAGCTGCGCAAGCTGCTGGACGAAGCGACCGGCGAGATCGAGGTGGCGCTGTCGGACACCCGCATCCAGTTCCGTGTCGGGCCCGTCACTCTGACCAGCAAGCTGATCGACGGCACCTTCCCCGAATACGAGCGGGTGATCCCGCGCGACAACGACAAGGTGATGCGGGTCGGCAAAAAGGATTTCTCCGACGCGGTGGCGCGCGTCGCCGCGATCTCCTCGGAACGCTCCCGCCCGGTCAAGCTCTCGCTCGCCCGCGATCTGCTGGTGCTGACCGCGACCAGCCCCGAACAGGGCACGGCCACCGAGGAGCTGGACGGGGATCGGGTGAAATACCAGGCCGGCCCGCTGGAGATCGGCTTTCAGGCCCGCTACCTGAACGACATCACCGACCAGATCGACAAGGAGGTGGAGTTCCTGTTCTCCGACGGCTCCGCCCCCACGGTCGTGCGCGATGCCGAGGATCTCAGTGCGCTCTACGTGCTGATGCCGATGCGGGTCTGACCAATTTGGGGTGGCGCGGGACGCTGGATCGGGTCGGGTTCAGGGCGAGGCCAGGGCTCTGCCCTCAGGGCCTGATGGGATCCGCCAGGGAGCCGGACCCGCATCCCTTCGAGGGTACCCCCCAAGCGAAACGGGTCTGGGGCCCGAGCTTGGTCCCTGATGGGAGATGAGGGCGGAGCCCCAGGCCTTGCCTTCTAGCCTGCGCCTCCTGCGCCTGACGCTGACCGATTTCCGCAGCTACGCCGAGCTGACCTGGGCCCCCCGCTCGCGCATCAGCGTGCTGACCGGCCCCAACGGCAGCGGCAAGACCAACCTGCTGGAAGCGGTCTCCCTGCTCGCCCCCGGAAGGGGGCTGCGCGGCGCCCGCGGCGGCGAACTCGCCCGTCACGGCGCCGGGTCGGGCGGCTGGGCGGTGGCGGCCCGGCTGGCTGGCCCGTCCGGGCGGCTGGAGATCGGCACCGGCACCCTGCCGGGCGGCGGCGAGCGGCGGGTGTTCCGGCTCGACGGCGCGGCCCCGCGCAGCCTGGCCGAAATCGCCAGCCGCATCGCCGTGCTCTGGCTCACCCCGCAGATGGACCGGCTGTTCCAGGACAGCGCGTCCGGGCGGCGGCGCTTCCTGGACCGGCTGGTCTTCGCGCTCGAACCCTCCCACGCCCGTGAGGTCGCTTCGTTCGAGGCGGCGATGGCCGAGCGCAACCGGCTGCTCGCCACGGGCCGGCGCGATGCGGCCTGGCTCGGCGCGCTGGAGGACGCGATGGCCCGCCATGCCGTCGCGATCACCGCCGCCAGGGTGGACCTGGCGGGGCGGCTGAGCGCCGCACTCGCCTCCGGCGCGGCGGGCAGGTTTCCGCCGGCGCGGATCGGTCTGGCCTGCCCGATCGCCGGTCAGCTCGCCGCGCTGGGGCCGGCGCTGGCGGTCGAGGACTGGCTGCGCGCCGGGCTTGCCGCCGCCCGCGCCCGCGACGAGGCCGCCGGCGGGGCCGCGCTGGGCGCCCACCGGGCCGATCTGGTGCTGGCCGATGCCGCCACCGGCACGCCGGCGGCGCTGGCCAGCACCGGCGAACGCAAGGCGCTGCTGGTCGGGCTGATCCTGGGCCTCGCGGTGCTGATCGAGACGGCGCGGGGCTTCCCGCCGCTGCTGCTGCTCGACGAGCCGGCGGTGCATCTGGATGCCGCCCGCCGCGCCGCGCTGCTCGATGCGCTGGCCGGTCTGTCCGGCCAGGTGCTGCTCACCGGAACCGATCTGGAAACTTTCCGGACGCTGAGCGGCCGGGCCGACGCGCTGTGTTGCGGCGGCGGAACGCTGCGGTCCGATCCGGAGTTTCCCCCTCCGGACGGACTTCCGCCGGACGGGCCTGTGCTTGGCGGCGGCGAAGCGCTACACTAGCTCTCTATTTCCACCAACCTGGAGCCTCCAGCCGGCATGTCCGAAAACGCCGCGCCGATCCCCGATTCCGATGCCTATGACGCGTCCTCGATCTCGGTCCTGCGGGGTCTCGACGCGGTGCGCAAGCGACCCGGAATGTATATCGGCGACACCGACGATGGCTCGGGCCTGCACCACATGGCCTTCGAGATCATCGACAACGCGGTGGACGAGGCGCAGGCCGGCTTCGCCCATAACGTCTCCCTGACCCTGAACGGCGATGGCAGCGTCACTGTGCGCGACGACGGCCGTGGCATCCCCACCGACATCCATGTCGAGGAAGGCATCTCCGCCGCCGAGGTGGTGCTGACCCGCCTGCATGCGGGAGGAAAATTCAACCAGAATTCCTACAAGGTCTCGGGCGGGCTGCACGGCGTCGGCGCCGCCGTGGTGAACGCGCTGTCGGAATGGATGGAGGTGCGGATCTGGCGCCTGGGCACCGAGCATATGATCCGCTTTCGTAATGGCGACGCCGAGGCGCCGCTGGCGGTGGTCGGTCCCTCGACCCAGCCCGACGGCACCGAGGTCACCTTCAAGCCCAGCCCGGCCACTTTCACCCAGACCGAGTTCGACTTCGCGCTGCTGGAGCGGCGGCTGCGCGAACTCGCGTTCCTGAATTCGGGCCTGGCGATCACGCTGCGCGACGAGCGTCATGCCCCCGCAGTGGAAAGCAGGATGCGCTACGAGGGCGGCCTGCGCGCCTTCGTCGAATGGCTCGACCGCGCCAAGACCGCGGTGTTCACCCCGCCGATCGCGCTCGCCACCCCGGCCGAGCAGGCCGGCATCAGGGTCGAGTTCGCGCTGTCCTGGAACGACAGCTTCCACGAGACGATGCTGTGCTTCACCAACAACATCCCCCAGCGCGACGGCGGCTCGCACCTGGCCGGCTTCCGCCAGGCGATGACCCGGGTGGTGACGAAATATGCCGAGGGGATGGGCAAGAAGGACAGCCTGTCGCTGGTCGGGGAGGACATGCGCGAGGGCATGACCGCGGTGCTCTCGGTGAAGGTTCCGGATCCCAAATTCTCCTCGCAGACCAAGGACAAGCTGGTCAGCAGCGAAGTCCAGCCGGTGGTGCAGGCCGCCGTGGCGGATGCGGTGGCGCACTGGTTCGAGACCCATCCCAAAGAGGCGCGCTCGATCATCCAGAAGGTGATGGACGCGGCGGCGGCGCGCGAGGCGGCACGCAAGGCGCGCGAACTGACCCGCCGCAAGGGCGTGCTGGACATCTCGACCCTGCCCGGGAAACTCGCCGACTGCCAGGAACGCGATCCGGCGAAATCCGAACTGTTCCTGGTCGAGGGCGACAGCGCCGGCGGCTCGGCCAAGCAGGGGCGGGACCGGAAATTCCAGGCGATCCTGCCGCTGAAGGGCAAGATCCTGAATGTCGAGCGCGCCCGCTTCGACCGCATGCTGGGCAGCGCGGAAATCGGCACGCTGATCACCGCACTCGGCACCGGCATCGGCCGCGGCGAGCCCGACCAGGGCGGCTTCGATGTGGCCAAGCTGCGCTACCACCGCATCGTCATCATGACCGACGCCGATGTGGATGGCAGCCATATCCGCACCCTGCTGCTGACCTTCTTCTTCCGTCAGATGCCGGACCTGATCGACCGCGGCCATCTGTTCATCGCCCAGCCGCCGCTCTATCGCGCCAAGCGCGGCAATGACGAGCGCTACCTGAAGGACGATGCCGCGCTGGAGGCGTTCCTGCTCGACAAGGTGCTGGCCGAGGCGCGGCTGAGTTATGCCGACGGGCGCGTGCTGGCCGGGCCGGAACTCGCCGCCGAGGTGGCGCTGCTGCGCGAGGCGGGGCTACGCCTGCGGCGGCTGTCCTCGACCGCGCCGGTGGCGCTCTTGGAACAGGCGGCGATCGCGGGCGCGCTGACGCCCGATCCGGCCCGCGCCGGCGCCTCCGCGCCGGGGCTCGCCGCGCGGCTCGATGCCATCTCGCTGCCCGCCGAGCGGGGCTGGAAAGTGGCGGTGGACGCGGCCGGGCTGACGCTCGCGCGCATCGTGCGCGGAGTGGCCGAGAAGCATGTGCTGGACGCGGCGGCACTGCGCAGCGCCGAGGCGCGCTGGCTGGCCGAACGAGCCGAGGCGCTGGCCGCCCGCTTCGCCGAACCCGCGACCCTGCGGCTGGACGGGCAGGAAGCGCAGGCCGCCGGCCCGGCCAGCGCGTTCGACCGCATCATCGCCCAGGGACGCAAAGGGCTGACCATCCAGCGCTTCAAGGGACTGGGTGAGATGAACCCCGATCAGCTGTGGAAAACCACGCTCGATCCGGCGGTGCGCACGCTGCTGCAGGTGCGCGTCGGCGATCGCGAGGATTCCGAACAGGTGTTCAGCACGCTGATGGGCGATGTGGTCGAGCCGCGGCGGGAGTTCATCGTGGGGAATGCGCTGAAGGTGGCGAACCTGGACGTTTGAAGGAAGGAAGGCCAGGGCTCTGCCCTGGACCCGCCAAGGGCCGTACGGCCCTTGGAACCCAACGGTTCGATGCCGGGATCTTGTCCCAAAGACCGAACCTCCCAGGATCAACGCCCTCAACGAATGTCGGGTCCAGGGACCACCGGTCCCTGGCGGGTCGAGGGCAGAGCCCTCGCCTGCTACCTCCCCCACACCTCCGCCGCCGTGTCCGTCCGCCCGAGCGCGATCAGCCCGAGCGCGATGGTCGCCAGCACCGTCGCCTCCGCCCGCGTTCCTTTTGCCTCGCCGCGCCAGACGGCACGGAACAGCGCGAGGTCGGGCGCTTCGGCCGCCGCCGGCATGGGTTCGGCCGGCAGCGCCACGTCGGACCGTCCAGCGGCGCGGTCCCACAGATAGGCCAGGCCGGGCTTTGCCGGCACGCGTTCGGCCTCGCCGCCCCCGCCTTTCAGCACCAGCAGCCGCGTCCGGCCGAGGCGTTCGGCCACGCCCAGATGCACCTCGATATAGGGCGGGTGGAACACCCCATCCACGCCCGAGGGCGCGCGCGCCGGATCGAGCAGCCGCACCGCGGTGTTCACCGGCGAGCGCAGTCCGAACAGCCGGCGCAGCCCCAGCAGATGGGCGACCGGCGGGGCCAGGGTCTCGATCGGCAGATAGGCGAAGCCGTCGCGGTCGAGCATCGCCGCGGCCTCGTCCATGTCGCGGGCGGGGGCGAGGCCGAGCGCGGCGAGCGCTTCGGCCACGCTGACGGCGGCGCCGAATTCGTTGCTGCCGTGCATCAGCACGCGTTCGCCGGCGCGGCCGAGCGCGAGGGCCGCCAGCAGGAACCAGGGCAGGTCGCGGGTGCGGCCGGCGCCGTAGCTCGGCCAGTCCAGCGTGGCCGGCGGCGCCGGCGGCAGGATCGCCTGCATGGCTTCGACGATGCCCGCGATCTCCTCCGGGTCCTCGCCGCGATAGCGCAGCAGCATCAGGAACGCGCCCAGCTGGTGCGGATCGACGGTCCCGGCCAGCACCTGGCCGAAGGCGTCCCGCGCCTCGGCTCGGGTCAGCGCGCGTGACCGGCCCGGCCCGCGGCCGAGCGTCGCGACATAGGTCGCGAAGGCTTCAGGCCGCGCGAGCAAGCGCCCCTGCCTCCGCCACCAGGGCGCGGTCCAGGACCGCGCCGATCAGCACCAGCATCGGGCCCTCCGGCGCGGCCGCCGCGATCGCCTCGGCCAGGCCGGCCAGGGTTGCGAAGACGTGGCGTTCGTTCGGGCGCGAGGCGTTCTCGACTGCGACCGCCGGTGTGGGGCCGGGCAGGCCCGCCGCGATCAGCGCCGCGGCCAGGGGGGCGATCGTGCGGCCGGCCATATAGGCGGCGAGTGTCCCCCCCGCCCGCGTCAGCGCCGCCCATTCATGGGCGGGCAGCGTGCCGTTCGCGCCGTGGCCGGTGACGAAGTGCAGCGACCGGGCCACGCCCCGATGGGTCAGCGGCAGTTGCAGGCTGGCGGCGGCGGCGCAGGCGGCGGTGACGCCGGGCACCACCTGCACTTTGATCCCCGCCGCGCGCAGGCAGTCGAGCTCCTCGCCGCCGCGGCCGAACACGAAAGGATCCCCGCCCTTCAGCCGCACCACCACCGCGCCGTCCCGGGCGCAGCCGACGATCAGCTGGTTGATGGCGGCCTGGCTCATGGCATGGCGTCCGCAGCGTTTTCCGACATCGATCCGCCGCGCGCCAGGCCGCGCCAGGGCGAGGATCGCGGGATCGATCAGGGCATCGTACAGCACGACATCGGCGCCGGCGAGCACCCGCGCGGCCCGCAGGGTCAGCAATTCGGGATCGCCGGGCCCCGCTCCCACCAGGAAGGCGCAGCCCTCGGGCGTGCCAGGCACGGCGTCAGGCGGCGGGTTCACGCACATCGCGCAGGATCTTCTCCAGTTCGGGGATGCAGGAGCCGCAATTGCCGCCGGCGCCGAGATGCGCGCCGATCTCGGCGGCGCTGCGCAGCCGGTGGGTCACGGCGGCGTGGCGGATCGCCGCCTCGTCCACGCCGAAGCAGGCACAGACGCGCCGTCCGTCGGCTTCGGCGCTGAGCAGCCCGGCCAGCAGCCGCAGCCGCGCCGCCGGCGCCACCGGCGCGCCCAGCAGCGCGGCGAAGTTGGCTTCCGAGGGCAGGGCGACGCCGGTGGGGGCGAGGAACAGGCAGGACTCCAGCACCCCCTGGCGCAGCGCCGCCTGGCGCAGCACGCCGCGGGCGGGATCGGTCATCTCGATCACCTCGGCGCCCGCGGCACCCAGCAGCGCGGCCGCGAATCCCGCCAGCGCCGCGCCGGAGGGCAAGGCCGCCAGGCCGGCCAAGCGGAACATCTGCCCGCGTGCCAGCGGAACCCGCACCCAGAGCGGGCCGTCCGGCGGCGGTGCCTCGGCGCGGCGGAACAGCAGCCCGTGCCAGCCCTGCGCCACCGCGCTCACGCGCACCACGGTCGATTTCAGCGCCGGCTGGCCGGAGAGCGGGTCGACCGCGCCGCCCACCGCCTGACCCACCGGGCCGGTGGCGGCGAAGGCGCGGGTCCAGTGCATCGGCGCGAAGACCTCGCCGCGGCGCTGGTCGTGGCTGGGCTCGGCGCGCAGCAGCACCGATCCATGCCCGCTCTCGACCCGCGCCAGCTGGCCGGCCTCGATCCCCAGGCGCCTTGCGTCCGCCGGATTGATGGCGAGCGTGGGTTCGGAGCGGTGCTGCATCAGTTCCGGCACCCGGCCGGTGCGGGTCATGCTGTGCCACTGGTCGCGCACCCGGCCGGTGTTCAGCACGAACCCCTCGCGCGGCGGCAGGGGCGCGGTGTCGGTCAGGGGGATCAGCCGCGCCCGCCCGTCGGCGGTGGGGAAGCCGCCGGCTGCGAACAGCCTGCCGCCCTCGCCATGCCCCCCCGCCGGCAGCGGCCAGCGCACCGGTTTCAGCGCGTCATAGGCGGCATCGTCCAGCCCGGACAGGGCGCCGATGTCGAACACCCGCCGCCCGTCATTCTCGAAGCCGGACAGCGCGGCATGCTCGCGGAAGATCGCCGCCGGCCCGGCATGGGCGAAGGCCGCGCCATGGCCCAGCCGGCGGGCGAGCTCGGCGAACATCCACCAGTCCGGGCGGGCGAGCCCCGGCGCGGCGCGGAACGGCCGTTGGCGGGAGATGCGGCGTTCGGAATTGGTCACCGTGCCGTCCTTCTCCGCCCAGCCGGCGGCGGGCAGCACGACGTCGGCGAGCGCGGTGGTGTCGGTCGGCCAGCAATCCGCCACCACCACGAAGGGGCAGGCGCGCAGAGCCTCGGCCACCAGCCCGGCGCGGGGCATGGTCGCGGCCGGGTTGGTGGCGGCGATCCAGATCGCGCGGATCCTGCCGTCCCGCATTGCGTCGAACAACTCGATCGCCTTCAGCCCGGGATTGGTTGCGAGCGCCGGGGCGTTCCAGAAGCGGCGCAGCGTGGCCGGATCCCCGGGGCGCGAGAAGGACAGATGCGCGGCGAGCTGGTTGGCGAGGCCGCCCTCTTCCCGCACGCCCATCGCGTTGGGCTGGCCGGTGACGGAGAACGGCCCCATCCCCGGCCGGCCGATCCGCCCGGTGGCGAGATGGCAGTTCAGGATGGCGTTGACCCGGTCGGTCCCGTCCGCGGCCTGGTTGACCCCCTGGGAGAACACCGTGACCACGCGCTCGGTGGCCGCGAACCAGGCGAAGAAGGTCTCCAGCCCCTCGGGGTCGATCCCGCAGCGCGCCGCGACGTGATCGAGGTCCGGGGCCTGCGCGCCGGCCTCCGCCAGCGCCTCCGCCAGGCCGACCGTGTGGCGGCCGGTCCAGACCGGATCGATCGCCCCGGCCCCGGCCAGATGCACCAGCAGCCCGTTGAACAGCGCGACATCCGCGCCCGAGGCGATCGGCAGATGCAGATCCGCGGCCTCCGCCGTCGCGGTGCGGCGTGGGTCGATCACCACCACCCTGGTGCCGCGCGCCGCGCGCGCCGCCTGCAGGCGCTGGTGCAGCACCGGGTGGCACCAGGCGGTGTTGCTGCCCACCAGCACCACCAGGTCGGCCTGTTCCCAGTCGTCATAGACGCCGGGCACCACGTCCTCGCCGAAGGCACGCACCTGCCCGGCGACGGTCGAGGCCATGCACAGGCGCGAATTGGTGTCGATATTGGCGCTGCCGAGGAAGCCCTTCATCAGCTTGTTGGCCAGGTAGTAATCCTCGGTCAGCAACTGGCCCGACAGGTAGAACGCCACGCTGTCCGGCCCGTGCCCGGCGATGCTCGCGGCGAAGCGGGCGGCGATCAGATCGAGCGCCTCCGTCCAGCCGGCGGGGCGGCCGCCGATCAGCGGTTCGGTCAGCCGCCCCGTGTCGTCGAGCGTCCTGCTCAGCGCCGCACCCTTGGAACACAGCCTGCCGGCATTGGCCGGATGGTCGGGATCGCCGCGCAGCGTGCCGTCCGCAGCGCCGATCACGCCGCAGCCGACGCCGCAATACGGGCAGGTGGTACGCATGGCGGTCATGCCGGCAGCGCGAGCAGGATGCGCCGCCCTTCCAGCTTCACGGCCACGCTGCGCACGCAGCCCTCGTCGGGCGCGGCGGCGCGGCCGTCGGCGAGCCCGATCACCCAGCCATGCAGCGGGCAGGTGACCGCCTGGCCGTGCACGATGCCCTGCGACAGTTTTCCCCCTTTGTGCGGGCAGGCATCGTCCAGCGCGAACACGGTATCGTCGAGCGTGCGGAACACCGCGACCGGGCCGCGCGCGGTCGCTACGGTGCGCGCGCCCTGGCGGGGGATCTCGTCGATGCTGCCGACATCGCGCCAGGTCGGGGCGATATATCCGTCCATGGTCCGCCCCCTCAGCCGACCGTCGCGAGATCGGCGAAGCGGTCGGCGCGGCGCGCCTGTTCCGCCCAGGGATCGTCCTGGGCGAAGCTCTGGGCGAACAGGAAGCGCTCGTGCAGGGCGGCGCGGCCGGCCGCGGCGGGGCCGCCCCCGCGCCGGCCACCCCCCCGGCCGCCCCGCGCGCGCGCCGGGGGGGGGGGGGGCCCGGGGGGGGGGG
>VFSW01015261.1_pt1 | contig 10568 bp, 7 predicted proteins | sample 5358111 | NCBI WGS metagenome assembly VFSW01 (sample SAMN11554181, study PRJNA540505) | mine drainage metagenome | isolation source: sediment from site ElyBrook_90M | place: USA: Ely Copper Mine, Vershire, VT | collected 2017
GGATTCTTGTTATACATACTTGCGTTTGCCTGGCCGTCAGAGAGGAATATGATGGCGTTCTTCGACCCGGGATTGGCTGTCTGCGCCGCAGTAAGTGCCGCCTGCGCCGCATAAATTGAACTGGCGAAGTATGTATTGCCAAAGCCGCTGTTAAGAATACCCTGGGTATAAGTCAGGCAGCCCAGCGTATTCGCATATCCAACTGCTTTCACAAGGTTGGAAGCGGTGTTCAATCCGCCCGTGCTGGTGCTTGTTGGATCATAATAATCGCTCAAAAATGGCGTGATTTGATAGGTTGCCTTCCACTTGGTATACGGTGACGCTGTCTGCGTATAGCTCATGTAGACAGTGCCGTCAGCCTGGGTAAGCAACGGTTTGCCTGGAACGGGCAAAGTATAGGGCTCCGCGGTCGGACGGCCAATCGATCCTGGCGTTCCGTTACAGTTGATGTCGTCAGTCACCGTGGCCGGATCAATATTCGGAAAGGTAAACAAGGCGACGCGCAAGTTTGAATTCGAAGTTGCGCAGGAAGTGTACCCAGGCGCACAAGGATTGGTAACCGACAACAGCGACTGAACGCCGCTCAGCGCGCATTGAAACTCGGACACTCCTCCACAATTGTTGTCGACTGCTGCCATTGATCCCGTGGAGTCAACCACAATTGCGACATTCCACTGCTCTGAGACACCTTGCATGGCGGCCATGGCAGTCGTCTTTAATGCGATCGAGCTTACGCCGACTACTTTCAGAAAAAAAGTCGAGACACTTGCAGTCTGCACCACTTTGACCGCGTTGTTAACACTGCCTGAGCCGCAAGTGAATCCACTGGGCATCAATATGTTCAAACACACGGGGGTAGCGGTCTCTTGAACCGATTGAAGGCCGCCAAACGTGTTCACGCCGCCCGATCCCGAACCGTACAGCTTAGCCTGAGATGCCACCGTCGTACCTGAGGTGTTATACGTCGCTCCTGCCGCGGCCAGAGCTGCCGCGTTCGTCGAAGCCTGGAGCTGGTCGTACGCTACATAAGCCCGGCCCAGGTCAACCGACAGGCCCACAAGTCCCAGAAAGCCCGTCATACCCACCGTCATCCACCACAACACTTGCCCGCTTTGCTCGTGTAACATTCCGCGGAGGGCTGCCGCTATCTTACTTTTCATCGGATTCCTCGCTCGTTAGGGTTAATATTCGATTTCCGACAGTGTTCCGGAACTGAGTGAACCCGTCGTCAAAGCAACTCCAAAAATGGAAATGCTATACGGATAGCCGGCCTGAACAGTCACCGGACCGCCCATCGACAACTGGGTCTGTTTGCCGGCGCACGAATCTCCTGTGATCGGGGCATTGTTGTTGATGCTGATAGTCAAGGTGATCTTTGATGCGGTTAGCCCTGGCGCCGCATTTACCAGCGCGTGGTAGGTGTCGGCGCAAGGATCATTTGAACTGGATAGTCTGTCGCTCTGAAGTACCTGCGCCGCAGCCGTCGTTGCCTGTACGAGGGCGATCATGTTGCTGTACAAAACTCCGAATTGCCCCAGCCCGGTAATTACCGTCAAGAGTACGGGCAATACAAATGCAAACTCAACTATCGAGTTTCCATCGCAGCGCCCAGGTTCAAATCGCCAAAACCGAAGCGGCAGTCGTTGCTCTCCCGCACTCGATCCGTCACCTAGCGCACAGCATTTGCCCCCGGCCTCTTGCGACGCTGGTTCCGAGCGAAGCGTCTCCGTTATCGTCATCGTTCCGTCTCCATACGCCCCTCGATCTGAAGATTCACCGCTCTCCAGGGTTCTGATGTTCGCGAGGAGTATTGATCCCTACTCCAGGTCGAAACACGCCTCCGTATCACTCTGCTTAACCTTCTTCAGAAACCGGTCAAGAGAATCCCGGTAGTCGGTCTCGTTACTTATGCCGGCTGACTCCATCGTGCCGTCTGGGTTTGGGTGAACAAAAATGAAGCCCGCCCCCGCTGAGTCGATTCGCGTTACCATCGCAAGCACAGTCACGAAGTCCTCATCGTCCTTCTTCACTTCGCTTGCATGCTGCAGCCGAATCTTGAAAACAGTCCCCGGATACCACTGATGTTCCGTTTGCAGATAGAAGCCCATCGGGCTGATATCCCTGATTACTTCCCCCGACGAGACTGCGCCTGGCCAATAGTGTGCGATCACAGTTGGAGATCGCTGCCGTCCTGAGCTCCGCCGTTCCCTCGACATCAATCGCGCAAACCAGCTCTTCTTGGGATTCATGCGGACCATCCACGTTCAAAAAATTGTCTCGACTTACGTGAAGGGATCGGAGCGCCTCCCTACAGTTGGCGCTCCATTCCCGATTACCCAGACACCTCCCCGGTCGTGCTGCAGTCCCGTTTGCAGCCTCCGGCCTCGAGAACTGCGGGGTTGAATCCTTCTCCGATGCGCCGTCCACTTCCCTCTAACGCGCACAAAAGCAATTACGACTAGTGAGCCCGCGTACGGCGACGCTGAACGAGAACGCCCACGAGCACCATGAACACGACGCCGCAAGCGATACGAATGATGGTTACGCTATCCATGTCAATTCTCCTTTCGCAAATTAGTGAGCAGAAAAACCTGTACCAAACGACTCAAACATCAAAATCATGGCCGGACCTAGCACGACAAGAAACAACGATGGAAAAATGAAAAATACCAATGGGAACAGGATCTTGATAGTTGTCTTGGCAGCCTGTTCCTCAACTTGCTGAATACGTTTCGCCCTGTGATTTTCAGAATGAACACGTAATACCTTAGCAATACTCGTTCCAAACTTTTCGGACTGGACCAACATGGTTACAAGATGGCGAATCTGGTCCACATCCGTGCGCTCGGCAAGATGATTCCAGGCTTCATCACGCGGACATCCTGCACGTTGCTCCAGCGCCACGATCTTCAATTCGTCGCTCAAGGCCGGCGAAGATTTCTCCAGTTCGGTCGCGGTCCTGACGACGGACTGGTCGAGACTAAGCCCCGCCTCCACGCAAACCACGAGCATATCGAGTACATCCGGAAGACCGAGCCGTATCTTTCGCTGCCTCTTCGAAATCTTCTTGCTTAACCAAAAATCCGGTGCGACAAACCCAAATGCCAACGCCCCAAAAATGATTATGAAGTAGTTGTAACTGGCAACTTTTGTAACCAGAACAAGCGTCAGCGCCAACAGCATCAGAACAAACTTCCCTCCGTAGAACACCTTCATGGCCGAATCTTCTCGATATCCAGCACGTATAAGCCGCTGACGAAGAATCGACACTTCCTTCTCTGACTTCGGTATGACCCCCTCAAGGCGCCCTACCGCGCCGCTGATCGACGCTGTCGCCTGTTGAATGGAACCCCTCAGACCTGGTTCCCTGCCTACCATAACCTGGCTGATCATGGTGTTCACAGGTTGTGGCTTTGACTTATCGCGGACCAGGAACAATCCCCCGCTGCCTATAAGCAGGAACACCGCGAAAAACGTCACTATTGCGATAACCATCGGTCACCTTCACACTTCAATACGAACAATCTTTTGGATCATCAAAGATCCGACGACCATCATGCCCGCAGCAGCCCAAAGCAGTTTCACTCCGATAGGCCGCGTCCAAAGAACACTCATCAAGGTCGGGTTGATGAAATACAGTGCCACGCCCAGCCCGATCGGCAGAGCGGTGAGAATCCAGCCCGTTAATCGCCCTTGCGCGGTATGGACCATCACTTGCCTCTTGATGCGAAAACGCTCGCGGGTCACATGCGCCGCCTTCTCCAAAACTTCAGCGAGGTTGCCGCCGCTCTCTTTTTGAATCAGGATCGCGGTCGTTACCAGCCGCAAATCCTGTACTGGAACTCGCACCAGCATGTTATTCATTGCGGTCCGAAGCTCAAGCCCATAGTTCTGTTCGTCAAAGCAGATCCGAAACTCGCTTCGGATTGGCTCCTGGCACTCCTTCGATACCAGCGACAGGGCCGAATTGAGACTCTGGCCCACCCTAAGTGCGCTCACCATGAGGTCCAGAGCTCCTGGAAGTTCCTCTTCAAACTTCTTGAACCTCTGCCCGCGGCGATAGAACACGTACACCAGCGGAAGCACCCCTACGACCGCGCCGCAGATCAGCGAAAACATGCTCGCCCTGGTGCGAAACCACACAAGGTAGGCGCTCACCGTAAACGCCGCCAAGCTCATGAGAAGCAATCCCCCCACGGTCCACCCCAGGTTTGCCTGATAGATCAGCAGACGGACCAGGGGAGTCAGTTCAAACTGCACGAGCCATCTGTGCATCCAGGGAATGGCACTGAACAACGTCTCCTTGCGAACCGAAGATGTGGGGTCTTTGGACGATCGCCCGGCCGTCTCTAACGATCTCGATATCCTTGCCGCCTGTGCGGCATCCGGCCTCTTAGGCCCAGCACCGGCCGCTATGTAAGCCGCCGCCACAGAGAACACACCGAGGAATATCACTACAGCCAGAAGAATCATGTTGATCGTCCCACTTCCCCTTAGTTAACTTCCATCACCGTCTCGAATATGCTCTGCGGAAGCATCATGCCCGCCATGCGCAGCTTCTCGAGAAATTTTGGACGGATGCCGCTCGGCGCAAATACTCCAACTACCTTCCCGTCCGGGCCAATGCCCTTGCGATGAAAAGTGAAAATTTCCTGCATGCTGATTACGTTCTCTTCCATTCCTGTGATCTCTGAGACACTCATTACCTTGCGAGTGCCGTCGCTCAGTCGGGTAACCTGGACAACGATCGATATCGCCGATGCGATCTGTTGCCTGACAGTTCTCTCGGGAAGATTCATGCTGGACATGGCAACCATCGATTCCAGCCTGCCCAGAGCATCGCGCGCCGTATTGGCGTGAACCGTCGTCATTGATCCTTCGTGACCCGTATTCATGGCCTGAAGCATGTCAAACGCTTCTTCGCCACGAACCTCGCCGATGATGATGCGATCGGGACGCATGCGAAGGCAGTTGATAAGCAATTGCCTTTGCCGGATCGCTCCCTGCCCTTCCACGTTGGGTGGCCGCGTCTCCAGTCGCACAATATTCTCTTGTGCGAGCCGAAGTTCTGCCGCGTCCTCAATGGTGATAATTCGCTCACCCTTAGGAATGTACTGAGAAAGAATATTGAGGAATGTCGTTTTGCCGGCGCCCGTGCCGCCTGAGATCAGGATGCTGATCTTCGCGCGCACCGCGGCCGACAACACTTCCATCATTGGACCCGAGATGCTCTTCAACTGCACCAATTGGTTCGCCGCAAGAGGTCCGTTGCCGAAACGGCGTATCGACAATGAGGGACCATCGAGAGCCAGCGGAGGAATAATGGCGTTGATACGAGAGCCATCGGCAAGACGCGCATCCACCATCGGCGCCGACTCGTCCACCCTTCGCCCTACCTGAGAAACAATTCTGTCGATAATCTGCAGCAAATGTCGATCGTCTCGGAATGAGGTATCTACTTTCTCCAGCCTCCCCCCGCGTTCGACAAACACATGGTCCTTGTCATTCACCAGAATGTCGGAGATTTTCTCGTCTCTAAGCAGAGCCTCTAAAGGTCCAAGCCCAAATACATCATCGAGCAGGTCATCCTGGATCTTTTCTTGCTCCTCGAGACTTAGCGGAACGCGATTAGTCGCGATAATCTCCTGTACAATCATCGCCACAGCACTGCGAGCTTGTTTGGAGTTGATGCGTGAAAGCTTCTCCAGATCAAGCTTTGCGATCAGAGTCCGATGTATCTCCGCTTTGTAACTTGAAAAATTAAGTAGATCCAATTGGTTCCTTCCGCTTATGCTCGCTAGTTGCTTACATTAGTCTCCGTGCTATCTCCTCTTACCCCAATACCTCAAAAGTCTCATTGCCATTTCAGTCCGAAGCAATACTTGCCTCGGAGGGTATATTCATTTCCGTTGCGCAGGAACACTCCCAACTTGTAACTGCGAGATTCGTTCCGCCCCGGACCCTGAAGACGACGTCGACGGCATGGCAGCTTTTCTGAACGCCACGAGCCAGGTAACCAATACGATCATGAGCAGGAGCAGAACTGCGCCCATCAGTATCGATGCTGTCTTCGACTTGCCACTTTTCTCTGAGACAGGTTCCGTCTCCTCAACTACTTCAGCCTTCAGCTCAATCTTGTCTACCACCGGCTCCGGTGTACGTCGGAGTTCGACCTTCGTCCAATTGCTTTTCTCGCCGCGGGTTTGTTCCCGGCGCGAATCGCCCTTCTGTCGCGCTGACTTTCCCTGCTTTGTTTCTGCCTCGTTCTTGTCTTCGGGCGACGGGCTCTCGTTAGCCGCATCTTCAGCCGTTGCTATGTCCTTCGCTGGTTGAACCGATCCCGGCTCGTCCTCTTCAGTTATGTTCCCCGTCTCAGGTACTGCGTCGAATTCGTTGAAGTCTTCAGGAAGCGTCGCAGGCACATCGCCACTGTCCCACTGGTCAAAATCCGCGGGAAGCAGTACCGGACGATCTTTCTCTAGTTCTGTTGGAGATGCCATTGACCATCCGCCCCCTTCCTATACGTCTGGCCCCTATAGAATCGCGTTTCAAAATCGACCTGTGGCTTAACGGGACCAGCGCTGGGTTGCGGCGTCGTCGCCTTATCGCCGGACTGGTCCACCGTCTGCGAAGTTGGCGAAGCGATGACCTCCAGTGCTCTTACAGCAACCGAGGCGGTCGGCGACTCTATCTTGCTGTCAGGCCCGCGTTTTGTGCTGACTAGATGAACCCCGCTCGCTAGCGGCTGCATTCCTTCCGCATGCTCCGCAGCACCCACCTGCGGCAAGAGAGGAGCCATATCGTCCAGCTCATTTACCGTGATTGAAACCTTCGCCTGCCCCTTGGAGTAGTTGGCGCTGTCCTCAGGAATGAAGCTCACCGAAAGTACCTGAACTCCGGCCGTCAGGATTGTCCCGGCAGCGGGAGAGTATACGAGAGTTCCAGGCAGTGAGGCCTCCGCATTGAGTTGATCAGAACCAAGAGATGTTCCATAAGTAATCGGCTCCGGCTCTGGCCAAATCAGCTGAGGAGTTCCTTTCGTGACTGTAAAGGGAATCTCGGCCTGGACTTCTGTGTAGTTCAATGTGTCGTCAGGCGTGAATGTCACAGACAGTACATGCTTCCCTCCAGACAATCTGGTGTTTTCAGGAGGGTTATAAGTGAAGGACCCGGGCACTGAAGCAGAGGCATTGAGTTGAGCTGGACTTAATGCGCTGCCGTAAGAGACGGGGCTGGGAGTCGCCCATGATATAACCGGCCGCGCGGCATGAACAACGATATCCACGCTTGCATGGGCTGCTGCGATGTTACGGTCAGTCGGAGTAAAAGTAACCGAAAGCGAATGAGTGCCGGCTGAGAGCTTGGTACCTTCCGATGGCAGATATTCGAAACTTCCGGCGATGGAGGCGGAAGCATTCAGTTGGCTGGCGCCTAGAGGAGTTCCGTAAGTTAGATCTTGAGGCGAGGTCCATATGAGCGTTACCGGAGGGGCCTCGCTTACGGTCAGCATGGTTGAAGCTTCAACGATCGTATAGTTGGTCGTATCTACCGGTGTAAATGTGGCCGTTAGCCGTTGTACACCCTCAGCCAGGATCTCTCCTAAGTCAGGAGAATACGAAAATGCGCCTGGAACTGATGACGTAGCGTTCAATTGCTCGGCTGTTAGCGGCGTTCCGTAGGAGATGTTCGGGGGAGTCGGCCACACAATCACGGGCGTGGCCTTCGCCACCGTCAGCGCGACAGCGGCGTGCGCGCTCGTATAGTTTGAGCCGTCGAGAGGCGTGAACACTGCCATGGGCCTGTGCTTGCCTGCGCCCAGTACGGCGCCCTCGCCCGGCACATAACTGAAAGAGCCTGGAACCGGCGAAACAGCCTTCAATTGCTCATTGCTGAGTGGCGTGCCATATGAGATTGGCATCGGTGCCGCCCAGGTAATCGTCGGTCTTGCCTTGGCGACAATGAGAGACACTTCGGCTTCGGCCAGGGTGTAATTCGTTATCTCGTTGGGGGTAAACACGACTGACAGCTTGTGCGATCCAGCCGCAAGTATCGTGCCCTCTGCGGGACTGTAAGTGAATGTACCGGCCACCGAAGACGCGGCATGCAATTGTTCCATGCTGAGAGGCGTGCCATATGAGATGGGCGTAGGCTCTGGCCATGTGATGGTCGGCATCTCCTTCACAACAACGATAGGCACCTCGGCGAGCGCACCATCATAGTTATCGGTGTCGAAGGGAGTGAATGAGACGAGTAGAGTTTGCGTTCCTTCTGAGAGCACGGCGCCGGCCGCTGGACTGTATTCGAGGATTCCGGGCACGGATGCGGTGGCGTTCAGCTGCGCATCGTTCAGCGCGGTTCCACACGTAATAGCAGCCGGGATAGCCCATTGGATAACTGGCGTCGCCTTGGTTATATTCAACGAAACCGATGCCTGGACGATGTTAGCCGCGCTTAGTCCCTTCGGGGTAAACGTGACCCACAGTGTATGTGTACCGACCGGGAGAACGTAACCAACACAAGGTGTATATGAAAAAATTCCCGGAATGGTCGATGAGGCATTGAAATGCCTATCGCCGATCGGCGTTCCATAGGCAATTGGTTCCGGTTCGGGCCAAATTACAACTGGAGGTTCGGCCTTGGCTAATTCCGTCGCATGCTCATCAATGCGCCATAGGCCATCGGAGCCTTTTGAATACACGTTTCCGTTATAAGTGCGCGTTTGTGGTTCGATTGTATATGTCGTCTCCGATGACGGGTCAGATAGATCGCGGGTGATATCTAGGAGTGCTCCGGAATCTTCAAGACGCGGTATCGCACTGTCATGATCAGGTGCCACTTCGATATCACTCTCGTCCGCGGCAGGGTTGATAGAAGATATGCTCAGGATTTCATCTGGACCTGAATTCTTTGTCGAAAATCCTTTGGCGATGCTTTTGAAACTGAAGCCCTTCTTCTTTTCGGGCAATTCAGGCAGGCCACACACTGCTCTCGCCATTTGTGCAAGTTGTCTTGATATAAATGAATCCGTAAACACTACTGGCTGGGCGGTATCCTGCATTCGGCGCACTGCCGCATAGTCGTTCGGAATCTTCCACTTCGCCTGCCGGGTAAGTGCCTTTTTGATATCTTCGTCAGAGACTCTCGAGCTCCGTGTGTCATAGCGGTTGAGCACGATCTCGACCTTCGGCGTGTCCGCGTGAAAATATTGCGAGATCAGTCGATTGGCATTTCTAAGTTCGGGAATCCCGGCCTGCGTCACCAGGTAAATTGTTGAAGCGCTCCTGAAGACATCGGCGCTTCCTGTGAGTTCAAGTTTCGATCCCGCATCGACAACGACGTTTTCAAAACTCTGGCGGGCGACCCCCATGAGTTTTTCGATTGCTTCTTCGGTGACGCGATAATTGGATTGGTTTCCCGGAGCAGCAAGCACTGAGAGTCCGGCACTGTGGGTTATGAGCAGGCGAGAAAGAAAGCTTGCATCGAGCCGGCCTGAATTCTGTAATGCATCGACGGTCGAGTACTCGGGCACAATGCCCAGGTTCAGCGCAACATCTCCCAGCGGGATGTTGAGATCGATGAGAAGCGTGCTCTGTGATGACTCCCGAGCCAGTGCCAGCGCGAAATTGCAGGCAATCGCGGTAACTCCCGCGCCGCCCTTCGCCCCGCAGAAAACCAGGAGCCGTCCGCTAGGCTTTTTGGCTGCCGGAGTCGGCGGCCTGCGTGCCGCTGCCCGCACCAGCGCCTCCGCCATGCTGCCCTCCGTAAAGGGCATCCCGAGAAACTCCCGGGCTCCCGCCCGCATGCAGCGCATCAACAGGTCTGGATCGGTCAGGTCGAGATCCGTCTCCTTCGAGTAAACCATCACCGTAGCCCGGCCGCTCGCGCAGATCCCTTCAACTAGATCAAGCGCATACTCAGGATTGCCATCCCACTCGATCATGATGATGTCGTGACGCTGCGAGAGAAGCCGTGGAAGGTCATCCAGTCCCGGCGGATAGGTGGCGAATTCGTTCACATTGCCGCTGTGGCATCCTGCAAGAGCCGCAACAACTGCCTTGCGCAGCTTGACATCGGGCCCAATCACCGCGATTGATAGCGCATCGGCGCTCAGCGACTCTGGGAAAGGTGCTTCAAGAGCTACATCGACTTTAGGGTTCATCATTGCACTTCCTGCGATTTCGTTGTCCATTAACTAAACGCCGTCCTTCCTGATTAGCAGCGACACCCGGTCCGAAGACCCTTAAAAGGCCAGGAACGATACCAGCGTCCCGATTGCTATAGCTGGCGCGTAAGGTATCTTCCGGGCCAGCGGATGTTTTAATGAAAGTTCCGGATGAGGCCGTAATCCCCGATCCTTCACGCTGACGAAGAGGTCACCGGTATTGCCCAGCATTTCCCCCAAAAATCCGTCTTTAATCGCCCACGCCAGAGCCATCAGACCGCCCACAAGCCCGATAAGCACCAGTGCGAAGAGCAATTGCTGGGGGCCGATCCACGCACCGATGGCCGCACACAGCTTGACGTCGCCCATGCCCATCCCGCCCATCCAGCAAAGAGTGCCGTAGATC
>VFSW01015262.1_pt1 | contig 10568 bp, 10 predicted proteins | sample 5358111 | NCBI WGS metagenome assembly VFSW01 (sample SAMN11554181, study PRJNA540505) | mine drainage metagenome | isolation source: sediment from site ElyBrook_90M | place: USA: Ely Copper Mine, Vershire, VT | collected 2017
CTCGATACCGCCGAGCGCCTTTTCGCCCGCGACGGCTTCGAGGCCACCTCCCTCCGCGCCATTACCGCCGAAGCCGGCGTCAACCTGGCGGCCGTCAACTACCATTTCCAGACGAAAGAGTCACTCGTCCAGGCGGTGATCGGCCGGCGCATGAGCCCGGTGAACGCCGAGCGCCTGGCTCTTCTGGATACGTACGAGGCTGAGGCCGGCGGCGCCCCCGTACCGCTCGAAAAAATTATGGACGCCTTCCTGCGCCCGGTGGTCGCAATGGTCGGGAGCCATGCCCACGAGTTCGTGCCGCTGATCGGCCGCCTCTACACCGAACCGGGTGAGTTTGCCGAGAGGCTCTACAAACAGCAGTTCGAAAATATGGCGCACCGATTCATGCCCGCCCTGCACCGCGCGCTGCCTGACCTGCCGCGTGTCGAGTTGTCCTGGAGGCTTCACTTTGCCATCGGCGCGCTGGCGCACACCATGGCCGCATCCAAATTACTCAAATTGATGTCCGGGGGCCTGAGCGACGTCTCCGATGTCGAAGGCACTCTGGCGCGCATGAAGGCCTTCGTCTTAGCTGGTCTCACCGCGCCGCTCTCCACCGAGGTGCATCATGCAACTCACTAAATTGTCGATCGCCATCGCAATTGCCTTCCCGGCCTTGGCCCAATTGCAAACCCGTCCACCGGTCCTGCAGCTCAGCCTCAAACAAGCCGTGCAGCTCGCGCTCGCGCCCGAAGGCAGCACCCGCGTCAAACTGGCCGAAGAGGATCTAAAGCAGGCCGAATCGCGCGCCGATCAAGCTCGCGCCGCGCTGTTGCCCGATATCGAAGGTTCGCTGCAGTATCAGAACGAGACTGTCAACCTACGGGCCTTCGGCTTCGACTTCCCGAAAATTCCGATCCCCGGCTTCGCCATCCCTTCTTTCGTTGGACCCTTTAATGTTCTCGACGCCCGCGCCTCCGTTGACCAGACGGTGTTCGACTTCAGCGCCATCCGCCGCTATCAAGCTTCCAAAGTCGCCATCGAAGCCACCAAAGCCGACAACGACGGCACATACGATCAAGTCGCCGATCAGGTGGCCCGCGCTTACCTGGCAGGTCTCCGCGCCCAGGCGTCTCTCGACACCGAGCGCGCCAACGTGGAGCTCTCGGAATCGCTGCTTCGTTTGGCGCAGCAGCAAAAAGCCGCCGGAACCGGCACTGGTATCGAGATCACGCGCGCTGAAGTCCAACTGGCGAACGATCGCCAGGCTCTGCTGGTCGCCGAAAACGACGTCGACCGCACGAGCCTCCAACTGCTCAAGGTAATCGGCCTCAAGCTCGACAGTCCTGTCGAACTGGTCGACCACCTGAGTTACATCCCGACGGACGGCGCCGATCCCGCGCAGGCCTTGGCAACCGCAAAACAGCACCGCGCCGAACTGCGCGCCCAGCAGCGCCGCGAAGAGAACGCCCGGCTCAACTTCAGCGCGACGAAACTCGAGCGCCTGCCCTCGGTCAGCGCTTTCGCCAACTACGGCGACATTGGAACCAGCCTCTATAGCGCCCTGCCTACGCGCAGCATTGGCGCGTCGGTGAAGATTCCGATCTTCGATGGCGGACGCCGCGACGCCCGCCGCGCCGAAAGCGCTTCTCTCTTTCGCCAGGAGGCCATCCGCACCACCGATCTCGGCGACCAGATCGAGCTGGACGTGCGTGTCGCCATCGACAGCCTGCACTCCGCCGACGCGCAGGTGAAGGCCGCTGAAGAAGGATTAACACTCGCCGAGAACGAAGTGGCGCAGGCCGAGCGCCGCTATAAAGCCGGCGTTTCGAACAGTGTGGAAGTCACCGACGCGCAAACGCGTCTAGCTCGCGCGCGCGACAACCGCGTCAACGCGCTTTACAACTACAATCTGGCTCGGATCGACCTTGGCACTGCGACCGGGACGATCCAGAGCATGATCCAGTGAGTCACAACATGAAACGATTCATTCTGCCAACTCTCGTACTTCTCGCCATCGCCGCCGTAGCGGGATATTACGTCTACGGCCGCCTGCATCCGGCGAATACCAACACGCTGAGCGTCTCCGGCAACCTCGAATTGACCCAGGTGGACATCTCCTTCAAAGTGCCCGGCAAACTGATCCAGTTGACCGTGGATGAAGGCTCGTATGTCAAAAAGGGGATGGTGATCGCGCGCATCGATCGCGATCAAGTGGAGAGCCAGCATGCCCGCGACGAAGCCAGCTTGCGCAATTCCCAATCGCAGTTCGATCAGACCGAGACCGCGGTCCAGTTGCAGCGGCGCGCGCTCGAGAGCGACATTGCGTTGCACACCGCCGAACTCCGCGCTTCACAGGCGCGTTTAGCCGCACTGGTGGCGGGCTCCCGGCCGCAGGAGATTCAAGAGTCGCGAGCCGCCGTGGCCGACGCCAAGGCACAGCACGACCAGGCCCAGGCCGATTGGGACCGCGCGCAGGATCTGTTCAAGAACGACGACATTTCGAAACAACAGTACGACCAATACCGCATGCGGCTGGACAGCACCGCCGCCGTGTTGCGCCAGTCCGATGAGCGCCTGGCGCTGGTGGTGGAAGGTCCGCGGCACGAGGATATCGATGCCGCCCGCGCCGATGTCGTGCGCGCGCAGGCCGCCGTGGACGCCAGTGAAGCCAACCGATTCGAATTGAAACGCCGCGAGCAGGACGTTGTGGCGCACCGCGACGACGTGGCGCGCGCCCGCGCTCAAGTTGCAATGACCAACTCGCAAATTGACGATACCGTAGTCACCTCGCCCATCGATGGCGTGGTCCTGGTCAAGTCGGCCGAGGTGGGAGAAGTGCTGGCCGCCGGCACAACCGTCGTCACGATCGGCGACATCGACCATCCCTGGCTGCGCGCCTACATCAACGAAACCGATCTGGGGCGTCTGAAATACGGCCAATCCGCGACGCTCGCCACCGACTCCTTCCCCGGCAAAACTTATCCCGGCCGCATCTCGTTCATCGCGTCCGAAGCCGAGTTCACGCCCAAGCAAATCCAGACTCACGAGGAACGCGTGAAGCTGGTCTATCGCATCAAGATCGATGTCGACAACCGGGGCCACGATCTGAAATCCAACATGCCGGTCGACGCGGAGATTCAAGTCAATGATTCCCGCACCTAGCTCTGCACTTAAACAGGGCCCCATGATTCGCGCGGTGAATCTCACCCGCCGCTTCGACCAGGTTGCGGCCGTGGATCGTCTCCACATCGAAGTCGCCAGCGGCGAAATCTTCGGACTGGTCGGCCCCGACGGCGCCGGAAAAACCACCACCATGCGTCTGCTGTGCGGCCTGATCGACGCCACCGAAGGCGAAGCCTGGGTGGCCGGCCATAACGTGGCTCGCGAACTCGACGCCGTTAAGGACCGGATCGGTTATATGGCCCAGCGCTTCGGCCTCTACGGCGATCTTACGGTCGACGAGAACATGTACTTTTATTCCGACTTGTTCGGCCTTTCGAAGATCGAGCGCGAACCGCTGATCCAGCGCCTGCTCCGCATGACCCGCATGGAGCCTTACCGCGCACGCCGCGCCGCCAATCTCTCGGGCGGCATGAAACAGAAGCTAGCACTCATGTGTACGCTGCTGCATCATCCGCAGGTTTTGTTCCTGGACGAACCCACCAACGGCGTCGACCCGGTGTCCCGCCGCGATTTCTGGGCTATTCTCTATCAACTGGTGCGCGACGGCCTTACCGTGTTCGTCACCACCGCTTATCTCGACGAAGCCGAGCGCTGCAATCGCGTCGGCCTGATGAACCAGGGCCGCATGATCCGCTGCGAGTCCCCGCAAGCCCTCAAGCACACGCTGAAAGAAGTGTGCTACGAAATCGAAACTTCCGATCAACGCGCCGCCAAGGCCTTGCTCGCCTCGCAACCCGGCGTGCTTTCGGTGGAGCCTTACGGCGCGAAACTCCATCTATTTCTAGCGCCCGGCCAATTTCCAGACGCGCTGCAAGCGATGCTGAACCAACCGTCCACCTTCCGCGTCATTCTGCCCTCGCTAGAAGACGTCTTCATCGGCCTGGTAAGGAAATCCCAAAATGACTCCCAGCATGCCGCCTGAATCCAACGCCGTAGAAATCCGCGATCTGGTCAAACGCTTCGGCAGCTTCGTCGCCGTCGATCATGTCAATCTCGAAGTCCAACGGGGCGAGATCTTCGGATTCCTCGGCCCCAACGGCGCCGGCAAATCCACCACCATCCGAATGCTGTGCGGCCTGCTGAAACCAACCTCGGGGAGCGCCACGGTGGGGGGGCTCGACATCTCCAGTCAGTCCGAAGCAGTAAAACAAAATATCGGGTACATGTCGCAGCGATTCTCGCTCTATGACGATCTGACGGTCGAAGAAAACATCGATTTCTTCAACGGCATCTACAGCGTGCCGCGCGACCGCCGGGCCGCCCGAAAAGATTATGTGCTCCGCATGGCGGGCATCGAAGAGCGCCGCTCCAGCCTGACCGGGCTGCTCTCCGGAGGGTGGAAGCAACGCCTGGCCCTGGGCTGCGCAATCCTACATGAACCGCCCATTCTGTTCTTGGACGAACCCACCTCGGGCGTCGACCCCATCGCTCGCCGCACCTTCTGGGATTTGATCTATCAGCTCTCCGCCGCGGGCAACACCGTCTTCGTCAGCACCCACTACATGGACGAAGCGGAATATTGCCACCGCCTCGCGCTCATGTATCGCGGCAAAGTGATCGCGCTGGGCACGCCCGCCGAGTTGAAGACCTCGCTCTCCCATCACAATATCTTTCATCTGGAAGTCTCCGACCTGCTGGGCGCCATGAATGCGCTTGAAAAGATACCGGGCCTCTCGGACATAGCGGTCTTCGGCGGAGGCCTGCACGTCACCGCCGCCGATGCCGCGCGCGCCGTTCCCGACATGCGGTCCGCGCTCGAACAGGCAGGCATCTCGGCTCCGATGCTCGAGGCAATCCAGCCCTCCATGGAAGACGTCTTCGTCGCCATGATCGAAGAGGAAGAGAGGAAAGTCGCGTGAGCTTGCGCAGGCTGAAGGCCGTCACCAGGAAAGAGCTGCTGCACATGGTTCGCGACGCGCGCAGCCTCGCTCTGGCCCTCGCGCTGCCACTCGTGATGCTGTTACTGTTCGGCTACGCACTCACGCTCGACGTCGACCGCATCCCCACCTACGTCTACGATCAGGACCACACGCCAGAAAGCCGCGCATTGATCGACCAGTTTCGCGGTTCACGCTATTTTCAAATTCGCGAAGCGATCTCCAGCTACCAGGCGGCCGATCGGGGCATCGACAAGAGCACCGTTTTGCTCAGTCTGGTGGTGCCGCGTTACTATTCGCGCCACTTGCTCGCGGGCGACGAAGCCGACGTCCAGTTACTCGTGGATGGCAGCGATTCCAACACCGCATCCATCGCGCTGGGCTATGCCGACGCCGTGATCGAAAGTTATTCCGCGCAATTGCGCTCCGACGCTCAAGTCCAGCGCGGCGGGCAAGCGCTGCGCGTTCCGGTCGATCCCCGCATCCGCGTCTGGTACAACAGCGATCTCAAATCCAAGAACTTTATCGTCCCCGGATTGATCGCCGTCACCATGATGATCATCGCTTCCATGCTCAGTTCGCTGACCATCGCGCGCGAATGGGAAAACGGCACCATGGAGCAACTCCTTTCCACCCCGGTGCGCCCCGGCGAACTGGTCCTCGGAAAATTGCTCGCTTACTTCGCGCTGGGCCTCGCCGACATGGCCATCTCCATCGTGGTCGGCGTGTTCGTCTTCCAAGTTCCTTTCCGCGGCAATGCCTGGTTCCTGCTCTTCACCAGTTGCTTGTTCCTGTTCGGTGCGCTGTCGTGGGGCATCTTTCTTTCGGCCAGCGCGCGTTCCCAGTTGATGGCATTTCAAATGGGAATGCTCAGCTCGTTTCTTCCAGGCTATCTGCTCTCGGGTTTCATCTATTCCATTTACAACATGCCCAAGATCATCCAACTGGTCAGCTACCTCGTGCCGGCGCGCTATTTCGTCACCATTTTGAACGGCGTGTTTCTAAAGGGCGTCGGATTCCGCATCCTGTGGCTCGAAGTTTTGATGCTGGCCGCTTACGCCGGCCTGGTCTTTTGGGGCGCATCGCGCAAGATGCGTTTGAAGGTGGCCTGATCGTGCGCGAACGGCTGCTCTGCATCATCCGCAAGGAATTCCGTCAGGCTTTCCGCGAGCCGCGCATGCGGAGCATGCTCTTCCTCCCGCCGCTCATTCAACTTTTTGTCTTCGGCTACGCGGTGAATCTGGATGTCGATCACGCCACGCTGGCCTGGATGGACGGCGATCGCTCCTATCAGAGCCGCGAACTGCTCGCCGCGTTTCAAGGCTCCGGACGCTTCGATGTGGTCGCCGAGCCTGGCAACGATCGCGAGGTCCAGCAGTTGCTCGATTCGAGCCGCGCCGATCTTGTGGTGCGCGTCCTCCCCGGCTTCGAGCGCGACCTGGCGCGCGGCCGCAATACCTCGGTGCAAGTTCTCATCAACGGATCCAACTCCAACACCGCGTCTATTGTCTCCAGTTACGCGTCCTCCATCATCACCAGTTTCGCCTCGCAAGTGATGCAAGATCGTAATCGCGGCCTTTTGTCCGCGCGCCAGGTTCCCGCGCCCGTCTCCTTCCACGTGCCTCAACTCAAAATGCAGAGCCGTGTCTGGTTCAATCCCGACCTGCTCAGCCGCAATTATTTCGTACCTGGCATCGTCGTCAATATCATCATGCTGATCACGCTGATGCTAACCGCCATGGCCATCGTGCGCGAAAAAGAAATCGGAACCATGGAGCAGCTCATGGTGACGCCCATCCGCCCCATCGAACTGATGCTCGGCAAAACACTGCCGTTCGCCTTGGTGGGCCTGGTGGATACGGCGCTGGTGGTTGTCGCGGCCCTGCTGCTTTTCCACGTCCCTTTTCGCGGCAGCGCGCTGCTGCTGTTCTTCTGTGCGGTGCTGTTCCTGATGACCTCGCTGGGCGCGGGCATCTTCATCTCCACCATTTCGCATACCCAGCAACAAGCCATGATGACCACGTTCCTGTTCTTCCAGCCCTGTTTCCTGCTGAGCGGCTTCGCTTTTCCGATCCGCAACATGCCGGACGCGATTCAATATCTCACCTATTTGAATCCCGTGCGCTATTTTATGGAAATCGTCCGCGGCCTTTTCTTGAAGGGCAGTGGCGTGTCGGTTCTGTGGCCGCAAATGCTGGCCCTCGCGATCTTCGGCGTCGTCATTCTGACCCTCAGCTCGCTGCGTTTCCGCAAACGCCTGGATTAAACTACCTAAGTTGATCCGCTCCCTTTGGTCACGGCTCTGTAAGTGGCTGTGAGGACGGAGAGCCGATTCTGGGCCGCGCCCAGAGGAAGCGGTGTTTTCGAGTTTTTTAGCAGCCTGTTAGTTTAGACTAGGGCTCGCGCACCTGGATATCTGGAGGCGCGATTGCCTTAAAGTGCTTCAAGTTCCATGTCAGCAAAATGGTCGCGCCGGCATCCGCGGCACACCACGCGATCAATGCATCGTACGCCAGGCCGCCTCCTAATCCCATGCGGGAAAGATTCTCGATCCGATCCCAGACGCCTCCGGCCTTCACCCCAACAACCAGGGCAGTCCGCGCAAAGGTCTCCTGAATGGTCTGTCTGGCAACGTCCGGCAGAAGCCGATAAGGCACCGGAAGCCGAGTGAGGACGGAGTAGCATTCCAAGATGGCATGGACGGGAAGAATTACCTGCGCTTCACGATCGCGCCAATGTTGATAGGACCGCAGCGTCTTGGGATGGTGCTGGTGCCAGTCGGAGAGAAGCGGGATCAAATAGCTCGAATCCAGCGCGATCCGAGCTTGCTTGCCTGGCATGTTCTAAATCTCACGATCACGGGACTTGCGAATCCACTCGTTGGTTTCGTCTACCGACATCTTGGGCGCACCCGGGATGCATGCTACGAGCACACCGCCTTTTCTAACCAATCGCACCTTCGGCGATTTCGGTTCAATCTCTACCCTTCCATCTCGATATTCAATCTTCAATGACAGCCCCGGCCTCAGGCCAGCGGCTTCGCGGATGGACTTAGGGCTGACAATTCGCCCGGCGCGATCAATGGTACTTTCCATACCATTAGAATACCATTTCCCCTGGTAATCCATCCAGCACACGCTCTACAGTGATGTCCTCTAACCTGCCGGCCACGAGCGAGATGTCTTTTCCCCTCGGCGCCCATACCACCGGATCCGTCGGCCCGAAAATCGCGACCACGGGAGTCCCTACCGCGGCCGCCAGATGCGTGATTCCGGAATCGTTTCCGATGTATACGCGCGCGCTTGCGAGCCAGCACGCCAAATCGTACAAGTTCTCGAAGCGCACCGCATCCTCCATCGCCTCTTGCGGTCCCGCGCACCAACGCACCGGTAGCGCTAACCGCGCGGCCAGTTCCCGAAATCGGTCGAGTGGCCAATTTTTGCGCGCACTTCCTGAAAACGGATGGATCACGGCGAAGTCGCCGCGTGCTCCCGGCTCGCACTCGATGCTCGGAACAGCGGCGCCGCTACCACCGGCCTGCCCCAAAAAGAAATCCGCCGCATGAATCTTCGCACCTGGTTCAGGCAAGGCCTCCAGGAATTGAAAGGGCAGTTCGAGAGCCCGCACTTGTTCGCGAAATTCCGCGCGATGCGTCCCGTACCACGAAACAATCGAATCGAAGGACCGCAGCTTCACGATCAAACCAGGCGGAGGCTCGACGCCCGGCAACCCCAGCAAGTCGATTCCCGTCGATGCAATTGCCCGCGCCTCCGAGCCACGAATCAACGGCACTATGGCTGACGGCACCCAAACTTCGGTGGGTTCCGTTCGAAGGGCCTCAATGGCAGGCAGCGACAAAATGCAATCCCCGATGCCGCCGGGTCGAATGATGAGCCTGCGCGTGGGCAAGTTTTAGTGGATGCTCGCGGTGGTCTCCCACAGCGGACCATCCACATCCTGAATGCTCAGGTGAACCGCTTTGGCGTTTTCCAGGTCTGCTTCGCTCACTTCAAAATGAGCGGCCACCATGCGATCCACCGTGCTATGCGGCGCAATGGTATCCTGCAACCCCAACCCGTCGTTGTATTGGCCGCCCAGGAAGCGGTTGTATTGGAACAGTTGCTTCAAATCGCTCCTGGATACGGTGACGCCATCCACCATCTCTCCATTTTTCTGCTCCAGGGTGATGTCCACGGTCCGCACGACGAACGGCTTATCGGAAGGATTTTCCACGCGAAAGTCCATCACCGCGATGCTGTTTCCTTCGCCCAGCGGTCCCGTGCGCACCTTGATGATCTTGCCCAGTAATTCAAGATGCGATCCCTTGTTTGCGCTCAGAATCACGACCACGGCGATTGCGATCGCAACCACACCGAGGCCGAAAAAAATCAAAAGCCGTTTATTCATGTACGAGAAATGCCCGCTAATCTCCCAGCAATCTGCCGTAGCCGTGCAAGCTGGTGACATTATCGCAGACGGCCTTGATCCCGGCCGTGATCGGGATGGCCAGCAGCAGACCGATCCCGCCCCACAGGGTTCCCCAGAACATCAACGCGACGGTCACCACCAGCGGATTCAGATGGACGCGCGAACCCACCACTTTCGGATATAGCAGGTTCATCGCCACCAGGTGCAGCACCGCGACCACCACCGCGATCATCACGTAAAATGCCGGCTGGTCGTAAACGATCAGTCCTGCCGCCAGCGGGGGGATCATAGCCAGCGGCAGCCCGACGTATGGCACCAAACTGAGGAAACCGCTCAACGGCCCCACTAGAGGCCAATAGGGAAGACGGATCGCAAAAAAGAACGAGGAACTGATGGTGGCCAGCATCAATCCGAGAATAAAATTCCCGATTACATACGCGCGCACCATGTCGGCCACACCCTCCCAGCTCTTCCCCACAACCTGCCGCTCAGATCCATGGAACAGATATAGAAAGCTGCGCCGCATGTGATCGCGCCAGCTCAGCATGAAATACACCAAGAACGGCACGAAGCTCGCCATCAGCAACACGTCGTAGAAGGACCGGATGTATCCGTACAAATACGTCAGCAGCGGCGTCGGCTCGCTATGGATACGAACCTCTGGAATCTGAGCCGGCATGGGCGGAGGCTCCACGATCTTGCTTCCCCGCTTCCTGCGCCCAGGCTCTTGCGGCGGAACCCCCGGCGGTGGCGGCGCTTCCTGAAATCGCTTGGGAATCATCACCTGGTAGGTTCGTTTCTCCACCTCGTCCACGCGCGACGCCGCGTGGTCCACCAGATCGTTCATACGCTGGCTGAAGGTCGGCAGTTCTTGCACAAAGCCGGAGACCTGCGTGTAGAGTCCCAGGCCGAACAGATACAGAAGCAGTAACGCGAAGCTGCAAACGATGAAGCTGGCCACAGCGCGTGGCATCCGCAGTTTCAGGAAGGGCTTTAACATCGGGTCCAACAGAAAAGCGATAATAATCGCCACCACCATCGTGATGAAAAATACCCGGCCGAAGTACAGCAGCGCCACCGTCGCGGCCACCGCCAATA
>VFSW01015263.1_pt1 | contig 10568 bp, 19 predicted proteins | sample 5358111 | NCBI WGS metagenome assembly VFSW01 (sample SAMN11554181, study PRJNA540505) | mine drainage metagenome | isolation source: sediment from site ElyBrook_90M | place: USA: Ely Copper Mine, Vershire, VT | collected 2017
ACCATCTGCTCAACATTAGTAAGAGTATTGATACCAATCATAATTTTCATATAATATGTCCTTTTAGAGAAAAGTTGGGGCTAGAACCGACCCGGCCCAGCCCCAACGAATCAGATAATTCGCAAGAAAGCCTTCACCATTGTAGTGATTGCAGTGCGAGTATCTGAAGTCTGAGAAGTAGAAGAAGCAAAGGAAGCAACAGAAGCTGCCAAAATTGCAAATGGAAGATACTGAGTTGCAGCCTGCGAGGACCCCGCGTCAGTCATTCCATTTCCAGCAGTTGCAATATTTAAAATATCATAAGCAGGAATAGTTGCTTGGTAATTCCAAGAAACGGTTGAAGCCGCACGGGTTTGCTGAACAAGAATTACATCGTTGCAAACCCCAAAAATCTGCGTTTCTCCATATCCATTTACAGGAACACCACCGTTATTGATGACTACTCCATAAGCAAAAGCATGGGCTTTAATTGCCCCACCAGTTGCCGGAAGTACAACATCAAGGCCATCGTTTGTCCCATTCATATTTAAACAAACGGGAGTTCCGAGCGGGATTGTAACAGTGTCCGCATTTCTTACAACGAGACACATAGTATCCGCTTTATTACCAACAGTATTAATTCTCATAGCATTTAACTATCCTTATAATCTGATTTAACTCTCAGAATGAGGTTACGGAGTCACCAAAGTTCGAGCGATTCCGCCCATAACACCTTGTTTACGGCGATTCGACGTTGTAATATTTCCCATCCATGCCACATGACCAACGCGGGAATCGCCATTCACAGGTTTAAACATAGTTTTACCAGAATCATCCTTGAGCATCTCAAAATCAGAATCTTCTTCATGAATCATTTTGAAGAACTCAGGATTAATAAAGAACATAGAACCGTTAGTAAGTGTGGTCGGATCTCCGGCGCCAGCACTTAAGGTTGGAATAATAGAATTTGCCACATCCGGCACTTTATCATCCAAGACGATATGAGCACCTTTATAGACAATATTTTCGAAAGGATATGCTTCATCCACGCGAGATTCGGTATAGCGATATTTCTGATATACTGCGTGGACAAATAATTCATACGAAGTTTCGTCAGCGAGAACAAGTTTAATTTTTCCGCCGGTACCAAGTGATGCACGATTGAAAATCTGATCGACTTCCAAAAAGAAACCATCATAGGTAGTTGCAGCAGAAGTCTTGGTCTTATTACGCCACCAAGTATTTGACGCGGGATCAATATTTCCAACAACCGTAGTAGTTGGAGAATATTTAATCAGGAGCGGGAGAGGATCAATGCTCGAAGATCCATTAACCGGACTCACATATGGGGCAGTCAGACTTCCGCCTTGCGAAGCAGCTCCCCACATTAATGATTGAGCAAAAAACTCTTGCAATCCCATTTCAGCTTGCTTAATGCGAGCTTTAACAAGATCCACAAGTTTCTGTTTGTTTTGCTTAACTTCTTTCATCGAATATGCAACGGCAGCAGCACATTGGCGCCACTGATAAATTGCATCCGTCACACCATCGACAGGAACAGTCGAAAGTTCGTCGTATCCGTCGTAAGAATCCGCAGACTGAAGAGCATACATCAAAGGAATTTGAATGTAAGTTCCCCCGTCCTGGCCTTCGTAAAGTTCCTTAGAAATAATTTCATAGTAAAAAGCATTCGTAGCTCCAATATTGTCAATTAGCTCTTTGCGGTATGCAGCGAGACTAAGACCGAAAAGTGAGTCAAGATTTAGTGTTACTTGACTCGGCGCTGATGCACCACCAAAAGTCACACCCATTTATTTCTTTCCTTTTGTCAGCTCCTTGGCTGCCCAAGCAACTGCCTCATTTAAATTCATTTTTTTCGGAGGAGTGGCCGTTTCGTGTACAGCGGAAGACGAAGTAATTCGTCCGGGTACATCAGCAGCATTTCGATTTATACGTTCCACATTTTGACGGGTAGTCTGAGTGGGACGTTTTTCCGATGCAGCAATTGCATAAATACGTCTCAGATATTTATCAATGCTTACATTTTCACCTGGCTTAATTTCATCCATCAACTCTGTCATCCGAGCTTCGAGTTTTTTCGATTCACCTTTACTCTCTTTCGCAAGCGAAGAAAGAGTAGAATTAATCTCTCTTACAATATTTTCTTGTGCGAGAGCATCAATCTGGACTGCCTGAACTTGTCGTTCCTGCTCCAGAATTTTTTCAATCGAAGTTCCAAGCCTATCGGCCAGGAATTCGTATTCTTTACCAAGCCCCTCTTTGAGAAGTTCGGTAACTTTTTTAGCCTCAACCTTCTTTTCCTTGACGGTTTCAGCCGGTTTGGCGGGATTTAAAATACCCGCCTGTTGTGCCAAAGCAGCAATAATTGGCCCTGCTGCTTTTGGATCTTTTAGAGCACGATAGAGGCGAGCGGCTTCTTCTTTTTCATCATCGCTCAAACCATCGGTCGTCTCTTCGACTTCTTCCGAAACTTCTTCTGTAGTTTCTTCAGAAGTTTCAGTAGTTTCCTCTGTAATTTCCTCTGTTTCCGGGACTTCCACACCAGCGGCTTTAGCCTCAGCTGTAAGCTGTCGAGCTGCATCTGCGATAGCATCGTTTACTGTACTCATTGAATTCTCCTATAAGAATAACCTTTATTACGAATATACAAATTAAAATAAATGCCTAGCGAAGATGCTTCGGCAAAATCAACATATTCATCGAGCGGGACTTCATCATATTCATATGTACCGCGATGTTTAAATTCAACTTTCATAACATTTGTCTCGGGATTATAATCTAAGTCAGCGACACATTCACTTTCCCGCCCGAACTTTGATTTATTAACTTCCCGCTTGGCATTAAGTAATCGTCTAAGGGTAATATTAGAAACATTCGGCATTATTGAGTTCGGCCCAATTGATTCTGCAATTGATTACGAATTTCTTCACCTTGCGGTGGAGTTTGTTGTGCTACAATTCCCTGTCCAGCATTTCCTGGTGTAGGTGCCGGAGCGGGATTCGCCTGGGCTTTCAATTGATTCATCCGCCCCAATTCTTGTAAAAGAGCCATTTGTTGAAATTCAGAGATTGCTTTCTCATTTCGATAACCAGTTTTTAGAGCGGCTTCCCGCACCAGAGCGGGAGAAAAAGCAATCATCGGATACTGTGTTAATATGCTTAAAAATTCGAGAAATTTCTGTTTCTCTTGTTGAATAGCCATCGGAGACATTGATGTAAAATCAACATAAACAGTAAAATCAAACTCATCACTAAGATCATCGCTCGTTATTTCTTGATAAATCGTAGTGTGTGGGTTAGCAACACCGAGAAAATGATCCTGAGCGGAAGGCGAACGCTTAATTCTCATTTTCCCAGTAAAACGATCTTTCACGATAAGAATTACTTCCCTTCCCGCTCCAGATGCCCATTTTGCCACTCGATCTCGATCTTTGGATTCTCTTAAACCCGTTCTTTGGTTAACAATGTTTGCTTGCGTAGCAGTTGTGTTATCTGCAACGCCGCGCGATTCGTCCGACGTTCCACTGATTCTATTAAGATCATCTGCTGACGTTGCAATCGAATCTTTAAGCTCTGGTCCAAGACTCGGGGAGTCAATCGCTGTAATCGCATTTTCTTTTTTAACCTTAATTATTCCGCCGTCCGGCCCTGTTTCAAATTTCTCGATTTCCTCGTCGTCACAGGTTCCTTCAATAACTTGGAATTTTCTAATGAAACGCCGGCGGTGGGCGCGGAGCATTTCTCGCGTTTCGTTATATTCATCTTGCGGAGAAAGCCAGTGATAAGCTGGTGGAATTGGGTAGAATCCATTCGTGATAAGCCTTTTGTCTGGCCGCAAGTCAAAAAGTGGTAGCCGCTTGAAACTTTTTTCATAGATAGTTACAAAAGGTGTATCGAGAACTACAAGCCTTTTGTGGCCTTTCAAATCCCACAAATGCCAAACTTTACGAGCACCGCGCGGGGGAGCACTAGCATCGAATTTTGTATTTTCAACACGAGGTTCGTAATGTCTAGAATTAAAGGCTATTTCAATTTTATCCCTATTCTTTAATTTAGGGATTGAGAGCAATTCATCCGGATTAACCCACTCGAAATACCCACACCAACCACACCTACTGAGGTATTTATGATCCAACCCGCCGACTCTAAAAGTTTTAGCAGGGATGTGCTTAAAAAATACACGCTCGTTGCGGGGTAATTCTGTAGGTTGCTCAACAACTCGTTGCCGTTTTTTGACCGAAAGATTGGAATCTGTGTCTTTGCCAAGAAGTGGTTTAGGTGCATTAGGATTTAAGAACCAGTCAGCCGAGTAACCAACCTCTAAGATTCCAAAACGGAAGAAATGATCTTTATATGTTTGTTCGGCTTCTTCGGCAAAGTTATTATTTGGATCTTGAATTGCTGTATTTAGTACATCTTCTTTAAGATGAGCATCCCGCCCCGCTGTTTCCAAATCTGTCTCATCCGTAACAACTGAAGATACTTCGAAGCGGGGAAAAGTCGGAATAAATTGAGCAATTTTGATCTGAATTGTCTCGAAAAACTTATTAATTACGTAGGGGTTGTATCCCATATTTTCCTGGGATCGCCATTGTTCGCCTTCGTAATATTTCTCAAGGATATTACATTTGAAGCGGGATTCCCATTCTTCATATTGCCGATTCGCGGCGGGAATCCGATCGCCCCAGATGTTATCTTTGATTAATTGTTTAGATTCACTCATACAGAGGCTGCTTGAAGCTGCTTTCCTCTATTTTTCATCATTTTATACCAATTAAAAGAGTGCGGCGGGGCTGTTTTGTGACTTGGTGAACGTCCGCTCCCATGCATCGCAACAAAATAGCGCACGCAATCATAAGCATGGTCACTAATAGAATCTTCCCGATCATCGCAATAGATTGCTTTACCATCTACATACCCTATAAGTTTTCGTCTTTGAGATTGGAGTTCACTAATAGTATGATAGCATCCTTGAGAATAATTTTCTGATCTCTTGATAAAGAAGATACCCGGACAAGGTGAATTACTTGTGACTGGGTGCTTAAAATATTGAGAATTTCTGAGGAGTTCATTAATTCGATTCCTTGTGGCAAATTCATTATTATCAGCAGGAATCCAGACTAAAGACGGCGCATCGATGTTCTTATCCATGTATTCATCAGAAGTTGTCCACCAACCACCGTCTTTTTGGCCTGTTTTCTTAAAAATTTGCGGGTCAGCGTAATTCGCACTATAGTGCTCGTTACCGCTCAAATCACTTATCGCTTTCCGATGGTATGAGATTGGTTGTGACGGCATATAATACTCACGATAACAAATATATACCCCGCCAAAAGAAGCCCACCAGAGACAACATGTTGGAGATGCGTCCCCATGATCGAGTACACGAAAAAGATTCCCTTTACTAATGATACGATCCAAGAGATCGTCAGAATAGTCAAGAAAACTTTCAGCCCAAACCCGATGAATTTGTGCATTCGAGATTCCCCATTGGCCTTTAACGTATTTATTTACCCATTCGTCATCATGCAACAATGCTTGCTGATAAGTTTCTTCAGAACCAAGTCGTTGGTCCCATTCTCCTTCGATAAAGAAATAACCGGCTCTCCGCTCCAGACTATCTGGATGATATTTTCGATAGATATAATGATACTGCGTATCCGGGTTACACAGTAACATATTGTAAGAGGGGGCTAGATATTTACCTGTAAAGGTTGAGGTAGGCCAATTAGGCACAGCTTCTAAAAGATATTTAGGAATTTCTGCATTATCCCATCTTCCGATGCGTCCGTCCAGAACGTCGTAAACTTTCTCTTGGGTTTCCTCTGCCTGGTCAACGAGACAAGAATTTATCTCCAAACCACGCAGAGTACCTTCATCAACATTATCAAGATGCAGCCAATAAATCGCGCTACGATTTTTAAGAAGAGTAAACCCATCTTGCTCGTTGTGGCGTTCAACAAGTTCGCGGGGGCAAATTTTAAAGAAAGTCTGCATCGTTGTCCGCTTAAGATCAGCATAAGTCTGGCGGGCAATCGCCATACGATAGTTTGGGAAGGTGCTCAAAAGTGTAAAAGCTTTTAAGCACCCCCCATAGGATTTCCAATTATTGAATCCACCAGAGAAACATTGGTTTCTGGCTATGGAATAAAAAAATTCCTTTTGTTGGGGATTCGCAAATGAGATTTCTAATTGCATCTACTTCGACCAATAAAATTCCGCAAAGCCGTTATACTGATAAAAATTCATTTTCAGATTTGAGTTTGGCCCATAGGGTCCCCCCTGGTCAATCCCCGAATCGGGTTTAATTTCTCGTGTAAGAATATCCCCAGCCCATTCAGAGAATGGTTGTTGCAAATCTGTTAGCCCATCAATTACATAAACACGGGGACATCCTGGAATCGTATAAAGAAAGCGGGCAGCAGCCTCACCATCTTCATAAACATCCTTAAATGTATAGCTAGGAAAAGTTTTCTTTAGTGTAGCAAGCAGAGATTCCGCTTCACTTTGTGAACAAAAAAGATGCCAATCCATCGGTTGAACTTGAGTAAAGAAAAACATTCCACCAGGAATGTCAATCCGTTGCAAAACACCAGGGGGTACATCAACCATATTAATCTCCTTAAAAACAATTTAATTGAACAACATCACCAACTTGCGGAGTTTGATTAAATACGACAGCATTACTTACAATTGTATAATCAACCCCCAAAGACTGCGCAATATTACGAGTCACAATACAAACAGTTCTCCCACTCGGAATTGGAAAAGAATTTGGGGTTGTGGAGTTAACAATCGTAACTGTCTGAGCGGGGGTTAATGATACAATAAAGTGTAATTGAGATTGATTTACTCCCGTCTGAGGGGTAGGTGTTTGACTAATAATCAATCCAAAAGGAACAAGTAACCAGGGTAAAATTCTTTTCATTTTCTTTTCCTCATTGTTTCAAAAATAAGTGCGAGTCTCGCTCGGCGACCTTCTGTCCCGCTTGAATGTTTTTCTTTTTCAGCAAATGCATGAGTACTCATCCCATGACGACGAGCGGCAGCAGAAAAAATTCCCGGATGTTTCACAATACTGGAACGGGGTTTACCAAAAAGAGTACCTTTAAGTTTTTTGGCCATCTCATGAGCATGAGCCATAATTATTCCATCTCATTCTTTTCTTCAGATTCCCCACACATTTCTTTCATGTGTTTATTAACTGAAGAGAGGGATTTATGGATACTTTTGTGAGGTTCACGATAGCCCATATCACCCTTGTCAGATTTAAAATGGGTTTCAACAGTATAACCAGATTTATCATCCGCCGGCTCAACCCGAAAGTGGGAAATTTTCTTTTTTCCTTCTTTTTTCGGCTGCTTGCTAGTATGTCTTTCAACTGCTTTTGCTAAATGCGAAGAAATACTCATTACAAACCTCCACCACTTGGTAAAATTCCTGTTTGTGGACCACCCATAGGATCTTGGGTGGATATAGAAAGTTGTTGAATGTAGGACGCAAGTTTAGGATTCAACCGTTGAAGTCCTTCATGCAACTTTTGAATATAGGCATCCCGCCAATCTTGTTGAATGGGATGTTGATAGATATTTGTCAGCTCATTTGTTGCAGCGTAAGCAGGAATCTCACGATCTGGATTACCAAAAGAGGAAGGAAATTGTTCGAGAATTTTCTGATAAATCGGAATTGATTTATTCAGCTGTTCGAGTTGGCCCGGCGGAAGTTGATTAAGGAGCGCATGAACTTCTTCATGTTTTACTGTACGATTATAGGGAGCGTTAGCGGGATTCACTCGAATAGAAGGGGAGGGGGAAGCTCCAAAAATCTCCATTAATTTCTGAACAGTCCCAGAGTCATCTGGATTAAATTGTCCAGCAGTAGGTAGACTCGCGTCGATATAGATCGGAGTTCTACTTCTTCGCCCTTGAGCTACGGGATCTATTTGAGTATTCCTGGGAGAGATTTAATAGAGGATTTAATAGTAGGAAGTGATTTGGGATACGGGCGATTTAGAAGAAGTTTCTTTGCCATCTGCTGAGCTAAGTTCGGTCCCCGCCCCATTAGATTTCCAAGTTTGGGGAATTTAATAGCCGATATTTTAGGAAAGCGGGGAGTATTCATCGACGAATCCGAGGAATTGGAAGATCAGCGAATCCAAAAATATTTATGAGGTAGAAGATAATACAGATAACCACAACGACTAAGATCAACGTCTTAATTGGTTGGGGCATCGGTACATAGGTGAATAAAAAATAGAGTAATACACCAACTATAGCTAGACCGAGAATTAGGCTAATCATTTTATTCAACTATTTCTGGCCAATGCCAAGTACCAACTCCACAATTTTCGTCAAAACTTCGTGAAGTTATCCATTCAGCCCAACCAAACTTTTGTGGATTAGGGGTATTTGATCCATCAAGAAACAGCCGGAGATTAACACACGTGTCTGACCATACTGCTGTAATAATTGCAGCAACATGATTTCCTTCACGATCAATTACAAAATGGACAATTCTTCCAATTGAGGGTTTCATATTCTCCTATACGTAATCAGAATCAGAATCACGTTTCTTAATTTTCTTCGCCATCTTCCGAGCGGGAAGCTCACTCCGATTTGTACTTGCAAAATCATGAAGTTGAGAGTGACTCATTTTTAGAAGTCCGCGATTTTTCTTATACAATTTCGACGGATTGTGCTCCGCAATTGCCATCGCCATTTGTTGAGCTTTAGAGACTGACGGCATCGTTTACCTGCATAGAATCAGAGACTTTTATATCTATTGGTTTACTATTTAGATTGTTTACAATATCTGTGTATTTTTGCGCGCTCTGTGGTTCGAGAATAGCCAAGCGGGAAACAAATAACGATGCGAGTTCTTTATAAAGGGATACCTGAATATCGACCTTTACTCGCTCGGCCAGTTTATCGAGTTCGCTTTTCAGAGATTCAAAAGGATTCATTTTGGTGTCGCCACAGGCACATTCACATGAACATGCAATGCTATCAATAAATTGACAATAACTGACTCAGCGTCAAGAGCAATTTTTTGACCCGCTGGAGTACACAGAAACTGATTAAGATATGCAAGCGCATTCATAGCAGCGGTTAAAGGGTCCACAGCGGGGAGTCTCCTTCCGGCGGAAAAAAGATGTCTAAGAAGTGTATCTTCATAAACTTTATCAAAAAGATTCACCCATCATTCCTCATCATCGCTTTCTCTTCTTCATCGAGATTTGTCCAAAGTGGCCGCACCTGAACAAATCGAATCCCCATAGTTTCACAATGCTTTTTTGATCGCTCAATCACAGTTTTCATATCCTTTGTGGGGAGATAAAAATTCTTTTGTTGTGGATGGGGATTATTACCGTTACGATAATAGAGAGTATAGGGGATAGGCTGTACCTGCGCAGTTTCTGCCATTATATAGTCCTAGGGATTAAAATTGGATTAATAGACGGGCCATCATTTATAACAATCGTACATGAGAAATTTGGCGCGGTTTCCCGCTCGATCATTCTCTGAAGTTCAATCGCAAGTTTTGTTGCTTGTAATTTCACAGAGTCTGTCTCTCCCATCGCCATAAGGGAGCGGAGAGACTCAAGAATCTCAGGCTTTGTTAGATTTGCATTTTCAAGAAGTTCTTCAAGAGTTGTCTTTTCATTTAGACTTTTCTTTTCCGTTCGCAGAACTTCGTGAATCTGGTTCGGGCTTAAGAGGGGCATTTTTATAAATAATTATTTCAGGTAATGGTTTTGACCCACCATCAAATTTTATTAATTTATCCGATAGTAGAGTTCTATTCACATTTAGAGGAGAATTATCAATACGTTCGCGCGCATACTCTTCGAGTTTTTTAGATTTCTTCAACATGCGGGCATCCTCCCTAGTATCTCATGTAGCGTTGCAGTGTCAAGTCTTTATGTGCTTCCCGCTCAATAGCTTATGTGCTAGAGGGGATTAGTGGCCTATACACGACTAATTCTACTTAAATCGGGAAATTGTTCCTTCGTTTCATTAGCATAAAGAACACAAAAAGCTTTATCATTTCCAATATATAAAGCGTTTACAGCTATATTACATATTGAACCATCAGGTAATCTTACGGGATGGGTCACTTTAACAAAATCACCAAATTGAGGATACATAGTCATAAAATCCCTTCTTTAAATTGTTCCTTATAGAGAGAGTAAGCTTTCTTAATTTCGAGATCCCTAAAAAACCGATTATCCTCACAAGAAAATCTCAAGTCAAGCTTAGCGTAACAGCGGGAAAGCATTATCTTTACACTTTTATAGGTCATATGCAGCTGTTCCCCAATCTCAACGTAAGTTTTCCCCTCGACTCGTAGAGTGACAGCGCGATATTGCATTGGAGTTAGTTTTTTCATTTTAAATTTAATTTTTTAAGCTCCTCGATTTCCTCTTCATCTGCCTTACGGTGATAAGGGAGACAAAAAGTGTCAAAACAGTTTAGACACCAGTAACCAACTCCTACATAATAATCATCACAATCGTCCTCGACAACGGAGCGGGAGCCACAAGAGACACAAAATAGATCTGTTTTTTTA
>VFSW01015264.1_pt1 | contig 10568 bp, 6 predicted proteins | sample 5358111 | NCBI WGS metagenome assembly VFSW01 (sample SAMN11554181, study PRJNA540505) | mine drainage metagenome | isolation source: sediment from site ElyBrook_90M | place: USA: Ely Copper Mine, Vershire, VT | collected 2017
AACGCCAGCTACAACCCTGGATCGAGCCTGCTCGGAGCGGGCAATGGAACCTTCGCCGCTCATGTTGACTATGCCACCGCTGGTTTGCCCACCGATGTGGTGACGGCCGATCTGAACGGCGACGGCAAGCTGGACCTGGCTGTGTCTACCGCAGCTGGCGTCACTTCGGTTCTGTTGGGCAAGGGCGACGGAACCTTCGGCGCCCACACCGACTATAAAGTGAGCTTGAATCCGCAGATGCTCGTGGCTGCCGATTTCAACGGCGACGGCAAACTGGATCTGGCCAACGTTAACTACACCAACAACTCCGTCTCTCTATTGCTGGGCAATGGCGATGGAACCTTCAGGGCGCAGGAAGTATTTCCCACAAGTACGGCCCCAGGCTGGCTGGCGGTCGGCGACTTCAATAACGACGGCAAGCTCGACCTGGCTGTGATCGACACCACTGCGGGCGGATTGACCATTCTTTCCCAGACCGCTCTCGCCGTCTCGCCTACCGTGCTTACCTTCCCCAAACAAGAGGGAGGATTCGCCAGCGCGCCGTTGACCGTGACGCTGCGAAATACCGGCATGATACCGATTGGGATCGGGACTCCTGTGATTCAGGGAGCAAATCCCGGCGACTTTTCTGTCTCGGCCAGCACCTGCTCGACCAGCGTCGCCAGCGGCAAGACCTGCACAATTTCCTTTGTCTTTACACCGCAGGATGAGAACAGCAGGACGGCTCAGGTCTATATTCCCCTGACCAGCGGCGGTTCGATCGGGGTCGCCCTGTTCGGTACGGGTCAGATCCGGGTAGCCATCGAGCCCGATCCACATACCTTCCCAACCGTTCTGCTGGGCAACTCCAGTGCGCCCTTCATGGCGAATTTCAAGAACTACAGCAACCTTCCGGTTAGCGTGAATATTCTTGAACTCACCGGGCTGGATACTGAGGACTACTCGTTTAACAGCGGTGTCACCAACGGTTGCAACGGGGACCCCAACAATCACTACGCTTTTAATGTCGGTCCTCAGGCAATCTGCTACATCAGCGTTACCTTCAAGCCCACCACGGTGGGTTCGCGGACGTCGGCTCTGACCGTGTTCGGGCATTTCTCGCCCGGAAACGGGCAGCAGGCAATTCTGCTGACCGGCTTCGGCACCGGAGTCTCGGTGACTCCGGCCTCGCTGCCCTTTGGGACGGTATCCGTCGGGAGCACAGGCGGCCCGCTGTATGTGACCGTTAAGAACGCGTACTCAACCGCGCTTCCTGTTTCCATAACGTTGCAAACCGGCAATGTTAAGGATTTCAAGATCGCCAGCAATGCTTGCGGCACAAGCATTCCCGCCGGAACATCGTGCAAAATCGGCGTCACATTCAACCCGTTGGTTACAGGAGCGCTAACGTCCGCCCTATACATCGGCGACAGCGATCCCACCGGTCCACAGATCGTTACGTTGACCGGAACTGGCCAGTAAGCTCGACCTGCGCGCCACCGTCGCACGCTTTGCGGCGTGCGACAGTGGCGCGCATTTTAGTTTGTAAGAGCTTCTCAACTTCAGACGTCGCGAAACTTTCACGCATGCTCGATCGATCGGGTCATTTCCCCTGGAGAAACAATAAACAACGAGTCATTGAGGGGATATTGTCGATGTCAAAGTTTGCGCTTTATTTTTCAATCGTAGTTGTTGTGGCGATCGGCTCCGTCGGCGCGCGCGCTCAAACCGTGACCTCGTTCGAGGGCATCGACGCGTCGCAGGTGCCGCATCCCGAGACCGACGTCGACCCTAATGGCGCCGTCGGAACCAAGCAATACATGGAGTGGACCAACGTCTATTATCAGGCCTTCGACAAAGTCACGTTCGCCCCGATCTGGCCGACGCCGCAGCCCGGGCCTACGATGTTCCTGGCCAACGGAATTACCGCCTGCAACAACTTCAACGGCGGCGACGTAGTAATCATCTTCGACCGGCTGGCCTCGCGCTGGGTGCTGGCGGCCCACACTCCCGGTCCGACGTATTACTACTGCGTGGCGGTTTCCAGCACCGACGATCTGACCTCCGCCAGCCTCAAGTGGTACACCTACGCTTTTCCTATCAACTCCTATCTGGGGACGAACCCCGAAGGCGTCACCTATTACCCGGACTGGCCGAAGATCGCCACCTGGCCCGACGCCTACTATGTGGGCATCGATCTGGGAGACGTGAGCGCCGGGTACATTGATGTCGGAGTAGTGGCCTGCGCGCTGGATCGCACCAACATGCTCATCGGCGCGACGGCGAATACGCCACAGTGTTTCAGCGCTCCCAGTCCCATGGTGGGGGGCGCCGATTACCTGGCGCACAGCCTGGAGCCGGCGGACGTCGAGGGCACCACGCCGCCTGCGCCAGGCAGTGCCGAGTATTTCGTCAGCATTCAGAATCCCGTGGTCGACGGGGTTACCACGACGTCCGACAGTTTTAATCTGTGGCAGTTCCATGTGGACTGGAGTAATCCAGCCAACAGCACCTTTACCCAGAGCTCGGTCACCGTTCCCGCCTATACCCCGGGGTGCTACTCCACGTCGAGCCCCGGCAACACCATGTGCGTGCCCGAGCCTTCGACGGCCAGCGACGGCCAGCGCATCGACTCAGTCGGCGACCGCATCATGTTCCGCCTGGCCTACAGGAACTTCGGGGACTATCAATCCTACCTGTTGACCCACACCGTGCAGGCGGGCGCCGGAGTCCGAACCCAGACGGCGATCCGCTGGTACGAACTTCGCGGCAGCGGAACACCCACGTTATATCAGTCGGGCACGATCAGCCCGGATAAGACTCTGTTTCGTTTCATGCCCAGCATCGCCCAGGATCAAAGCGGCAACGCGGCCGTCGGCTACAGTGTTTCGAGTGCCTCGAAACATCCCGGCATGAACGCTTCCTGGTGGAATCTGCAAAGCCAGACTGCTCCCACCGAGATTTCACTTTACAGCGGCACCGGGGATGAAGAGAACGCCTACAATTGGGGCGATTACAGCAGCATGACGGTCGATCCGGTCGGGGAATGCGCCTTCTGGTATGTGAACCAGTACCTGACGGCGAATCAGACCGGAACCGAAACCATCTGGAAGACGCGAATTTCCACCTTCAGCATTCCGACCTGTGGGGTGGCGACGCTCTCGCCGTCGGGTCTGACCTTCGGTGTGCAATCGGTGGGAACAACGAGTCCCACGCAGGTTGTAACCCTGACCAATAGCCAAACCCTGCAGCTTAATATCAGCAGTATTGCATTCGGGGGCGCGAATCCCGGAAGCTTTACTCAAACCAATAACTGCGGGTCGAGCCTGCCCGGCGGAGGCGCGTGCTCCATCAACGTGGCGTTTGCGCCGCAGGGTCCGGGCACGCTCACGGCCACATTGAATGTGACCGATGACGCTGGAAACAGCCCCCAGAGCGCCAATCTGACGGGCACGGCTACAAACTCACCCACGCTGACGGTTTCTCCGGCTTCGGTTAGCTTCGGCAGGCAGGCTTTTGGCACAAGCAGCGCAAACACTTCCATCGCCGTCACCAATACGGGCGCCACCGCCGTTAGCTTTACCAGCATCGCGGTTACGGGAACCAACAGCGCCAGCTTTCCGGAGTCCACGAACTGCCCCACGAATCTGGCGGCTGGTACGGGGTGCACCATCTACGTCAGTTTTGCGCCGGCCTCTGCGGGCAGCTTTGCCGCCGCGATTACGATTACCAGCAACGCCTACGGCAGTCCGCAGAGCGTCGCTCTTTCGGGGACGGGAATCCCTCCGGTGGTGATCGTTCCAGGCAGCGTTTCTTTCGGGAATGTCGTGATCGGAACCAGCAGAACTGTAGTCCCCTTTGTGGTGACGAACCAAATGAGGGTGCCTCTGACCGGCATAAACATCGTGGTCAACGGTGCGGCCGTCAGCCAGGTCAACAATTGCGGCACGACCCTCGCGCCCATTTCGCAATGCAAGATTACGGGCACATTCTCCCCCACTGCGGCCGGGGTGGCGACCGGCAATATTTCGATTACCGACAGCGCCGCCAACAGCCCTCAGATGATCGCACTTAGAGGCTCCGGCGTGCTTCCAGTGAGTCTGATCCCTGCCAGCCTGGCGTTTGGCGATGTCTCGGTGGGCAGCAGCAGCGCGGCCAAAGTCACGACCGTCACCAACAACGAGAAGGTCGCAGTGACCATCAGCAGCATCGTGGTGACCGGAACCAGAGCGGGAGACTACTCGCAGACCAATACGTGCGGCAGCAGTCTGGCAGCGGGAGCGAAGTGCAGCATCTCGGTGGTATTCACGCCCCTCGCGAAAGGCGCTCGTCCGGCCTCCATCACTCTGACGGACAGCGGGACCAACAGCCCGCAGATTCTACCCCTCGCCGGTACCGGAGACTGAGCGGCACCTGCCCGAAGGCTGATCCTAAACCGCTGGAATCCGCTCATGGATTCTCATCCTCTGGCTTCACACACACTGCACGACCACTGCTACGCGACAGCCGCTTTTTTGCTGCATTCCCACCGCTTCACTTCCTCGTTTAGCTGACTGCACCGTTTCCCTGGCTGCAGGCCAGCCCTTTCGCTTTTTTGGCACCCTCCTGATTTAATTCGACCTCCCGATTCAATCCAGTTCTGAGCTCCGAGGCGGGACGTGTCGTTTGCCGGGACCGCTCTCACTGCGACAGCAGAACCGGTTTCGCTCCAATCGAAACGGTGCCGCCGCTCAGCGGGGTGCTCGAGCCATTGGCCAGAGTGAAGTACTGCTTGTAGCGTGGGTCGTAGCTGTAGGTTGAAGAGGTGCAACTGCCGGCCGCGCAGGTTTGCGCAGTGTCCCATACCGCGAGCGTTTGCGTACCGTTCACCGTCAGGAGGCTGCAAGTCCACACTCCGGTGGCAGGGGGCAGCGGGCCGGAACAGGCTTGCGACGAAGTGTTCCCCAGCAGCCAGCTCTCCGTTTGTTGGAAGGCGATGCCGGTGTCGCAGAGAAAGCCGTCGAGATCGGCGGCGCCTCCATTCAGGCAATCGGTGAGAGTATTGCTCCACAGGGCCCTTTGGTCGTTCGAGTCCCAATCGTAGTAGTAGGTCCGTGCGATGTTCTGCCCGGCCTCAATCAGCAGATGCCGGGCGATAAAACCGGAGTTCAGGTCGGGGTCGTTCAGCCCTATGCCGGATCCCCATTCGCTGTCCCAAAGCGGCTTGGCCAGATCAGCGGTATCGCCCGCCCTGGTCAGCGCTGCCCGCAGGTTAATCAGGTTCGTTACCTCGTATTCCGGAATAGGTACAGGCAACGCAGGGGTCACGACGTATCCATGAAAGTTGATGATGTCGGCCTGCTGGCTGCCAGTCGAGCCGTTCAGCGATGTGGTCAGATAGGCGGCCTCCTTGGCCGCGGCGCTGTTATAAGTCAATTCGGCGAACGACGGACTCAGCATCCGGGCGTCGGGATTCACTGCGAGAATTGTGCTGCGCGCATCCTGCGCCATGCGCACCAGTTGCGGCCAGGTGCCGTTGTATTCGACGCCGATGTTGGCCTCGTTCCATACTTCGTAATAGGCGATCTTGTTGCCTACATGATTCACCAGCGCGGTCAGAAACGCGATCAGGCTGGCGTCGGTGCCCGAGCCGTCGGCTGCGATATCGCTGGGTGGTTCACAGGCGCCGCTTCCCGTGCCGCAGCTGGTATCGTTCGGATTCGTGGAGTGGAACGACGGCGTGCTGTAGATGGTGTAGAGCACATCCACGCCGGCCGCTTCCGTATCCGCCAGCCGAGAGTCGAGAGCGGCGAAATCGTATACCCCGGCCGAGGTCTAGATCCCATTCCACAGAGTTCCGTAGCTGTCGATCGACCGGTACGCGCCAAACGGAATCGTGGGCATGGGATAAGTGCCGTTGTGCCGGTTGATGTGCATGCCGAAGAATGCAGGCGTGAGCCGCTGTATCCCGCTCGGCTGCACACTCATGGCAAGCGAAACGCTTGCCGCCTCCTGCGGTGAGGACGAATCCATCACCTGCACGGTAAAGGCGAACGGACCGCTGTCGCCGGTAGTTCCCGAGACCGCGCCGCTCGAAACCCCAAGCTGGATGCCCGCCGGCATACTCCCCGACACCGTGTTCCAGCTATAGGGCTGCACACCCCCCGAGGCCGAGAGGGTCTGCAAATAGGACACGCCCTCGGTTGCATTCGCCAGAGTGACGACCGCAATCGCCAGGGTGGGCAGGGGAGTGACGGTTACGTCCACTACCGCGTAGACGCCGGCGACTGCGGCACTGGTGGCGGTCACGCTGACGGTGCTCACCGACGAAACCGAGGGCGCGGTAAACCATCCAGCCTGCGTGATCGTGCCTTGACTGGCGGTCCAACTGACTGCGGTGTTGCTGGCGCCGGTGACGGTGGCTGCGAATTGTTGTTGACCTCCGGACGGCAGGGACACGGCAACTGGCGTTATGGCAACAATCGGCGCAGCCGGGGGCGAGATGACCGACTTGCCCGCCGATACTCCGGCGCACCCGCACAGGATGAGACAAACAGATAGGACCGCCGCAAGGGCGAAGTAGAAGCTAAGCTCGCGATAACGATACGCCACGAGTTTCTGGCAGGAAGAATCGGGAGTCATCCCACACCTCGGCTTCGCGAATAACCTTCGCTAAGCGCTAATCGAGGCTATGGAGGAATCCTGTGCGGACATAGGTCACCAACGCTCTGCGAGGCAGGTGCAAGGACATCGACCTCACAGTTGCGATACCGAATGGTCGTATCTCAATGATGGGAAGCGAGATGCCGATTCGGGAATAGAAATATTATGGGAATGATTTCGCGGATGAACAGGGTGTGAGACCCCGAGGGATGCTTAGCTATGAGCTTTATGCGCCGCGTGCGGCAGAAGACGCATTAACAATATTCAAGAAAGTTCGGGCGAATTCGAGAATTCGCGCATCGTGAATGGACGGGGCGGGCGCTGGAATTTCTTCTTTTTCCATGAACCGTGTAATCGCGGCGGCAAAATCGCCAGCATCGCCCATGCGGAAAAAGGAGGAACCGGGGACGTTTTGTTCCAGGTGCACGGGAAAATCGGAAGCGATCACTGTCTTTCCCAGGGCGCGAGCATCTTCGATGACCGTACTCCAACCTTCGAACTGGGACGGTTGCAGTACGGCGGCGGAGGCGCGCATCAACGAGATCTGATCGGTGCGCGGAATCGTGCCCAGGATCTTTACCTGATCCTCGATACCCAGACTTTTAATCTCCGCCTTGAGATTGTCGAAATGGTCGGGCTGTCGCGGATCATGGGTGGGACCGGTGCAGACCAGATTCACGCGCACTCCTTGCCGCTTCAGTTGCGCGATCCCTCGAAATAAAGTCCGGTGATCCTTATGCACCCAGAACTGGTTGCACACGATGAAGTACGGCTGGGCGATCTGGTATTTTGCGACCACCGGCGCCGGATCGTTGAACCATGTGGGCAAGGGCACGGTGGCAAAGTGCAGGATGTGAGTTCTGGCCTTGGGCGCGCCATAAACGGTCGCGGCGTGGTCGAGCGCGCACTGGCTGCTGAATACGACGTTGCGTTTGGGGTCCTTCAGCAGGGAAGAGAAGCGGTTGTCCCGAACCCGGCGCTGCATCTTCGAAAAATGCTGCGGGAAGGCGCTATGCTGCAGATCGGGGATCCAGGCAATCGGATTGGGCGTGAGCCGGGTATAGGGATCGGGCACGGGGAACATCGCCTCGACGCGCTCGCGTTGCGCGGCCCGGCCGAGAGTCGGCGAAGCGTCGCGCAAAAAAAAGGACGAAGCCGCATAGTCTGCCCGCTGCGCGGGTCCGGCCCACCGGGTTCCACCGAAAAGCTTGTCCAGCGGCGATTCGAAGACCACGACTTTGTCGACCAGCGGAGTCACTTCCGCGAACAGCGCCGCATTGCGCCGGCAGAACAATGTGGTGCGGGGCCGTTCCGCCGCCGGCAGGCGCGACAGCGCCTTGATCAGATTCTGGGTATAGATGGCTCCGCCCAGCCATTGGTCGATGCCAATCAGGCCCACGTGCGGCTGCGACGAACTCACCGGTTGACTCCCTCGTAAACCACTCCCTCGTAGACCAGGAGTTCGCGAAGTCCTCGGGTCAGGTCCCCATGCGGGGCCCAGCCGATCAGTTTTCGCAGCGCTTCCACGTCGGCCTGCAGGTGAGCCCGTTCCACCGCGCGCACCTTGGCCGGATCGATCTCAATGTGAATCGGCCTTCCGAGAATACTGGAAATGCGCTCCACCACTTCCTGCACGGATACGGAAACTCCAGTGCCCACATTCACGGTAGTGACGCCGGGCCCAGACTTTTCCAATACCTCGATCACCGCCCTCGCCGCATCGACGATCGGCACCAGATCGCGCTTCGGTGTGACGTTGCCCAGGCGCAGCACTACGTTGCCATTCGCGCTGCGAATCTGGTCGATTACCTCCGGCAGAATGTGCGGATTGGTTTCATGCGGGCCGTACAGATTAAATAACCGGCCGATCACAAAGTGGCACTCCGGACGGATGCTGGCTTCCAGTTGCATCAACTGCTCGCCCATCCATTTGGTGACGCCGTAGATATTAAAGGGACCGATCGCTCCTGATTCGTGATGAGCCTGATCGCTGGCTTTGTAAACGTCCGCTGTGCTCGAGAACCAGAAGCGCTCCACCTGGCTGTCGCGGCAGGCGCTGAGCAGCGTCTGCGTGCCATGCACATTCAAACTCACGGCCAGACCGGGATTGCGCATGGCGGCCGGAATAAAGTGCAGTGCCGCCAGATGGACGACGGTCTTCGGCCGTTCCCGGAGGAATAGTCCGGTGAGCGCCGCTTCGTCGCGAATGTCGAGGCAGGCAAATTTAAACAGCGGATTATCCGCAAACGGAGCCAGAAGTTGCCACTTCCCGCCGTTCAGGTTGTCGACGCCGAGGACCGGGATTTGCCGCTTCAGGAGTTGTTCGACAACGTGCGAGCCGAGAAAGCCGGCGGCTCCTGTAACCACCCAGGGTGAGTTCGTCAGGTTCGTGCCCAAGGACTGTAGCCTCCAAAATGAAAGTTGAGTAAAACACGAGCGGCGCCACGCTGGTCTTAAGTTCTAGTGACCCAGCTATTGGTCATTCGCTGGTCGTCGAACCGGAAGGGCATGGTTGCGCTTCGCCACCAGCGGCCTCAGCCAGATTGTTGACGAATCCGCTCAGAATCTCTCTTGACTCCGATGTGGTATGGGGAAGGCAGTTTGAGGAAACAAACCCACATGCAGCTGCCGCTATTTTATCCAATCGGCGTTGAAAAGTCACAGGGTTTTCGGGCTGAAACCAGAGGCTAAACCATAGGCTAAAGATGACAATTTTTGTCACCGGGCACGCCCTTGCTTGCGCCGTTACCGTCGGTATGAGAGGTCCAAACGCCGCAGTGTACAATCACCTGTCGTCAAGTCAAAATTGAAGTTGATTTGGAGAGAAAGTGTCCTTAAAACTGAAAGCGGAACGAATTCGCAGGAGGGTCGCTCCTTTCGGCGACAGATTGCTGCTGCTGGAGGGCAAACGGGCGGCCTGGGACGTTGCCCAACTGCCCATATCCGCCGGGCTGAAGCGGGCGGGGTTTGGCGTGTTCTCGCAATACGACGAAGACGGAATCATTCAATTCCTCATCAATCATGTGGAGATCAAGCATCCCACCTTCGTCGAATTCGGCGTCGAACACTACGAGGAGAGCAACACCCGCTTCCTGCTGATGAACGACAACTGGCAAGGCATGGTCATTGACGGTTCGGAAGAGAATATCGATTACATCAGGAACGACCGGGTTTCACGGCGCTTCGACCTGCAGGCGCAAAGCGCATTCATCACCAAAGACAATATCAACGATCTCATCCGCAAGAGCGGATTCGACGAAGACCTTGGATTGCTCTCGGTCGATATCGACGGCAACGATTATTGGGTCTGGGAAGCGATCAGCGCCGTGCGCGCCCGCATTGTGGTCGCCGAATACAACAGCGTGTTCGGACACGACCCGGTCTCCATTCCTTATCAGGCCGATTTCCACCGGACCAAGGCGCATTTTTCCAATCTCTACTACGGCTGCTCACTCAGCGCCCTGGCCCATCTGGCGGCGAAAAAGGGATACATGCTCGCGGGATCGAGCCTGCGGGGCAACAACGCATTCTTTGTCAGAAAAGATATTGCCGAAGCGCTCCCCGAAGTCAGCGCCGCCGATGCCTACGTCAGCAGCCCGTTTCGCGAGGGCCGCGACGCCAAGGGAAAGCTCACGTATCTTCGCGGCACGGCCAGAAGAAAAGCCATCGCGCACCTGCCTGTCGTGAACGTGGTTACCGGGCAGACGGGACCGCTCGGCGAATAGGCCCGCGTTAGCGGGGACTTGACTCTACTTTGGCGAGTTTGGCATCACTGGGTACTGGTAGCGGCGTCGCAGCGGGAAGGTTAAGAAGTTCAGCAGCTTGCCGCTGGCCACCGGGTTGGCGTCGCGAATCTGGATCTTGCCGGTATTGAATTTGCTGGGATTGCCCGCCAGGGAATGCTGCACGTGTACCGTAGCTTCCGAGCCTTCAAGAAAATCCATGGG
>VFSW01015265.1_pt1 | contig 10568 bp, 10 predicted proteins | sample 5358111 | NCBI WGS metagenome assembly VFSW01 (sample SAMN11554181, study PRJNA540505) | mine drainage metagenome | isolation source: sediment from site ElyBrook_90M | place: USA: Ely Copper Mine, Vershire, VT | collected 2017
GACGGATCGAACGGTCCAGAAATCGCTGGAGAGCTGCGGATCGAGCAGGTACTCGAACGGGATGGTGAAGTACCCGTTCTTTCCCCAACTGGCGCCCCAGGAGTTGCGGATGAGGAAGGTGCGGGCGGTGCTGTCATAGCCCACAGCCAGCACGCAATGGCCGCCCACCACCGTTTCTCCGGAAGCGGGCATGGAAAGAACGCCGGACGTCGCCACCGCATCGCTCTCAAAGCTCTCATAACATGTAAAGCCCAACACGAAGGGGTAACCGGCAGCCAGGCAGCCTTGCATTTGGGCCGCATTTTGCGCCACCTTGGCGTAGGAGGAGACCAGGTCGAGCCTGGCATCGGAGTATGCGTTGGCCGGGGGCCGGTCGGCAAACTTGGTGATGTCGTACGGCCATTCGGTCTCCGGGGGCGCGCCCAACTTGGTTACCGCCTTGATGCCGTCGCGAACCTGTGCGCCCGAGTCCTGGGGTACCGTATGCTCAATCACCCGCTCGTTGTAATAGATGAACAGGCGCGACGGCGTGAACTGCTTGTTCCCCTGCTTCATCTGGTCGAACTGGATGGCGGCGGCGATGGCGTTGCCGGTGCAGCAGCCGAGTTGGCCCTGGTCGTAGACCGGCGGGCACTCCGAGCTCAGGTCAACGGATGTGGGCAGGCCCTGCGGGAAGCGCAGGAGGGGCGCAGCAAACATATAATCGCGGGCGTCTGGCAGGTCGGGCGTCCAGCCGTAGGCGCCATGACGGGACGGCCCGCGCACGGAAAGCTTCAGCAGCGGGTCTGAGAGGCGGGCCTTGCGGGTTTCGGTCTCGCGCGCCGGGCGGCGCGCGGCATTGGGCACATCTCGCTTGGCGATTGCCATGGAGGTTCTCCTTGAGTTGAAACATGGGATCGGCACTGGGACCGCTCAACGCATGCCGCGCCGCGGGGCGGGTTTGGATCGGCAGGAAAGAGGATCCGGCTCAGCGTTCGCGCGGCTATTCAGGAACATCCGGGGCAATCAACCGCAGGAAATATTATCGCTACCGTAAGCCCGTCGCTCGGGGTTGTCAACCGTCAAATGGGCGCGGGCATAAGGAGCGCGATGGGTAGACCCGCGCAGGGACAGGGCGTTCTCAAAGCTGGCGCGCACCGGCTAAACGGCCAGCGCGCCCGCACTCCCCGCAAGCCCACTCGAAGCGCCGCAGTATAAGGCTAGCTCTTGTGCGACGTGACCGCGGAGAAGGCTTCCACGCGCTGGGTTACGTTCTTCCCGCCGCAGTCAGGGCAGGTGAGGCCGCCTTTTTCAAACTCCGAGATGAGCAGGTGCTGTGTGAACTCCTTGTTGCAATCGAGACACAGGAAAACATAATGCGACATAGGCTTTCACTCCGGCCAAATCATAGCGCTGCCGGAGCCGAGTGGGAAGGGGCTGGGTCGCCCCCGTTGCGAATTTACCGGCAAGCAACGCCGCTTTTCCGCCCGGCTTCCAATTCTGCAGCAGCGCACCGCAGGAGGCGCACGCCGATGCACGATCTGGAGATCGTAGCGCGTCCACATGTGCCCGCCGCGGGGCGGCGCCGGTTTCGTTTGTCGCCGCGGGCGCGCCGCTGGATGGCTGGGGCGGGTTTCGTGCTCCTGGCCAGTGTTATGGCCGGCATCTGGTTGGTCGGTCGGAACTGGCCGTTCCGCTACCGCAGTATCCATCCGCTGCTGGAGGATGTCTTTGGCAGCCAGGTGAGCATCACGCAGTATCGCCGGACGTATTTTCCCCATCCCGGATTCATGGCAATGGGCCTGGCGCTGCGGCGCAACACGGCTCCTGACCAGCCTCCCATCGGCACCGTGCGCACGTTGTTTGTGCAGGCGCGGTGGATCGACCTGCTGCAGTTGCGCGACCAGGTGCAACTGGTCAGCATTTCCGGAGCGCACTTCGTGCTTCCGGCCCCCGGCAGCCGCGCCGCCCAGGAGGATTTCCCCCCGGGCAGCAGCAGCGACTTCGCCGGCCCGCAGACGCCGATTGCGCACCTTGAAGTCCATGACTCACAACTGGACGTTCTGCGCGCCGACGGAAGCTTCTTCTCATTCCCGGTCCGCTTGCTGCAGCTCCGACACCTGCAGCTGGGGCGCGCCATGCAGTTTGCCGTGGACATGGACAACGCCGTTCCTCGAGGACGCATTCACGCCAGCGGCAGCTTTGGTCCCTTGAACACGAGCGCGGCGGGCGACACGCCCCTGTCGGGCACCTTCACGTTCGATCGCGTGGACCTGGCTGAAGTGGGTAAGTTGCATGGGACGCTCTCGTCCTCGGGCAGATTCAGCGGCAGGCTGGACGCGATCAGCGCCCAGGCGCAGGCGGAGATTCCCGGATTCGCAGTGAGCGATGGCCACGGCGTTCCTGTTGCAGGGTCGGTCGAGTGCACCGTCAACGGCCTGAATGGCGATGTGTTCTATCGCAGGCTCGAGGTACACACCGGAGCGACGGTGGTTGAAGCCAACGGCAGCACAGCGGGGACCCCGAGAAAATCCACCCGCCTCGCGATCGCCGTGCGACAGGGCCGCGTCGAGGAATTGCTGCGCCCGTTCCTGAGCGGCCCGGTGCCCGTCGCGGGTCCGGTCTCGCTGCACGGCCGCGCGTATCTGGCGCCCGCGAAGCCTGGACACCGGTTCCTCGAGCGTCTTCGCCTCGAAGGCGCATTCGATATTCCGTCCGAAGGACTGACCGACGCCTCCATGCGCCAGAAGCTCGCCGAGTTCAGCCAGCGCGCCCAGGACAAGAAGGTCCCCGATCCTGCACAGGGGGAGCAGCAGGCCGGCGCGTCCGATCCCGTCTCGTCGCTCGAGGGGCTCGCGAGCATCGAGAACGGCATTGTCCCTACGCGCGACCTGAAGTTTCAGGTGAGCGGTGCCCGGGCGCAACTCAGCGGCGATTTCAACCTTGAGACGACCGCGGTTCATTTAACCGGACGCCTCTCGACGCGAGAAGAGCTCTCCGGGCTCACTACCGGCTTCAAGTCTTTCCTGCTGCTGCCGCTGGACCCGTTCTTCAGGAAAGGCCGGCGGGGAGCGGTCATTTCCATTGCGGTTACCGGCACTCGGGGTCACTACCAGGTTACGCAGAATCTCATGCATTCAAAGTAGACGTGCGCCCGAGCCAGATTTATCCGGCTTCCACGAGCCCGTAGCGCCGCTGCCACGCCTCTTTAAGCCGCGCCCACACGAGGGCGTGCTCGGCCTGCGTTCCTTCCGCCTTCCCCGGCGCGGCATTGGCAAACCGCGCTGCTTCCATCTTGGCCAGCTCCAGCATCTTGCGATCGCGCAACAGGTTGGCTACGCGAAAATCCGGGAGACCGGCCTGCCGAGTGCCGAAGAACTCACCGGGCCCGCGCATGTTCAGGTCCAGCTCCGCCAGCTCGAATCCGTCCTGCGTGCGCACCATGGCGTTGAGCCGTTCTTCTCCCATCTCGCTCACGCGCGCGCCGGTCATCAGGATGCAGTAGCTCTTTGCCGCACCGCGGCCAACACGCCCGCGTAATTGATGGAGCTGCGCCAGGCCGAATCGCTCCGCATGTTCCACCACCATGACCGTCGCGTTGGGAACGTCCACGCCCACCTCGATGACCGTTGTGGCAACCAGCACGTCGATCTCGCCGCGCTGAAACCGCCGCATGATGACCTCTTTCTCGTCCGCATCGAGACGGCCGTGCAGCAGGCCGACGCGTAAACCATCCAACGGACCGGTGCGCAGCTTCTCGTGCATGTCGACGGCGGACTTCAGGCCGGACTTCGCCTGCGGGTTGGCTTCTTTTTTCGCGCCCGGAAACAGCTCGCCGGTCTTGCTTTTACGCGGGGCGCGCGGAGCCGGCTCGCTGACTGCCGGGTCGTCGCGGGAGAAGTCCAGCTCCGGCTGGTCATCCTTTGTGCCTTCGATGACCGGGTACACGACGTAGGCCTGCCGTCCCATGCGCACCTGCTTGCGCACAAAATCCCACACCTCGCCGGCGCGCTCATCGGGCACGCGGCGGGTCACGATCGGCGTGCGGCCCGGCGGGAGTTCGTCCAGCACGCTCACATCCAGGTCGCCGTAGAGGCTGAGCGCCAGCGTGCGCGGGATTGGTGTTGCCGTCATCACGAGCACATCCGGCTCGGCCTGATTCGGCTTCTTCATCATCTTGAAGCGCTGCAGCACGCCGAAGCGGTGCTGCTCGTCCACCACTACCAGGCCGAGCCGGTCGAACTCCACCTTCTCCTCAATTAAAGCGTGTGTACCGATCACGAGCTGGGCTTCGCCGCGATTGATCATCCCGCGGGTACGCCGCTTGCGGTCTTCGTCGAGCGAACCCGTCAACAGCACGATGCGGTACTTGCGGCTGGAGCGCTCCAGCAGTTTGCGCGCGGCCAGGTAGTGCTGTGTGGCCAGGATCTCCGTGGGCGCCATCAGCGCGGCCTGGTATCCGTTCTCCATCGCCACCAGCATGGCCTGAAACGCCACAATGGTCTTCCCCGAGCCCACGTCGCCCTGCAAAAGCCGTCGCATGGGATTGGGCTGGCGCATGTCCGCGACAATTTCGCCCAGGGTGCGCTTCTGCGCCGCCGTGGGATGAAACGGCAGCACCTCGCGAACCGCTTCGCGCACTTTATCGGTGGTCTGGAAGGAAATTCCTGCGCGTTCCCGCATACGGCGCCGCTTCAGCTCCAGCCCCAGCTCCAGGAAGAAAAGCTCTTCGAAGATGAGCCGGCGATGCGCGGGCGTCGACCACGCCTGCAACAGCGCCATCGCGGTTCCTTCCGGCGGAAAATGAACTTCGCGCAGCGCCGTCTCGCGGGCGGGCAGGTCCAGCCGCTCCACCATCGACTGCGGCAGGCACTCGGGAACGGCTCCGCGCACGCCCTCCAGCAGATGAAAGATCACCTTTCGCTGCCAGCGCGACGCCAGCCGTGCGCCGCCCAGCGACTCGTACACCGGCGTGATGCGCCCGACCTCCAGCATCCGGGTCTCGGCGTCCTCGCTCGAGTCCGGCAGGACCTCGAATTGCGGCTGGATCATCTTGAAGTTGGAGGTGGAGCGGGAAGGTTCTACGCGCCCGAAGACGGCCACCGTTTGCCCGGCGTGGTAAGTGTCTTTCAGATAGGAGCCGTGGAACCACAGGCACTTCATGGCCAGTCGGCCCTGCCCCAGCGTCAGCTCAAACAGCGGCATGCGCCGAGTGCGCAGAAGCGCGGCGCCCCGTACCTCCGCAATTACGCTGGCGGTCTCGCCGGGCTTCAGCTCATCCAGGCTGCGGGGGTTCTGGCGGTCTTCGTAGCGAAAGGGAAGATGATAGAGCAGGTCTTCAGCGGTGTGGATGCCCCTGGCAGCAAGAAGCTCCGCCAGGCGCGGACCAACGCCGCGCACCCACTTCACTTCATCCAGGAGTCCAGGCACAACATGGATGGTAATTGAACAGGGTTCAGGGTTCAGGGTTCAAGGGATAGCAATCAGGGAGCAAGACTCATGGAGTGGCGGCGGGCCTTAGGTGTTTACAGCTGCGAAGCGCGCGTTGCGGACTTCTGCGGCAAGCACCCGCAGGATCATCACCGCGACCGCGGGCTCAGAAAGCATCAGCGTTGAAAATCGGTCGCGGTCCACAAAACTGATCTTTGCACCCTTCCGGGCCGTGGCGGAAAGGGAATAGGCTTCGCCGCCCACCAGCGCCGGCAGTCCCAGCAGCGACCCCCGGTGCGCGAGGATTTCCATCACCACGTCTCCGTCAGGAGACCGCATGGTTAGGCTAACCGACCCATTGTGAACGATATACATTCCGGTTGCCGGTTCGTCTTGGCGAAACAGAACCCGGTCCTGCTCGCAGTCCACCGGAGCGGAGTGGTCCTTCAATGCCTCAATCAAAGCTTGTTCGCCTACAAATGCTGCCGCATCCAATTCCATAGAGCCATTCTCCATGACAAAATGTCCAAGAAATGTGAGCCTCATCACACAATGTCGTTCAACTCTAACAAGGAGAAAGGGACGAAACATGCCTCGGGAACAGGTTTCCCGCTTGTTTTGTATGGACGCGATCTGCTCCGCGCAGGAACGCATTATCGTTTCGCGGCACATTGCCGAAGAGATTTGGAACTGTCCGCACTCGACCCAGGATGCCGTGCGGCGCTCTCAGACGCTGATCCGGCGCAGCGATGAATTCATTTGGAAAGACTTCCCCGCGGAGCAAGATGGTCCGTCTGGCTGAAGCGGCCTGGGAAAAGCGTGGAGGGCACTTGCCGGGCCGAGCCTTGGTTTCCGTACCGCGCTGAAGCGTTTCTAGTCGCAGACGAGCACGCCGTCGGGAAATACGTCCGCGGCGACAATTTCTTCCTCGGCCGGCTCTCCGCCTGCCAGTTGCGCCGTGAAAAAGGCGTCCACCTGGTCCAGCACCGCCGCACCGGTCCTGGCCGCATAGATTGAGGCGCGCAGTCTTGCTCCCCCCGGTACTCCGTGCGTGAACCACGAAGCGAACTGCTTCATCTTGCCGGAAGTCTCCCGCACCACGGCATTTCTGTCGTCCGCGGCGCCCACTTCCGCTTCGTCCAGCAGCATCTTGAAGTACGCCCGGATCATGCGGTACCGGTCCTCCACCGCGGGCCGATCATATCTGCCCGTTGCCGTGTACTGGGCAATCTGGCGGAAGATCCACGGATTGGCCGGCGCCGCACGCCCGATCATGACAGCATCGCAGCCGGTGTGCGCAACCATGGCCGCGGCATCCTCCGGCGTGCGGATGTCTCCGTTCCCGATCACCGGAATCGCCACTGCCTGCTTGATGGCCGCGATCCACTCCCACCGCGCCTGCCCGGTATAGCCCTGCTCGCGCGTGCGGGCGTGCAGCGCCACCGCGTTCAGCCCTTCGGCCTCAGCCATGCGCGCCAGTTCCACGCACACAATCTGCGCATCGTTCCAGCCCAGGCGGAACTTAACCGTGAACGGAATGGTGACCGCACGGCGCACCGCGCGAAAGATATCGCCGATCCGGGGAAGGTCGCGCAACAGGCCGGAGCCGCCGTTGCAGCCGACGACGCGCTTGGCCGGACAGCCCAGGTTCAGGTCCACGGTGTCGAACCCGGTGTCCTCCACAATGCGAGCGGCCTCGGACAACGTCTCGGGATTCGACCCGAAGAGCTGCGCGCCGATGGGGTGCTCGTCGTCGTAGAACGTGAGGTACCGCTTGCGCTTGGACTCTCGCATTCGCGCAAGGCCGTCGGCCGAGGTGAATTCGGTCATCAGCAGCCCGCAGCCGGATTTGGAGTTGCTGATCGCAGCGTCGACCCCGGCGGGATCGACCGAGGAGTCACGGTCCGGATGCGAAAACAGGCTTGCGTGACGGATGAATCGCCGGAAGACCGTGTCGGTGACGCCGGCCATGGGCGCCAGCATGGTCGCCGGACTCACCAGGACGGACCCGATGCGCACCTCCGCGGGCACCCGCGCCTGGGCGGGCATGGCGTGCTCAACCGGGTTGTCCCAGTTCTTCTTCACCGTGAATCCTTTGCGACCCATAGCCTAATTCCCGGTTCCCAGTTTGCAGTGTACGGCTATTTGAGGCGCCATCGCAGCACCTCTCTGGCAGCGGAAACTGTGAACTTCGAATACAGAACTGTGAACCGCCCCTCAAACGCGCCAAGGCCCCCGCCGCGGCGGAGGCCTATCAGCCAAATGCCTGCTCCGGCGCGACTTACTTGGCAACCTGCTGCGAGTCCGCCTTGGCGTACTTGCGCCGGAACCGTTCCACCCGGCCGGCCGTGTCCACCAGCCGCTGCTTGCCGGTAAAGAACGGGTGGCATGCCGAGCAGATTTCCACGTGAATGTCGCCCTTGTGGGTCGACCGCGTCTCAAAGTTGTTTCCGCAGGCGCACATCACCCGCACCGCGGCGTAATTGGGATGAATCTTTTCCTTGGGCATCTCTGGTCGAATACACCTTTCCTGCAATCCTCTTATTTTAAGCCACCGCCAGCCCCTTGGCAATCGCATCTGTCACTCCCCAACGTGCATTTGTGGCCTATAATTGCTGTCAAACTTAAATACCAGCTGCGCGATGCCGTTCCCCCGACACCGGCAACTGAGGAGACCGACCATGCTGAAGCCCCTGCTCCTCCTGCCCGCCGTCCTTCTTTCAGGATTACTACCCGCGTCCGCCCAGCAGAAGACCACCGCCACCCACAAGGCAGCGGCTGCGCCTGCCGCGGACACTCCCAAGCCCCCCGATTCCGCCGTACGGGCAAAGGAAATCTACAAGTTCGACTGCGCCATTTGCCACGGCGAAACCGGCAATGGCAAGACCGACCTGGCTACCAGCATGAGCCTCACTCTCGACGACTGGACCAACCCCGCCACGCTCTCCGCCAAGTCCGATCAGGATCTCTTCGACACCATCCGCAAGGGCAAGGACAAGATGCCGCCCGAGGATCCCTCCCGAGCCAAGGACAGCGAAATCCGCAGCCTGGTCGAATACATCCGCACCTTCTCCAAAGGCCAGCCGGCCGCTCCAATCCCGGCTGCCGCGCCGGCCGCGGCCCCCGCGCCTGCGCCGTCTCCCTCGCCCACCTCGAGATAGCGCGTCGTCCCGGGTCTCGGCCGCGAGGCCTGGGACGTCACACTCTGTGAACCAGGGATAGGGATTTAAGAACCGCCCTTGAGAGCCTTTGCAATCCCCGCCTCCGCCAGGGGAGCCATGATCGCGTACCCGGCCGCATTCGGATGCACCCCATCGTGGCTCAGGTTCGCCGGCAGCCCATCCCGCGCGTCCTTCATCGCCGAGTGGTAATCCACGTACACAAATCCCTTCTCCGCGGCATAGTTCGTCATCCACGCATTCAGCGCGTCGATCTTCGGCGCGGGCTCCAGACCCGGCTGCCACGGATAGTCGTATGCCGGCGTCACCGAGCACAGCACCACGCGATTGTGGTTCGCCGCGGCCCGCTCCGCCATGTCCCGGAGGTTGTCCGCCGTCGGCTCCAGCGTCATCGGCCCCGTGTTGCCGGCAATGTCGTTGGTCCCCGCCAGGATCACCACCACCTTCGGCTCCAGCTCGATCACATCCTGCCGGAACCGCACCAGCATCTGCGGCGACGTCTGTCCGCTGATCCCGCGATTGATGTATCCCTTGCCCGGAAACCCGCTCGGCTCGTCGAAGTGCCAACCCTCCGTAATCGAGTCGCCCATGAACACCACGCGATTCTCGCCCGCGGCCGGCGCTCCCAGCTTCACGTCCGCCTCCTTATATCGCGCCAGCCACCCGAAATCGGTCAGCAACTGCTTGTCGTGCGCCGTCCAGTACGCATTCAGCGGATGCCCCGACGCCGTTGTCGCCGGCGCCGTCTGCGTGGGCGCGGGAGCCGCGGTCTCCGGCTTGCTCACCGGCTCCTGCGCAGTTACTCCCACCCCAGCCCCCATCGCCAAAACCAGCAAAAGAATCCGGCTCACCATCACCCTCCCGCACACTTGGATTTCAGGTCGCACCAGCGCGTCTCCCGCGCACCGCACTCGATTGTAAGCAACCACGCTCCCTATTCCCTACTCGCTCTATCCCTACTCCCTGGCTTTTCCACATTCGCCCCCGCTTACCCACCGCCGCTCACAGCCGCCCACTGCGCTACGCTGGAACTACGCCATGAGCACCTGTCCCATCTGCGGCGGAGTCGGCCTGGTCCGCGTCATGTCCGCGTCCGGGCTCTGGGTCTCCCGCGCCTGCGACTGCCAGGAGATGCAGCGCGAGGAGCGCCGCCTGGCCGCCGCCCGCATCCCCGAGCGCTATCGCCATTACGACCTCGATGGCTTCGAGGTCCTGCGCGGCGCCGACCCATCCCTCGGCCGCGCCCACCTCACCGCCCGCAGCTTCGTCGAGGCCTATCCTGTCGACACCGCCGGCCGCGGCCTGCTCTTCACCGGCTCCATCGGCGTGGGCAAAACCCACCTCGCCGTCGGCGTCCTCCGCCGCCTCATCCGCGAGCGCGGCGTCAAAGGCCTCTTCTGCGACTATCGCGAGCTGCTCAAGAGCATCCAGAACAGCTACAACCCGCAGGTGGCCACCCCCGAGCTCGAGCTGCTCCAGCCCGTCTTCAAAGCCGAGGTCCTGGTCCTCGACGACCTGGGCGCGCAGAAACCCAACGAGTGGGTCTGGGACACCGTCGCCCTCATCCTCAACACCCGCTACAACAACAAGCAGACCACGCTCATTACCACCAACTACCCCGACCAGCCCGCCGGCTCGGGCGCCCAATCCGACGCCGAGCGCGCTGCCCGCGAGCAGTCCCTCGGCGACCGCATCGGCGACCGCATGCGCTCCCGTTTAGCCGAGATGTGCGTCCGCGTCGAGATGAAAGGCGAAGACTTCCGCCAGAGCATCAAGCGCGCGCGGTTCGGGTGAGACGATGCTCGCTGAAGGGCCGTCCTTTCCTCGCGCTTTGTAACAGGGCACGGCTTCAGTCGTGCCGAAGCTGCCGCAAAATCGATGCGGGCTTCGGCCCCTGCGAAACCTCGCCGCCATAGTTGCTTCACTCGATTGAGCGCCGCGAGTGAGCTCGGAGTTGTCGATGGGCGCATCGGGGCGATT
>VFSW01015266.1_pt1 | contig 10566 bp, 10 predicted proteins | sample 5358111 | NCBI WGS metagenome assembly VFSW01 (sample SAMN11554181, study PRJNA540505) | mine drainage metagenome | isolation source: sediment from site ElyBrook_90M | place: USA: Ely Copper Mine, Vershire, VT | collected 2017
GGAGGAATGGGTTGCGGCGAGTGAACGGCACAAGGAATTGAAGGCCGCGCTCGACACCGAGCTTGCTAAAGTGCGGGCGGAGCAGAAGGGTTAAGGCACAGGCTCTTCCAGTGCGTTACCCCCGAGACGAACCCGCTCCATCATTCGATCCGTAGAGAACCCAAAGGGGCCGGTGCGGCCTTGCGCCGCGCCAGCCCGTTCTGCGCATGATTGTGCCGCCTGGCGGCGGGCTTAGCTGGAGACGGTCACGTACATGGCGCGAGTCGAGCGGGCGAGCAAATTGCTGGCACAGGTACTCGTCGTTGTGGGTCTCGGCGCCCTGCTCTGCTTTGCCGTCATGACGATGGCGGACGGACTGCTGCGGTTTTTCTTCGCACGTCCGATCGATGCCGTCCGTGACGTGGGCGGACTGGTTGCCGCCTTTGCGGTCGCCTGCTGTATTCCGGTGGCGATCGTCGAACGCAGCAACATCACCATCCGGTTCGTTTCCAGCGTTATCGGACCGCGGGCCGGGCAAATTGCCGATGCTGCCGCCGCCGTCCTCATCGAGATCGTGCTGATCCTGATGACGTGGCAGTTCGTAGTGTTCGCCAAGCAGGCGCAGGCGACCGGCGCGGCGACGTGGATGCTCCGCATTCCAAGCGCGCCGTTCTGGAGCGCCGTCGCTGTCATCCTCGGGATCAGCGCGCTGCTGCAGATCGTCGTCGGCATAAAGATCTTGCGCGGCGATCATCGGGACGAGCGTCCGGAAACAGCCGTCTGAGGGACAGGGGGACGATTTGGCACCGGCGGTGATCGGCGCGTTGGGGATCGCCGCGCTGTTTGCGCTGATCCTCCTGCAGGTTCCGATCGGCTTTGCGATGATGACGGTCGGCGTCGTCGGATTCGCATTGCAAGGCGGCGGCTGGCTGCCGGCTTTCTCGTTCCTCGCCCAGGAGCCTTCTTACGTGCTCGCAAGCACGGACCTCGCCGCGGTGCCGCTGTTTTTGCTCATGGGTGTGTTTGCGAGCATGGCCGGCTTCTCCGAAGACGTCTACCGCGCCGCGGCCGCGTTCTTGGGCCATCGGCGCGGCGGGCTCGCCTACGCCACGATCAGCGGCTCGGCTGCGTTCGGCGCGATCTGCGGTTCGAGCACCGCAACCGCCGCGACGTTTGCCAAAGTCGCTTTGCCGCAGATGCTGGATCGCGGTTATTCGCCGGCTTTCTCGACCGGAGTGATCGCCGCCGGCGGAACACTGAAATCGCTGATCCCGCCCTCGCTGGTAATGATCATCTATTGCGTCGTGGCCAAGACTTTCATCCTTGACATGTTTGTAGCCGCCATCGTCCCGGCGTTGATCACGATCGCGCTCAACCTGATCGCCATCGGCATTGTCGTGCGCCGGCGGCCGCAGATCGCGCCGGTCACCGCGCGGGTGTCGTGGCCGGAGCGCTTCGACGCGACCCGGCGCGCAGCGCCTTCGCTTGCTCTGCTGCTCGGGGTTTTCGTCGGCATTTACAGCGGCATCTTCACGGTGAACGAGGCGGCTTCGGCTGCCGCAATTCTCGCGCTGCTGTTCGCGTTGGCGCGGCGCCGATTGTCGTGGGGCGGGCTCGTTCGCGGCATGTACGAAGCGGGATCGGTCACCGCGATGCTGTACCTGATCCTCATGGCCGCGCCGATCTTTACCTACTTCATCAATCTGGCGCACGTCCCCGAAACGCTGGTCCACTGGATCGAAGGCCATCAGTTTCCGCCGCTCGGCGTAATCTTCACGTTGACGGCGGTCTACATCCTGCTCGGCACATTCTTCGAGGAGATGTCATCGATCCTGATCACGCTGCCGCTGGTGCTGCCGATCATCGTCAGTCTCGGCTACGATCCGTTGTGGTGGGGAGTGATTTGTTTGATTCAGGTTGAGATGGCCCTGATCCATCCGCCGCTCGGGATCATCGTGTTCCTGCTGCACGCGATCGCGCCGAAGATCTCGATGGGAACGATCTATCGCGGCGTCGTGCCGTTTCTGGTCGCCGACTTCGCCGTGCTGATTATCCTGATTCTGTTGCCGGGCATCGTGCTCTGGCTGCCGCACACGCTGATTCACTGAGCGCCACGCTCAGGCCGGGATGGAAGCATTGCCGTTGGCGATGAGACTTGCCTGTTTGAGGGCACGCCCGCGGATGGCGTCGGCAATGCGCGCGGCCGTTGTTGCCAGCGGCGAGTAAAGTTCGGCCTCCGCAGCCTCGATCGTCAGCGCCGACGATATCCAGATCGACGACAGGCTGCCGAGCACGCGCGCACCAAGACGAACCGGAACGGCGATGCCCGTCGTCTTGGGATTGATCTCGCGATCCTGAATCGCATAGCCCTTCGCCTTGATCGCCTCCAGAAGTTTCATCAGGCGCTCCGGCTCGCGCGCCGAACGATCCTCCCGCGCCTTTGACCGAGAAAGCATTTCCAGGATGACGCGCCGCTCCTTGCCGGGACAAAACGCGAGATAACAGCGACCAGCGGCGGTTCGCAGCATCGGCAGGCTGCGGCCGACCATGCCGTGATCGATCGACAACGCGCTGGCCTCATGCGTCGTCTCACGCACCAGCATGCGGCTTTCCTCGAAGGTCAAGAGCGCCACCGGCCAGACCTGATCGCGCGTGAACTGGATCATCAGCGGCGCCGCGATGTCCGCAATCCAGTCGTCCTCGACGAAACCATCGCTCAAGGTTCGCACCCCGCGGGCGAGACAGTACCGGTCGTGCGGGCTCGTTCGGGTGACGAATCCGCCCCGGCTCAGCGTATCCAGCAGACGGTACACGGTAGGACGCGGCAGACGCGTGTCGCGGGCAAGCTCCATGACCGAGGGCAGTTTGCGGCGGTTCATCGCCGCCAACAGTGCAAGCCCGCGTTCCAGCGATCGTACACTTCCGCCCCGCGCTATTTTGCTGTTTTGCGCCATCGATCAGCGTCCCGGTTGGCGCGATTGTCCACTGTGCGGACACTCAGTCAAGACTGCTGGCCGCTGCAAGCGCACGGCCTTAGCGTCGCCAAAAGATTTGCAATGGAGGAACTCGCCATGTCCGACGCGGCTTTAGCGTCCCGTAGCGCGGCTGCCCGGCGGATACCGCTGAGCATGAGCCATATCGGGCTCTACGTTTACGATCTGCCGAGAATGGAAGACTTCTACACCCGCGTGCTCGGTTTCACCGTGACCGATCGCGGCAAGGTTCGGGGCGCCGACATTGTGTTCACCAGTTGGGATCCGAAGGACCATCACCAGGTTGCTCTGGTCACCGGCCGGCCGAAGGACCTCGCGTTCAACCACATTAATCAGATCTCCTTCCGGGTCGCGACAGTCGAGGACTTGCAGGCGATCTGGCGGCGGGTAAAGGACGAGCCGGGCGTGACCGATATGCGGCCGATGGACCATGGCAACGCCTGGTCACTTTATTTCCGCGATCCCGAAGGTAACCGGCTGGAAGTGTTCTGCGACACGCAATGGTACATCGAGCAGCCGTGCCTCGAAGATCTCGATCTGTCACAGCCGGCCGAGACGATTCGCGCCAAATCCGATGCGTTCTGCCGCACGGCGCCGGGCTTTCGTCCAATCACCGAGTACCAGGCGGAAATTGCCGCGAAAATGGGCCTGAAAAAATCCTGACGACGACGTGAGCCGGGTTATGGCGTCGCCGGACTTCGATGTCGGCATTATCGGCTACGGCCCGGTAGGGGCGACGCTGGCCAATCTGCTTGGCCAGCGCGGCATCAAGACCGTCGTGCTGGAACGCGAGCCGTCGGTTTATCACCTGCCGCGCGCAGTAGCGCTGGACGGCGAGGGCATGCGTCTGTTTCAGACCATGGGGCTCGCCGAAGAATTGCTGCCGCGGCTTCGCGTCAGCCGCAACATCCGCCACGTCAGCGCCGACGGCAGGCTGTTGCTGCTGATTGCGCGGAGCGGCAGCGGGCCCGAGGGCTGGCATAACGCCTATCGTTTCTATCAGCCGGAGCTTGAGACTGTTCTGCGCGACGGCGCAGCCCGGTTTCCCTCCGTCGACGCGCGGCTGCGCAGCGACGCGTTCGCGCTCGACGAAACGCGCGATCACGTCCGGATTCGTTACGAAGACCTCAAGTCGGGAAAGCTCGCCGAGGTGACCGCCCGCTATGTGATCGGCTGCGATGGTGCGCGCTCGACAGTCCGCCGCTTCATGGGTGCCGAGTTGCAAGACCTGCGCTCGCACGAGCGCTGGATCGTGCTCGATATGATTCTCGACAAGCCGCCCGACGGCGTGCCGGAAGCCGCCGATGAAACCGGCCGGGTGATCGACGCGATCCAGTATTGCGATCCGGCGCGGCCGACCACATTCGTGCCGATGCCCGGCAAGCGCCACCGCTGGGAATTCATGCTGATGCCGCAAGACGACCCGGCGACGATCACGCGGCCCGAGTCCATCTATCAGATGCTCACGCCATGGAGCATCGATCCGGCGAATTCCAAAATCGAGCGCGCCGTCGTGTACACGTTCCATTCCGCGCTTTCGACGCGCTGGCGACGCGGGCGGCTTCTTCTCGCCGGCGATGCAGCGCATCAGATGCCGCCGTTCCTCGGCCAGGGCATGTGCTCGGGGCTGCGCGATGCCGCCAATCTGGCGTGGAAACTCTTCGATGTGCTTGCCGGCAGCGCGCCCGAAAAGCTCCTCGATACTTACGAAACCGAGCGCACCGAGCACGTGCGCGCTTTCATCGAGCTTGCCGTCGAACTCGCCGGCGTAATCCAGACCACCGATCCCGAGAAAGCGCGGCAGCGCGATCACGACCTGATCGCCAACCCTACTATGCTGCGGCCGATTACACCGCGGCTTGGTCCAGGCCTCCACGGCGACGCACCGGCACCCGCGGCAACCCGAGCGGCGCAGCCGCGCTTGGCTGATGGCACCCTGCTCGACGATCGCGTCGGCTACCGTTTCGCGGTGCTGGCGACACGAAGCCTGGCGGAGCAGCTACCACCGGCGACACGCGCAAAGCTCGACAGCAGCGACGTGGTCCTGGTCGTCGCCGAAGGCGAAGTTGCCGGCTATCTCGCCGAGCTTCACGCCGAAGCCGTGGTCATCCGTCCGGACCGGCACATTTTGGGTATCGCATCCACGCCGGCCGAACTTGATGCCGTGCTGGCACGCCGCATGTGGCGCGCCCAAGCCGAGAACATTTCAAAGGGGGCGCCGAAAACGGCGGCCGCGAGCTAAAAACCAGGAGGATTTTGTAATGGCTTCATCGCGCGTTCCGTCGAATTCGGTCGATCATGTCGGCAGCCTGAAAAGGCCGCCAGAGCTTGTTGCGGCGTGGCGGGAATGGGAAACCGGCAAGCTGCCGCCGGAAAAGCTTCGCGAGGTCCAGGACAAGGCGATCCGCGAAGCCGTCGCGATGCAGGAAAGAATGGGACTGCCCATCATCACCGACGGCGAGTTTCGCCGCGGCGGCTGGTCGCGGGGCTTTCTCAGCGCCGTCGAGGGCTTCGACTTCCGCGCCTCGAAACTCGTGTTCCGCAACGACGAGGGAGTAACCACACCCTCCCCGGCCCCGATGGCGACCAAGAAGGTCCGCCGCGCCAGGCCGATTGTCACCGAGGACTTCAAGTTCCTGCAATCGGTCGCGAAGAACCGCGTGAAGGTGACGATGCCGACGCCGTCGCACATGCACTTCGGCCAGTTCAAGGATGCGGTCGATCGCACGGTCTATCCCGATGTCGAAGCGTATTGGGACGACATGGTCGCGGTGTTTCAGCAGGAAATCAAAGAACTCTATGCCGCGGGCTGCCGTTATTTGCAGCTCGACGAAGTGCCTCTGGCGCTCCTGTGCGACAATAACATCCGCGCGCTGGCGAAGGCCGAAGGCGACGATCCCGACGAACTGGTTGCGCTTTATATCGATGTACTCAACCGCGCGGTCGCCGGCCGGCCAGCCGATCTCACCGTCGGCATGCATCTGTGTCGCGGCAACATGGAAAGCATGTGGATGGGCGACGGCGGCTACGCGCCGATCGGCGAGGCGCTGTTCAAGCACTGTGATGTGGACGCGTATCTGCTGGAATATGATTCGCGCCGCGCCGGAGATTTTGCGCCGCTGCGTCATCTACCGGCCGGCAAGCGTGCCTATCTCGGCATTATCAGCACCAAAAATCCGGCGCTCGAAACGCCGGACGAACTCATGCACCGCATCGACGAAGCGGCCCGCTACGCACCGATGGATCGGCTCGGCATCTGCCCGCAATGCGGCTTTGCCAGCGCGGCGATGTCGAAGTTCGCCGTCATGCCAAGCAAGGTCACGACCGACATTCAGACGCTCAAGATCGAGCTTCTGGTCGACGTCGGGCGCCGCGCCTGGGGCCACGTTTGATGCAGGCACTAACCGAACTGGACAGCTACGGACTGTTCACGGCCGAGGCTGTTCAGGATCCTTACCCGTTCTACAAGGCACTGCGCGAACGCGAACGGGTGCATTGGTCGGAACGGGCACGGGCCTGGTACTTCACGCACTATCCTGACGTCTACGAATTGCAGGATCGGCCCGACTTGAGCGTTGATCGCATCGAGACGCTCTATTCTTATCTGCCACGGACCAATCCCGAGCGGTTCAGCGATATTGTCGAGCATTATCATCGCTGGCTCCTTTACCGCGACGACGCCTATCACGATCGCCTCAAGGCGTTGTTCCTGAAAGCCATGACGCCGCGCGCGGTCGAGCGCCTGCGGCCGATGCTGCAGCGCCGGGTCGATCTGTTGCTCGACGAGTTGGCGAGGCACAACGCATTCGACGCCTACCTCGATTTCGCCGCGCGGATTCCGACCCAGGTGATGCTCGATCTCCTCGGCCTGCCGGATTCCGATGAAGCAATGATGCGGCACTGGAGCGACCGCTGCTCTAATTTTCTGTTCCAGCCGGTTGCTCCCGACAAAGAGGCGATGGCGCGGGAGCAGCGCGAAATTCTCGACGCCCAGCAAGCCTATTTCATGCCGCGCATCGAACAACGCCGGCGCGATCCCGGCGAGGACATGATCTCGGCCATGGTGCAGGCGGAGGCCGGCGGCGAGCGGCTCACCAACCTCGAGATACTGGCGACTTGCAACATGATGGCGACTGCCGGCGGCGGCACGTCGCGCAGCGCGATCGCCATGTCGTTATGGTGGCTGCACCAGTTCCCCGATCAGCTCGCCAAGCTCAAGGCCGATCCGAGCCTGATCGATCTCGCTGCCGAGGAATTCCTGCGCTACGACGCGCCGACCCAGCGCGGCATCCGCACCGCGCGCGAGGATTTCGAAATGGGCGGCAAGCAAATCCGCAAGGGTCAGATTCTGCACGTCATGATCGGCGCGGCGAACCGCGATCCGGCGCAGTTTACCGACCCGGACCAGCTCGACATTACCCGCGATCCCAACCGCCACGTGACGCTTGGCCACGGCGTGCACTATTGTCTCGGCGCCGCGCTGGCGCGGCTCGAATTGCGGGTCGCCGTGTTGAGCTTTCTGAAGCGATTTCCGGACTACCGTCTTGCCAGCAGCAAGATCGTCTACATGGATCGCACCGCGAGCCGCCGCCCCACCAGCGTACCCGTGTTCGCGCGTGCGTCAAAAGTCACTTATTGAGCTTGTGGCGCCACGCGTTTTTCCGATAGCGTCGGCCTCGACCTCTAAGATCGCCCGGTCGGGGAAATAAAACGGTTGGCTTTCCTCATCCCTCATCGGCTGGAGACCGCAACGGCGCGTGAGCGCGCGGTGATACTTGGGACACTTGCCGTCATCTCCGCACTATTGTCTTGGGGTCTCGCGACACCACGCTTTCTTGTTGTTCGTGACGCGCCACTACCGCCCGCACTGTGGTTTGGGCTGGTACTTTGCGTTGGCATCGCCCTCTGGACATCTCGCAATTTGTTCCACCTTTTCGTAGTGCTGATCTCCTGCTTCCTCGCCTGGATATTGGCAGTGGAAACGACGCTGTATCTGCAGCACAGCATTAAGATTTACATGAAAGGCATTCCCAGGCCAGGGCCAGCCGTCTTGGAATTCGTTCTGCCGATAATGAATTATCTGTGGGGCGCGTGTGGCATGATCGGCGGTTTTCTTGGAAGCATCATTGTTGTTCTGGGTATGTCGGCAGTGTTACCTGCCTTTAGAAAATCCCGCTGCCGAGGCCGGACCATCCTATTTGGAACACTATCCGGCGTGCTTTTGGAGGCGATTGTTGCGCCGTCGGAGGACGGTCTGCCAATCCACCTTCAAAGTCTCCTTCCGGTTTTTTTGGTTTGGCAAATCGGCGTGGCGGCATCGATCGCATATGGCCTCGAGCCGAAGCTCGCTCCTACCCAGAGTGCGATCCGAAATCTCAAGGAGAGCAAAAACACAGCAACAAACGAGAGCCGCTAAGCGCTTGAATTGTTGGTAGCGGAGGACGGATTTGAACCGCCGACACACGGATTATGATTCCGCTGCTCTAACCAGCTGAGCTACTCCGCCAAACCGCTAAATTGTGCAGGCCGGTCGGGGCGACATTTAGGCTAGTTCTCGGTGGTTTCCAAGAGGCTTCCGAGCGGCAAAACCCGCGCGGATTATGCCCTCGCCGTGCCGACCGCGGCGGCGAGGGGCTCGCCGGCCGTGCCGTTTGAACGGACGAAACGGATCAGCGAGAAATGCCCGAGCGGCGGCATGGCGCACCGCTCGACGACGCGCACGCCGCCGTGCCGCGCGGCCCATTGCGCCAGTCGCTCCCAGCGGAATTCCGGGCGCCAGCCGAGCCGGCGCGCGAGCGGCGCGAACCCCTGTTCAAGCGACGAGCGCAAACCAGTCTCCGCGCCCAGGTGGTTCACCAAAATAATTTCGCCGCCAGGTTTCACGACGCGAGCGAACTCGTCCAGCGTCGCCTCGGGATCCGGCACCGCGGTGATCACGTATTGCGCAACCACGACGTCGAACACGCCATCGCGGAACCCGAGATGCTGCGCATCCATCACCGCGAGCCCGTCGACGTTGGTCAGGCGGTGCTCCGCGGCGCGCGCCTTCGCCTTGCGCAGCATCGGCGCGGAGAGGTCGATGCCAGTAAGACGATTGGTCCGCGAATAGTCCGGAAGCGACAGGCCGGTGCCAACGCCGACTTCGAGGATGCGGCCGCCGGTGCGCTCGGCGGCGGCAACCGAAGCTTTGCGGCCGCGATCGAACACTGCGCCGAAGACGAGATCGTAGACCGGCGCCCAGCGGGCATAGGCCTTGGCGACCGTATCCTTGTCGAGCTCCGCCGCCATCACGCCCACCGCCGCAGCCCCGACGCCGCGTCTTGATCAATGCGCCGCGGCGAAATCCGCGCGATCTACTCGCCTCGCCCCCGGCGCCGCCACGGTGCTGGCGATAATGCCGCCGCCTAGTACGCGCGCCTGGCCCTCGACCGAATCATAGAACGCACAGGCCTGGCCCGGCGATACGCCGTCCTCGCTCGCGATCAGCTCGACATCGATCGCGCCATCGGCGGCCTCGCGCAGCCACGCGGGTTGCGGCGGCCGGGTCGAGCGGACCTTCACGAAAACCTCGGGACGGCTCTCCAGCGCCTGCCGGATCGTGCCATCGCCGAGCCAATTGATGTCGCGTAAGCGGATGCGGCTTGTGCGCAACGCTTCGCGCGGACCGACTACCACCCGGCGCGAGTTGGCGTCGAGCCGCACGACATAGAGTGGCGTACCTGTTGCAACGCCGAGCCCGCGCCTTTGGCCGACGGTGAAATGGATGATGCCGTCATGCCGGCCGATGACCCGGCCGTCGAGATCGATAATCTCGCCGGGCGCCGCCGCCCCCGGCCGCAGCCGCTCGATCATATCGGCGTAGTGTCCGCTCGGCACGAAGCAAATGTCCTGGCTGTCCTCCTTGTCGGCGACCGGCAAGCCGAAACGTCGCGCCAGCTCCCGCGTCTCGGCGTGGGTCCGCTCGCCCCGCGGAAACATCAGCTGATTGAGTGGTTCGAGCGTGGGCGCGGACAAAAAATCGCTCGGGGCGCGCGCGGCCGCGCGCGCGCGATAGAGCGCGCGGCCGCCGTCCGGCAGCGCCCGCGACGCCACATAATGGCCCGTGGCCAAAACGCTCGCGCCAAGCTCGCGCGCAGTTTTGAGAAGGTCGCGGAACTTGATCGACTGGTTGCATTCGAGGCACGGCACCGGCGTCTCGCCGGCGACGTAACTATCGGCAAAGCGATCGATCACCGCCTCCTTGAAGCGGCTCTCGTAGTCAAGCACGTAATGCGGAATACCGATGCGTTCGGCGACGGCGCGGGCATCGTGAATGTCGCGGCCGGCGCAACAGGCCCCCTTGCGATGGGTCGCCGCGCCATGGTCGTAGAGCTGCAGCGTGATCCCGACGACGTCGTAGCCGGCGTCAGCCAGAAGTGCCGCCGTAACCGAGGAGTCGACCCCGCCCGACATGGCGACGACCACCCGAGTGGCTGACGGCTTCCCCTCGATATCGAGACTGCTCAGCATGACAACGCAGCCCACTCCTTCGCGTCGGCCGATCATGCGGCTGCAATAGAACGCTTTAAGGCTTGCACATTACTATAGGCGCGGA
>VFSW01015267.1_pt1 | contig 10566 bp, 10 predicted proteins | sample 5358111 | NCBI WGS metagenome assembly VFSW01 (sample SAMN11554181, study PRJNA540505) | mine drainage metagenome | isolation source: sediment from site ElyBrook_90M | place: USA: Ely Copper Mine, Vershire, VT | collected 2017
ACCATGGGCTCTCCCACGATCACTATCGGCACGAAGCCCGGCGGCGTGGAGGGGCAGGTGATCAAACCGTGGTCAAGCTGGAGGACCTCGGCAACGGGCCACGTTCGATAGGCCGGGTGGCTCGGCGGTTGAAGCGTTCCCGCGGCCATGGGAGAGAGCGCTGGCTGGCGCTACCGTCCCCCGTTCGCCAGTCTCGCGATCCCCGCTACGATAGGGTTACCTACCACAGGAGACCCCACTCATGGGACGTGAAGAGATTGCCGCGCTCATCGCCATACTGCAGGCGGAGGCCGGCAAGCCGAACAACGGCCTCGCCCTCGGCACCTGGAAAATCGAATACAACAGGGCACGCAGCGCGTTCGTGTTCGACAAGTGCGAAAACGACGGATACTGCGAAGAGCGGCCGGCAGTGATAGCGCTGAGCGGCGAAGTGCTCGACAAAGGCGGGCCGTTGTTCGATTAGCCGCGCCTGCCTGACGTGCCTACACGAATCCGCGCAGCGTGATCGCCCGCCCTACGCGCTCAACTGCGACGTCGAATGCCGCCTGCCGGGGCCGCGTGCCGTCCCTGCCCGACCGTGCCATCACGTCGTGGAACACTGCGACCATCCGCCTCGCAAGTTCGTCGTTGACTCTCTCGATCGGCCAGCGGAACTGCTGGATGTTCTGGGTCCACTCAAAGTATGAGACGGTGACGCCGCCCGCGTTGATGAGCACGTCCGGAAGCACGACCACCCCCCGCTCCGCGAGGACGGCATCTCCGCCGGGTGTGACCGGGTGGTTCGCCGCTTCCACCCCCACCCGTGCGCGGATGGCACGAGCATTTTCGCCCGTGATTACTTCCCCGAGTGCCGCCGGCACGAGGTAGTCACAATCGAGCTCAAGAAGCTGATCATTGGTGATCGGCGTCGCACCATGGAACCCCGCGACGCTCCCGGCTACCCCGAACCAGCGGTCGACATCCGCGATGTTGAGCCCTTCTGGGCTATATATCCCGCCCTTCACATCGCTCACCGCAATCACCTGGAAGCCCATTTCGGCCGCGAGGCGCGCTGTCCAGGAGCCCACGTTGCCGTAGCCCTGGATGGCCACCCGGATGTCGGAGGGTGTCGATTTCTCCACGCTGGCGTATTCGCGCATACACGTCGCGACACCGCGCCCGGTCGCCTGGTCGCGCCCGAAACTCCCACCGAGCTCCACCGGCTTGCCCGTCACAATGCCGGGCGTGTACCCATATTTCTGTCCGTAGGCGTCCATCATCCAGGCCATCGTCTGCGCGTTGGTGCCCATGTCCGGAGCCGGGATGTCCCGCGAAACGCCGAGCACCATGCCGATGTGTTGGGTGTACGACCGTGTCAGGCGGTTGAGCTCGGTGTCGCTCATGCGCATGGGGTCGCACATCACGCCGCCCTTTGCCCCGCCGAAGGGGAGGTCCATCAGTGCACATTTATAGGTCATCAGCATCGCCAGTGCGCGCACCTCGTCGAGGTCCGCCTTTGGGTGGAAGCGCACGCCACCCTTATACGGCCCGCGGGCGCCGTTATGCTGCACGCGATAGCCCTCGAAAATCCGCAGCTTGCGGTCGTCCATCCGCACGGGCAGCTGTGTCCGCACTTCGCGCCACGACGTGCTCAAAAGGTCGACGACCTCTGAGCTCAACCCGATCCGTGCGGCCGATTCCACCATAGATTGGAGGACGGACTGGGAAGGCGACAGGCCGGCCTCGCCCTGCGCCGGCACCGGAGGACTTGAAGGGGCTGCAGATGGCGCTGCCATAGCGGTCTCCTGGCGGCCAACAGCCGCACTCTCATTGTCGACGCCTTCCGCCCGGAACACTACTCTTGCGCGCGTGCCGCTCCACGCCTCTTTCGTTAACGGCCGATCGGCGCCAGACTGCCCGCGTGGGCAGAGTCTTTATCTCCCGTGCCATCCCCGGGGACGCGCCGGGCTTGCTTGCCGCCGCCGGCCACTCCGTCGAGCAGTGGCCAAAGGACCTGCCCGCTCCGCGGGACGCACTGGCCGCGGCGCTTGCCCGTTCCGATGCCGCTATCACGAGGGTTGTGGACCAGGGCGACGCGGGTATGCTGGCTGCCGCCCCGCGCCTGCGCATCATCGCGAATATGGCCGTCGGCTTCGATAATGTCGACCCGCTAATGGCGGCCGATGCCGGCATTTGGCTCACGAACACGCCCGGTGTGCTCGCTGAGACCAGCGCTGATCTCGCTTTCGGGCTCATGCTCGCGCTGGCCCGCCAGATCGTGGCCAGTGCCGCGGACACGCGCGCCGGCGGCTGGAAGAGCTGGACGCCCACCGCGTTCCTGGGCACCGATGTGCATGGTGCTACCCTCGGCGTGGTGGGGATGGGCGAAATTGGCGAGGCCATGGCGCGGCGCGCCCGCGGGTTTGGCATGGATGTGCTCTATGCCAGCCGCACCCGCAAACCAGCTGCTGAGGACCGCCTCGCCTGCCGCTGGTCCACCCTCGATGCACTCCTCGGCCAGGCCGACTTTGTCTCTCTGCACACACCGCTGAACGCTGAAACGCGCCACCTCCTCGGCCCCACACAATTCCGGTCGATGAAGCCTGCGGCGATGCTCATCAACACCAGCCGCGGTGCTGTCGTGGATCAGGATGCTCTCGTCGCGGCGCTTCGATCCGGGAAGCTCGCCGGCGCTGCACTCGATGTCACCGACCCGGAGCCGCTGCCGTTGGACCACCCCCTCTTCGCACTCCCCAACGTGATCATCACCCCGCACATCGCCAGTGCCAGCCTCGCCACGCGTTCGAAGATGGCCGCGATGGCCGCCAACAACGTGATCGCGGTGCTCGAAGGCCGCGAGCCCTATAATCCTGTCAACCGTCCGCTCCATCCCCGCGTGTGAGGACGCGCATCCAGGCAAACTTGACACATCACCGGGGAACGCAGACAAAGGGACGGTACCCTGCCCCCGTGGCGCCCATCGCGCCTCCAGTACGCCCATTCGCCCCCTCGGGGTTCCCGGAGAAATACGTGACCAAACCAGCGAAGGCCGCCGGAAACCTCTGGCTTGCGGAAGAACTCTGGAAGCTCGACGCGATTGACTTCGGAGACTTCACCCTCGGGCGGACTGCCGTCCATTCCCCCATCTACGTCAACCTGCGCCGCCTCATCAGCAGTCCTAAGGCTCTTGCCCGCTGCGCCAAGATCATCCGCGAAGAGCTGGAAGCGCTCGTTTCCATGCGCAACCCTCACGTCCAGCCGTTCACCCTTGTTGCCGGCGTGCCGTTCGGGGGGCTGCATGTCGCCACGGCGTTCTCGCTCAACGTCTCCACTCCGATGATCTATATCCATCCCCCCTCCACCGACAAGGCAAATGTGATCGAGGGCGTCTTTGTCCGCGGCCAGAGCTGTCTCATCATCGATGACCTCATAACCGGCGGCGGCTCCATCCTCCAGACCGCCGCGACGCTCTCCGAAGCCGGCCTTGTCGTCCGCGACGCTGTCACCCTGATCGACCGTCAGGAAGGCGGGCGCTCAGCCCTCAAGGCCGCCGGCATCAACCTCGTCAGCATCCTCACCCTCCAACAAATAGCCAACTACCTCATGGCTGCTGGGCACATCCCCGAAGAAACCTACCGCCGCACGATGGTCTACCTCGCCTCTCGCGACGGCAGCTGAGGGGCTTCAACCAGCGCATGGGCTTCAAGCCCGGCGAGTGGCACGATGTTGTCCATCTGCTATGCCACCCTTGGAGCCAGGCCAATCCGTTTCGACTTGCCCCCGCTGACCGTCACCTTTCGCCTGCGCCGCGCCATTCGTACAGTGAATCCGCTGTGAGCGAATTAGAGGAGCAGGTCGATGACCCGGCAAAAGGCCGACTTCCCGATGCAGAGCTCCTGGCTCAGCGTGCTGTCCGGCGCGACCCCGACGCCTGGGGAGAAATTTTCGAACAGCAATATCGGGCCGTCTTCGCCTTTGTCCGCTATCGCCTCCGCGGCGCCGCCGAGGCCGAAGACATCGCCTCGCAGGTCTTCGAGGTGGCCTATTCCCATGCTCACCGATTCGATTACCGCGGCGTCCCCATCGAAGCATGGCTCATCGGGATCGCGCGCAACCTCTGTCGCGACCATATCAAGAAGCTCGGCCGCCGGGGCTTCGAAGCAGAGCTGGACGAATTTAGCGGCCCCACCGAGCCAGACCAGGCGGCCGCAGTCGACCTCCGCCAGGACCTCGACGCCGCGATGCGGGCACTCACCGAGGATCAACAGGAAGTGCTCTCCCTGCGATTCTTCCTGGACCGCTCAGTGGAAGAGACGGCACGACTTATGAACCGCTCCGAAGATGCCGTGAAGAACCTCCAGCGCCGCGCGCTTGCGGCCATGCAACGAGCGCTTGCCAGTCAGAGTTACCCCGGAGCGTCGCCGCCATGACCGCCGATCGCTTCGACGACCTGCTCGCGCGCGCCCTCGCAACTGGCACTATCCCGCCCGAGGCGAGCGAGGACGAGCGTGCCCGGCTGGCTTCCCTCCTCCAGGCCGGCGCTGTCCTGGAACAGACTGGCGCGCGTACACACCTGGAAGCCAGCGCAGCCATGCCCGTCGCCCGCGCCCGCTTCGAACGCTTCCTCGCCGGCGAACAGCAGCGGGCGCTTCCTGCCGCCCCGCGGCGGCCTCGTCGCGGATTCCTCGGACGCCTGCTCCACCCCAACCACGGACTCCTGCTTGCCGGTGGGGCTGTCGCCGTTGGCCTGATCGCGATTGTGGGCGTGTTTGCTGGCGAGTCGCTCGTCACGGGTACTGATACTGCTTCTGCTCAGGTGCTCATGCCCAACGACTACGTCCAGGTGCAGGGAGTCGTCAAGAGCATCACGCCCCAGGGCTCAACCACCCTCGTGGAGCTCCAATCCGAGTTCGCGGATGTGAAGCTCGTCGTCTCGCCCGATACGTCGGTCGTCAACGGTTCGGGCGGGCAGGTCTCCGATATCAAGGCCGGCGAAATGCTCCTCGTCGGTGGCCTCGTCAACCCCGACCAGACCGTCGCGGCCCAGACCGTCGCCGTCTCCGCCCAGGAACAGGCGGCCCCGAAGCAGTCGCGCCTCCAGTCGCTGAAGAAGTTCATGCCGAACCTCCAGGGACGCGTGATCCTGCTCGCAGTCTCCAAGGATGGCTCGACCGCAAGGGTCCTCATCCAGGCACCAAACGGTACGCGCTACATCGTCAATGTCTATCCAAAGACAGCAGAACGGCTGCTCACGGCTTCGTCCACCGTCATCGGAGCCAACGTCCTGGTCAGCGAAGGCGAGGTCCCCAACGACGGCATCTTCGCGCTCAGTGAAAGTGCCACGCCCGCCGCTACATCGGGCTGCCCTGTTACGGCGGCGACTTCCCGGCCGGCGTTCGTCGGAGTCTGCGGGGTGATTGCCGCGCGCAAGGGCAACGTTATCCTCGTGGTCGATGCGAACCGGATCACCCATCGGGTGGTGATCACCGCCCAGACGCGAATCCTCCTGGGCGAAAGCGGGCTGACGCGTGCAACGGTCCGCGAAGGCAAGAGCGTCGTTGGGCACACGATCGCGGTGACCGGCGGCTATGGTGCCGACGGTCGAGTGATCGCCAATGTCGTGGTCGTCGGCAAGGTCGTCACAGCCGCCAGGTAGCTCGCGACCAGCGAATCAGCGCACCCTGCGGTTCACGTCCGCAAAGTCGTTGATCGCGTCCGCGAGGAGATTCAGGGCGAACAGGAACAGGGCAAGGACGATGGCAGGGAAGAGGACGTAGTATTGCGCCCCCGAAAGGATGTAGGTCTGCCCTGTTGAGAGCAGGTTCCCGAGTGACGGATTCGGTGGCTGGACGCCCAGCCCGAGGTAGCTCAGGCTCGCCTCGCCGAGGATCGCAAACGCCATCGCGAGCGCGAGCTGCACCACCAGTGGCGTCAGCGTGTTCGGCGCTACGTGCCGGAAGATCAGACGCACGGGCGAGCAGCCAGAAGCGCGCGCCGCCTCTACATACACCTGTCCAAGTTCGCTGAGCATCGCTGCCCGCGCAATCCGCGCGAAGAGCGGGATATTCGTGATCGCCAGTGCCACCACGACGTTGCGCACCCCGGTGCCGAGCACGGCCACGACCACAATCGCCATCAGGATGTTGGGGAAGGCGAGCATCGTGTCGGTGAGCCGCATCAAGATGCTGTCGACAACCCCATGCATGTACGCCGCGGCATAGCCAACGAGGATCCCCACCACGCCACCGAGGATCGCCGAGGCGATCGCCACCTGGATCGATAGCTGCAACCCGACCAGGCACCGCGCCAGCAGGTCGCGGCCCAGCTCATCGGTGCCGAAAAGGTGCGCAGAGCTCGGCTGCAGGAGCCGGGCACCGCTAATCTGGGCGAGTGGGTCCAGCCCGAATACCGGCGGCACCGCGTATGCCACCACAACCAGGACAATGAGGATTGCCACCGAAACGACGGCCGCGGGCGAACGCACGAACGTCTTTAGCCAGCGGCCCGCTGGCGATGTCCGGCGCTGGTCCACCCCCTGCCAGGCATCATCCAGTGTCGTGGCAGGCGATGTCACTGGCGGATCCTTGGGTCCACCAGCCCATAGGCGACATCCGCGACCAGGTTCACGAGGATGAACACGAGCACGAACAGCAAGATGAGCGCCTGGATGAGCGGGTAGTCACGGGCGCGTACTCCATCCACGACAAGGCGCCCCAGGCCGGGACGCGTGAAGACCAGCTCGATCACCAGCGCACCCGCGAGGAGGCGCCCAACCTGCAAGGCGCTCACCGTGATCACCGGGATGAGCGCGTTTCGCAGCGCATGCGTCATCACGACGGTACGTTCGCTCAGCCCCTTCGCCCGCGCCGTCCGGATGTAGTCGTTATCGAGCACCTGGCGGAGGCTCGCGCGCACGAAGCGCAGCAAGACCGCGCTCGTGATGCAACCCAACGCCACGGTCGGCAGGATGAGGTCCTTCAGCGCTTTCCCGGGGTCACTGGTGAACGAGGCCCAGCCCCCGGACGGCAGAATGCCCCAGCGCGCCGAGAACAACACGAGGAGCAAGATCCCCAGCACGAACGTGGGCACGCCGATCGCGAGCCCGGCGAACGCGTTGGCGATGAAGCTCCAGGCCGAACTGCGCGCGGCCAGGATCCCCAGGCCGACCCCCAGGATCATCGAGAAGAGATACGACGCGATCCCGAGCTGCAGTGTCGCCTCCATCTGCGTGCGGATGAGACGGGCAACCGGCAGCCCGTACTGCAGCGAATTGCCGAAGTTCCCCTGCGCCGCATTCCCGAGCCAGTGCACGTATTGCACGGCCGGGTTCCCCGTGAGGTGGAGCTGCTCGCGGAGCTGCTGCACCTGCTGCGGCGTCGAGTCCGGCCCGGCCAGTTGCGCCGCCGGGTCGCCGGGCACGAACCGCACCAGCATGAACACCCCGAAGCTCGCCAGCAGCAGGACCGGCACAGCCTCCACCAGCCGCCGTACGATGTACTGCGTCACGGCTCAGACCGCTCGCTAGGCAAGGGAGACCTTCTCCATCAGCGGCACCGCGTAGTCGTTTGTCGTGAACCCGGTCACGCCCTTCGTCATGATCCACTCGAACGTCTGACTGCAGATCAGGAAAACCCACATGTCCTTGTCCCACAGCTGGTTGAAGGTCTGATACAGCGCCTTCCGTTCGGCATCGGTTTTCGCTGCCGCGAGGTTCGCCTGCAACGTGTCGTAGGCCGGCGAATTGTAGTTCGTCGCGCCCGGCACACGCACCTGGTAGTTCATTAGCATCAACGTATCGGGATGCATATTGTTGAACCCAAAGGCGTTGAAGTAGGCGCCCGGGAACGTCCCCTTGAGGAACTCCGGCGTGTAGACGCTATCGTCCAAGAGTTTGAGCGTCAGGTTTACGCCGGCCTTCTTGGCATCCGCCTGGATGAGCTGGCCGATCTGCTGCCCGGCTGCCTGCACCGAAGGGATGATGACCTCGATTGGTGGCGTCCCGTTCTGGTACCCGGCCTGCGCCAGCAGGCTCTTCGCCGTCTGCACGTTCAATGGGTCGGCATCATAGCGGCTCTCATACGCCGGGGAGCCCTTTGGCCAGAGACTGTTAACCTGCGTCGCCTGCCCCAGGAACACCGTATCGACAACATTTTTACGGTCGACGAGGTGATAGAGCGCCTGCCGCACACGAGGGTCCTTCGTCACGTCACCCTTCGTGTTCATCCCGAAGCTGAAGTCAGCCGTCAGGCCTTTGTCGTGCACGATCTGGAACTTGCTGTCCTTGCCCAGGCGCAGCGCATCGTCGATCGTCAGGTCCTTCGTCAGGTCGACTGCGCCGCTCTGCACGGCCACTGCCAGGCTCGATGGGTCGGGGTAGACCTTGTAGTCGATGCCATCCAGCAGCGGCGGCTCCCAGAAGTCCGGGAACGCCTCGAGCTTGCCGCCGATCTTCGGTGTCGCGGACGTGACCTTGAACGGGCCGGAGCCGTTGGGCAGGCCGCCGCTCTTGAGCTGCGCGATGTTCGCCGCATCCGCCACGAGCCAAAAGTTGAAGAGGTCGAAGATCAGCATCCCCGGGCGCTTCAACGTGAACTTGATGTGTGTCGCATCCACCGCCTGTGTGCTGGCCACATACGCCTTCGCCAGGCCCGATGGCTGGTTCGGGGGCGTGGCCGGGTCGGCCAGGGAGTTGAAGCTATCGATGACGGCCTGCGCATCGAGCGCCTTGCCGCTATGGAATTTGAGGTTCGGGCGCAGCGTCACGGTCAGTTCGCTCTGGTCGCCATTGAAGGAGTAGGACTGTGCCAGCCGCGGCACCGGCTTCAGTGTCGTCACGCTGTCGTAGCGGAAGAGCGTGTCGTAGATCGCGAACTGCGTGAGGACGTATGGGGTATTGAGCTGGTAGGGCGCGTTGGTCCAGATGAGGTCGACGTTGGCGCCAACCCGGAGTCGTCCGCCCTTCTTGGGCGTGCCCCCTGCCCCCGGTGAACCCGCGGGGGTCGGCGAAGAAGTCGAACTGTTCGACGCGCCGCCACAGGCTGCCGTCACTGCGACCGCCCCGGCGGACATTGCCGACACCTGCAGCAGGCGCCGCCGTGCAAGGTGTCGCTGCCAATAGGAACGCCGATCTTCCGTGGTCATCAATTCTCCCCCTGGTGGCGCACCGAGAGCGGCCGTAAAGGAACCGTTTCATCGAATGAACCGATATTGTGCAAAACTCTAGGCGGCCCACCACGCCAATGTCAAACTCACGTGCTGCGCTGGTGCCGCTTCCGCGACGCTCGCCCCGCTGCTTCCGCGCGAGCCCCACGGGAACGCGCGCGGGCGTCCCGAAAGACCCCAGGGCTCTCAGCGACAGGCCGGCCCCACCGAGCCTCGCCGGATATACACCGATTGATGATGGATGGTGTGTGGGGCACTCTCATCGCCGCTGGCGTAGCGCAACAACACCTCGGCAGCATCACGCCCGTGCTGACCGAAATCCACCGTGATCACATTCAACGGCGGGTCGATCGCAGCCGCCCAATCCGTATCGCCAAAGCCCACCAGCGAGAGGTCGCGCCCGAGCCGCATCCCGACATCGCGCACCGCTCGCAACGTGTCCGGGACGACATCGTGCGGGCTCGCCAGCAGCGCCGTCGGCCGCGGGTGCGCTGTGAGCATCGCCCGCACCGCGTCATATGTCCCCCGCGGGCTGCGCAGCACGGCCTCAAAGCGCGGGTCGCGCTCCAGCCCGGAAAGCGCGCAAGCGGCGGTCAGACGGCGCAGCCTGCCCTGGGCGGAGAGACCCGTCCCCACGAAGCCAAGGCTACGGTGGCCGAGACTGGCGAGCTCTGCCGTCATTGATTCGATCGCCGACTGTTCATCGACGACGGCCGTCGCCACCGTCTTGCTGGGCGAAGTCTGCCCGAACAACACGACCGGCACCGTCACTTCGGCCACCGCCGCTTCCACCGCCGCCCGGCGCTCCACCGGGAACCAGAGGAGCCCGTCTACGCGCCGCGCCATCAGGCCTTCCAGTGCCTCGCGCTCGACTCGTGGGTCGCCGCGGCCGTCCGCGATCAGGAGCGCATAGCCGCGCGGCTGGACCGCCGCTTCGACCCCACGGATGGCGAGTGGCGAGAGCGCCTGGGTGAGGTCCCCCATGAGGAGGCCGATCACCCGCGTCTTCGCGGAACGCAGGTTGCGGGCGTTGATGTTCGGCCGGTAGCCGAGTTCGGCGATCGCGGCGAGCACCGCCTTGCGCATCGCTGGCCGCACCGTCGGGTTGTGGTTGAGCACGCGCGAGACCGTCCCGAGGGACACCTCGGCCCGTGCCGCTACGTCTGCGATGGTAGCCATATCGCGCTCCCTCCCGCAGATAATAGGCCCCTCGTGGGCCACGGGGAACGCGACTCGCCACGGCCCGCGCCCTGACAGGACCTGGCACGCTTTCGATGCACCCCATCCTGTGAAACGTTTCTAAGTTTTCGGCCAACCGCCGCCCAAATCCTGCCCGCCGGGCGAGACTCATGCCGGCCGCGCAGGGCGGCCCGTCCGCTACCAGCCACCGGATGAAGAGGGGGCCATGCGCGCAGCTGCGCCGTC
>VFSW01015268.1_pt1 | contig 10565 bp, 8 predicted proteins | sample 5358111 | NCBI WGS metagenome assembly VFSW01 (sample SAMN11554181, study PRJNA540505) | mine drainage metagenome | isolation source: sediment from site ElyBrook_90M | place: USA: Ely Copper Mine, Vershire, VT | collected 2017
TCACGAGGACGGATACCTTCGTCGACCGGAAGCGCTCGCGCTAAGACCCCGGACATCGGACGGCTGGCAGTGTTCGACCGAGCAACCCGCGGGTCGTAGAGGCCAGGTGTTCGGGCGACGCTGCTTCGTGACCAGCGGTCCTTTGTGGACGCAACGCGCATGCCGGCCACTGCGCGCCTATTGCCAGAATGCTTCGGATGATAGGATAGGTAGCAGTCCCCATAAACGCAGGCCAGATCATGGTGCCGGACATGCCGAGTCTTGCCGATTCCGTGCGCAGATTTGATGAACAGAATCCCATCGATGCCAATGCCATAATTGTCGATGGCGTAATGAGTAATGGCCATGCCTGCCGGCTCGTTGACAACACCGGCGACATCGACCGTCAGACGCTGGAGGAGTTGCTGCAGGTACTCATTCTTGAGAGACGCTTCGGCGGTGCTGGACTCTCGCCCGTGGGTGGCGACACGGTAACCATTGGGGCCCCGCAGTACGGTCATGTCCAGGTCGGTGAAACGCTTTACCGCTTGCTGGTGTTTCCCTACGAAGCGCGCATCGTGCGGTTCTGATTGCCCTCCAATTCGCTGTTTCGACCCCATACCACGCGAACATATAGCGGACAGGGGAATCCGTTAAATGGCCCTGTTGCTTGGTAACAGAAATGATGTGCGTGTCCGGGTTATCTGCCGTCAACGCCCGAACTGGACAAATGTTGCCGCGCATGTCCGTTACCAAAGCGCGGGTGTTCCTTCGATGCGCCGGCGCCTTGACGGGTTTCGATTTTGGCTAGGGTTCCCCTGAAGGTGGCTGCCAACGGTCCGCCCAGGGCGACAGCCTGGCGTGCAGACTTGACTGCTTCGACGAGACGGCCTTCGTCCGCCAGCGTCTGGGCCAGATTGTTGTAGGCAATGCCCGAGCTGGGATGCAAGCGGGTCGCTTTGCGGTAGGCATCCTCGGCACATGCGAGTTCCTTAAGTGCGTAACACGTATTTCCCAGTCCGATCTGCGCCACCAGACTGTCCGGCCAGCGCCGCAGGGCGGTGGTGTAGGCCGTGTGCGCCTGATGAAAATGGTTCAGCCGTTCCAGCGCAGCCACGGCCCTAAGATAGGGGCGCTTCTCGGCCGTGGCCGGCAGGCGGTTCGGCGGAAGGACCAGCAGGCCCCAATCGTCGCTGCGTGCCCAGGTACGCTCGAACAGGCCGAGTGGCATGTTCTGGCGGGCAGCGTCGCCGGAGCGAAGGATCACCTCATCTGCGGCTACGTTGACACCCACCGCGACGGCGTAATGCCACACCGGGTACCAGCTCAGACCGAGATTCTCCAAGATGACCACCGGATTGCCAGCGCCAAGCTCGGTCAGAAGCGACGGTAGCCCAGGCTGGATGACGTAGGCAATCCGCCCGTTGCGGCGTGCTGCGGCCACCATTTCAATTTGCAGACTGCCCTTGCGCTTGGGCAGGAAGACTTGGGGAGTCAGTTGCTCCGGCGCAACCGGAACCCCGGACCAGTTGAGCGCCATCGCAAGCGAGGCCGGGCCGCACTGGTAGGCTTTCTGCGCAAAAAACGGAACTCCACTGACACGGCTGATCTGATGGCCAAACTGCGTGCTGGCACGCACGCTATCTGTCTGGGGCGTGGTGGCGCACCCGGACAGAAGTACAGCGACAAGCACGAAACCAACTGCAGCCCGATGCCGGAGGGAAGCCCCCGGGGACACGGGCAGGCAACGGACCGACCTGCGCCGCCGCTCGCCCTGAATTAGTTCAACCTCGCTGGCCATATCCACTACGTTTTGCCGATGGATCTGCCCGCAGCCGGCCACGCCCTCCATTCTACCGCTAGCGTGCGTGTTTCTTCACAAACGGAAAGACATTGGTGTAACCCATGATATCGGTATACAGAAGAACCAGAAACACGACCAAGGCGACGAACAACACGCCCCCTAAGTCCCCGCCCGCGGGCAGCTTGTTAATCCGGCCCGCGAGGTCTGCGACCTGGGTGTTGGTGAGGCTGTTGACGCGCGCGCTGACGTCTTGCGGGTTCACGCCCATCGCCAGCATCTGATGACGCACTTCCTTGCGCTCGAGGAACGTACGCAGGCGTGCCCGGTTACCCGAGTCCGCCGCCTGGCTGTTGAGCGCAGCCTCGGTGCCGACAATCTGCGCACGTGCGGCCGCCACATGAACTCCCATGAACACCAGGCACAGGATCAAGAAGCGACTAACGGATCTTGTTGTGATGCTGAATTTTTCCATGGCGAGCTCCAATTGGTATTTTTGCTTAGGTTAAAAGATTGCACAGGCCGAACGGACAGGCGCTTCTGTGCGGTTCAATATATAGCAGAGCGCTCGACGTGCCCAGCACGCGGCATGCGGCGCCGACGAACGGACGAAAGGTCTCGCCCGGAAGCACGCTGCGGCGACTGGTCGGCCGCCGCAGCCGGTTTTCAAACAACCGGCCTGATGGGGCATAATGGAATCATGAATATGACCGATTTCGCCAAGCGTCGGCGCGAGCTGATGGATCAAATGGGCGGGGGTGTTGCGATACTGCCAACGGCACCCGTGCGCACCCGCAATCGCGATGTAGATTTTCCTTTTCGCCCCGACAGCGATTTTTACTACCTCACGCATTTCCCGGAGCCAGAGGCAGTCGCGGTGCTGGTACCGGGGCGCACCCATGGCGAGTTCATTCTGTTCTGCCGGGACAAGAATCCGGAAAAGGAAATCTGGGAGGGAAGGCGCGCCGGAGTAGATGGCGCCCAGGAGACCTACGGCGCTGACGACGCATTTCCGATCGACGACATCGACGATATTCTTCCGGGGCTGCTCGAAAACCGCGAAAAGGTTTTCTGCAGCATGGGGCGTAACCCGGAGTTCGATCACCGACTCATGAGCTGGGTCAACGAAGTCCGGGCCAAGGCGCGTAACGGGGTGCATGCGCCCGGTGAATTCGTCGATCTTGACCACATCCTTCATGAGATGCGGTTGATCAAGCGACCCGAAGAATTGCGGCTCATGCGCAAGGCGGCCAGGATCTCGGCGCGTGCTCATCGACAGGCTATGATTGCCAGCCGGCCCGGTGCGATGGAGTACGAGATCGAAGCCGAGCTGCTCTACGAGTTTATGAAGGGAGGCAGCCGGTTCCCCGCATACCCGCCGATCGTGGGAGGAGGCGCCAACGGCTGCATTTTGCATTACACCGAAAACAGCGGGGAACTGAAAGACGGCGACCTGCTTTTGATCGACGCCGCAGCCGAGATGGATAGCTATGCTGCCGATATAACGCGCACCTTCCCGGTCAATGGCAGATTCAGCGGTGCCCAGAAAGCAGTATACGAAATTGTACTGGAGGCGCAGCTCGCGGCGATCGGGCGGGTGCGCGCTGGCGGTCATTGGAACGAGCCGCACGACACTGCCGTGCGCATTCTCGCGCAGGGGTTGCTGGATCTCGGCCTGCTGAAGGGAGAGGTCGACGGACTCGTGGAAAACGGCGACTACAAGCGTTTTTACATGCACCGCACTGGCCACTGGCTGGGAATGGACGTGCATGATGTCGGCGATTACAAGGTGCACGAGGCCTGGCGGCTGTTGGAGCCGGGAATGGTCTTAACGGTGGAGCCTGGCCTGTACATCGCTGCAGGAAACAAGGAAGTGCCGCGCGAGTTCTGGAATATTGGCGTGCGCATAGAAGATGACGTGCTGGTCGTGCGCGATGGCAACGAGGTGCTCAGCCATGAGGCACCAAAGACGATTCCCGAGATCGAATCTTTGATGCACGGGCGGTGACCAGCGGCTTGCGGGTATTCAGGCGCATGTCCAATGGAGGCATCGTGGCCGAGTTGGAAACTAGGACTACTTATGCAACCGGACTATGACGTTCTGATCATCGGCGGCGGCATGGTGGGGGCCAGCCTAGGCATCGCCCTCGGCGGCAGCGGCCTGCGCATTGGGGTGATCGAATCGGTGCCCTATGGCGATGTTCGGCAGCCAAGTTATGACGACCGCACCATTGCCCTGGCCTACGGGTCGAAACGTATTTTTTCGGCACTGGGTGTCTGGGAAAGCCTGCAGGTTGCCGCGGCCGGTGTAACGGCCATCAAGCGCATCCATGTTTCAGACCGTGGCTATTTCGGATTCACCCGTCTCGACGCTGCCGCAGCGGGTGTCGAGGCGCTGGGATACGTAGTGGAGAATCGTGTGCTCGGCGCGGTGTTGAACGCGCGGCTGCGGGTGACGTCCGAGACAGCATTGCTGCAGCCAGCGACCTTGACGTCTATCGACTTTTCGGTTGACTGCGCTTCGGTAGTGATTGATCACGAGGGCATAATAAAGAGACTGACCACCCGGTTAGTCGTGGCGGCCGATGGCGGTGACTCGGCAGTGCGGGCGGCGTCCGGAATTGCCGTCCGCCGGATAAACTACGGCCAGACCGCAGTGGTGACCAACGTATCAGCAGAGCGCGCACACGAGGGGACGGCGTTTGAGCGGTTTACGGCAGACGGCCCGCTAGCGCTGCTGCCCATGTCGGAGAACCGCTGTAGCGTAGTCTGGAGTCTGCCTCCCGACCAGGCGGAGGCGGTGCTGGCGCTGCCGGACGCACCCTTTCTTGAACGGCTGCAGGACAGCTTCGGCGAGCGACTCGGCCGATTCACCAAAGTTGGCACACGTCGATCCTACGCGCTCGCCTTGACACGAGTCGCGGAGCACGTGCGCGCGCGCCTTGCTCTCATTGGCAATGCGGCTCACACCTTGCATCCGGTAGCCGGACAGGGCTTCAACCTGGGGCTGCGCGACGTCGCCGCTTTGGCCCAGGTGCTGGTCGAGGCCCGGCGTCGGAGTGACGATCCTGGAGCGGTGGACGTTCTGCGCACCTATGCAGACTGGCGCCGGCGCGACAACCTCGCCGTGAGCAGTTTCACAGATGGACTTGTGCGGTTATTTTCCAACAGCTTTGCGCCGCTTGTGGTCATGCGCAATCTGGGGCTGGTGGCAGTGGACCTCGTTCCGGGAATCAAGCGCGGGCTGGTGCATCGTACCATGGGTCTCGCCGGGCGGCTTCCGCGGCTCGCCCGCGGCCTGCCGCTGTTTTAGTCCACCCATGGAGGGATTTGCAGCTTTATGCCGTGTGACCCGCAGCCGGTGCAGTTTCGGGTCGCTGTGGTGAGCAGAATGAATGGCCGTCACGCTGGCCGGGGAGCCGGTATGGATTGCGACCTGGTCATTGCGGGAGCGGGCATGGTCGGTGCCACGCTCGCGCTTGCCTGTGGACAGGCGGGAATGCGCGTCGTGATTGTCGATAGCCAGGTTCCAGCGGCCGATTTTCGCGATGAATACGATCTGCGCGTGAGCGCCATTACGCTGGCATCGCGTGCGATTTTCCGGAACCTCGGAATGTGGCAGGACCTTGTGCAGCGACGCGTATGTCCGCTGCGGGAAATGTACGTCTGGGACGCACGTGGCCCCGGGGCGATTCATTTTGACGCGGCTGAGCTTGGTGAGGCGCAGCTTGGTTACATCATCGAGAACCGCGTAGTCATGTACGCTGCGCATACACACATCGCGCGATTGCCAGCTGTCAGCATCAAGTGTCCGGTCATGCTTGACGCAATCGAAATGCGCGAGGCCGGGGTCGCGGTGACGCTTTCCGACGGGACGGTGTGCACGGCGCAGCTGGTAGTGGGCGCTGACGGGGCCGAATCACATGTGCGTGGACTGGCAGGGATCAATAGCCGCGGCGGGAGTTACGATCAGATCGCCATCGTCGCCACTGTTCGAACCTCCATGCCCCATGGCGAGGCCGCGCGCCAGGTGTTTCTTGCAAGCGGGCCTCTGGCATTTCTGCCGCTGTGCGATCCAAGCCTTTGCTCCATTGTCTGGTCGTGCGACACCCGTTACGGGAAGTCTCTGCTGGATCTGGAGGATAGCGCCTTCCGCCAGGAGCTCCAGGCAAGCTTTGGGGACAGGCTGGGCGCGATCGAGTGGGTGAGCGCGCGTGCCGCATTTCCGCTTGGTTTTGCGCATGCCGAGCGCTATGTGGACACGCGAGTGGCGCTCGTTGGAGACGCGGCGCACCGTATTCATCCCCTTGCTGGGCAAGGAGTTAATCTGGGGCTGCTTGACGCCGCAGCGCTGGCAGAGATAGTCGGCGGCGCGTTCCAGCTGGATCGAGACATCGGGGCGTCGGGAGTATTGCGCCGCTACGAGCGCTGGCGCAAGGGCGGGAACCTTATGATGCTTGCCGTTTCCGACGCCTTCAAACGCGCCTTCGGCACGGACTACTGGCCGGTCCGGGCCGCGCGCAATTTCGGTTTGACCGTCGCTGATAGCCTCGGTCCGGTCAAGCGCCTGATCATGCGGCGGGCCATTGGTCTCGAGGGCGATCTTCCGCCACTCGCAAGGAGTGTGCGGGCCGAGGACTGATCCCGTGCTGGCAGAACGCCGGGTAACCGGAAGCAGAGGTGAAGAAAGTCCGGACCGTCCGCCGCAGCAGGGGTGTACACAAGGCCGGGCGCGAGTCCAGATCCCAGCGCTGCCCAGTTCACATTCCCAGTTCCTTGAGTTTGCGTGTAAGCGTGTTCCGGCCCCAGCCAAGTTTGCGTGCCGCATCCTGTTTTCTGCCACCCGTGTGCGTGAGCGCCACTTCGATCAGGATGCGCTCGAAGTCAGGATTGAGTTTTTCGAGGATATTCGTCTCGCCCAGCGTCAGACGTTGCTCGATCAGCCGCCGCAGCCCAGCTTCCCAGTCCTGTGCACGCTGTGGATCGACTTCGGCTGCACGCAGTTCCTGCGGGAGGTCCTCGATCCGCACAGTCTGTCCCGGCGCCATGACAGTGAGCCAGCGGCAGGTGTTTTCAAGCTGACGGACATTTCCGGGCCACGACAGACCGCTTATGTAAACATCCGTCTCCGGCAACAACTGCTTGGTTTCGGTGCCCAGTTCCTGCGCTGACGTCTCCAGGAAATGGCGCGCGAGCACTGGAATGTCCTCCTGGCGCGCTCGCAGTGGCGGAATGTGCACGCGAATCACGTTCAACCGGTGAAACAGATCTTCGCGGAAACGGCCGTCCCTGACCCGGTTCTCGAGATCCTGGTTGGTCGCTGCGACGATACGCACATCAGTCTCGATTTGCTCGTGTCCGCCGACCCGATAGAACTTTCCATCCGAGAGCACGCGCAGCAGCCGGGTCTGAAGCTCGGCCGGCATGTCCCCGATTTCGTCGAGAAATAACGTGCCCCCATGGGCCTGCTCGAAGCGGCCCTTGCGCTGCGACAATGCACCGGTGAACGCCCCGCGTTCATGTCCGAACAACTCGGACTCCAAAAGCTCGCCGGGAATCGCCGCGATATTTATGGCGATGAACGGCTTGTCCGCGCGCGGGCTGTGGCGGTGAAGCGCACGCGCCACCAGTTCCTTCCCTGTACCTGACTCGCCATTGATGAGCACGTTCAAATGCGAACGCGACAGGCGTCCTATGGCCCGAAAAACCTCCTGCATCGCTGGGGCTTCGCCGAGAATCTCCGGCGCCGCGTTGTGTCCGGGCAGCGGGCTGTTGCGGTGCCTGCGGTGATGTTCTATGGCGCGACGCGTAAGTCTGACAGCATCGTCGACGTCGAAAGGCTTCGGCAGGTATTCGAATGCGCCGCCACGGTAGGCGGCAACCGCACTTTCGAGATCAGAATGCGCGGTCATAATGATGATCGGCAACTCCGGAAAACGGGCACGGATTGACTCCAGGAGATCGAGTCCATTGAGGCCGGGCATGCGGATATCGGTGATGATCGCATCGGGCTGCTGGTGGCTGAGGCTAGCGAGAATATCCTCCGCTGACTCGAAGCTGCGGACCGCGATGCCCTCCTGCTGCAGCGCCCGCTCGAGCACCCAACGGATGGACTGGTCATCGTCGATAACCCATGCTGCCTCCTGCCTAACCATTGCCAACCTCCATCGGTAAATAAATGCGAAAAATCGTCTGCAGCGGTCGGCTGACGCATTCGATCATCCCCCCGTGCTGGTGAATGATGTCCTGCGCTATCGACAGGCCGAGACCGGTACCTTCTGCCCGACCGGTGATCATCGGATAAAAGATGTGTTCCTTGAGCTCATCTGGTACGCCTGGGCCGTTGTCCTCGATTTCAGCGCGCAGCGTCAATCGATGGCGGTTTTGACCGATGGTGAACTTGCGTTCGACGCGCGAGCGAAGCCATACCGCGCCCTTTCCGTCCAGTGCCTGTGCTGCATTGCGTGCGATATTAAGGATTGCCTGGATGAGCTGATCCGAGTCGCCCAGAAACTCCGGCAGGCTCGGGTCGTAATCGCGGCGTACGCTGATACCTTCCGGAATCTCAGCCAATATGAGGCTGCGCACGTGCTCGAATACCTGGTGGATGTTCGTCGGACGTTTGTTGAGTGGCACGTTCGGGCCGATCATGCGATCAACGAGGCCGCGCAGGCGATCGGCCTCGCGAATAATGATGCGTGTGTACTCGGCAAGTTCATTGTTGGGGAGCTTGCGTTCGAGCAGCTGCGCTGCGCCGCGCAACCCGCCCAGCGGGTTCTTGATCTCGTGCGCGAGGCCGCGAATCAACGCGCGGCTAGTGGCATGCTGGTCAAGCATTTTCTCCTCGCGTGCGATGCGCAACAGCCGGTCCACCGGGGTCAATTCGATGAGCATCTCGGTGGTGACGCCGACTGCAAGAGGCGTGGCGGCACAATCCACGGTGATGTCGCGACCGTCCGCAAGACTGGCTCGCAGACCGTGCTCGGTGAAGGGGTGGCCGCTGCGAAGCGCCTCGTTGAGCTGTTGGATCAGCGCCGCGTTGTGTGGGAGCAGATCGGTGATGGGCTGTCCGAGGATCTGACGGGCACTGACTTCAAACAGCATTTCCCCAGCCGGATTGATGGAAAGCAGGCGCAACGAACTGTCGAGCACCATCACGGTCGCGCTCAGGTTCTCCAGGATATGCCGACAGTCGTTCAATGGATCTTATCCCTTTGCATTTTGACAAAATTACAGTTAGCAAAAATTACACCATTTATGATTTCCTTTAAAAATAAAGGATTTATAAAGAAAACTCATATTAACAGGAAATGAAATGCACCAAAAGGGTGCATTCTTCTATTCCAGAAATCACCAAATAAAAAACGCCCCCATAAAAGGGGGCGTTTTTGGACGACCGTACCGGTGACGACTCAGACGCTATAGTACATATCGAATTCCACTGGATGAGTGGTCATACGCAGACGCGTCACCTCTTTCATCTTGAGGTCGATGTAGGCATCGATGAGGTCATCTGTAAACACGCCACCGGCGGTTAGGAACTTGCGATCCTTGTCCAAGGCCTCCAGCGCTTGGTCCAGTGCGTGGCACACGGTAGGAATCTTCTTTTCCTCTTCCGGCGGCAGATCGTACAGGTCCTTGTCCATGGCCTCGCCCGGATGAATCTTGTTCTGGATGCCATCTAGACCCGCCATCAGCATGGCAGCAAAAGCGAAGTACGGATTGCTGCCGGCATCCGGGAATCGCACCTCGATGCGGCGCCCCTTCGGGTTGGAAACGTAGGGAATACGAATCGATGCGGACCGGTTGCGCGCCGAGTATGCCAGCATGACGGGAGCCTCGAAGCCGGGAACCAGACGCTTATAGCTGTTTGTAAGCGAATTAGTGAACGCATTCACGGCGCGCGCATGCTTTATGATGCCGCCGATGTAGTACAGGGCGACATCGCTTAGGCCACCGTAGCCGTTGCCCGTGAACAGATTCTTGCCGCCCTTTGCCAGCGATTGGTGCACGTGCATGCCGGAGCCGTTATCTCCCACCAGCGGTTTTGGCATGAAGGTCGCAGTCTTGCCATAGGCATGCGCGACGTTATGCACGCAGTATTTGTAGATCTGAAGCTCGTCGGCCTTCTTGATCAAGGTGTTGAATCTCATCCCAATCTCGTTCTGGCCAGCGGTCGCCACCTCGTGATGATGGGTCTCGATGCTCAACCCCATCTCTTCCATGGCAAGGCACATGGCCGAACGGATGTCCTGCTGAGAGTCGACCGGTGGTACCGGGAAATAACCACCCTTGATGCCGGGGCGATGGCCCATGTTGCCGCCCTCGTATACCTTTTCGGTGTTCCACGAGGCTTCTTCGGAATCGACTTTGACAAAAGAGCCGCTGATATCAGAGCTCCAACGCACATCATCGAAAATGAAAAATTCGGCCTCAGGTCCGAAATACGCGGTATCGGCAATCCCTGTGCTGTTTAGGTAAGCTTCGGCGCGCTTTGCGAGGGAGCGTGGGTCGCGTTCATAACCTTGCATTGTGTTCGGTTCGATAACGTCGCATCGCAAGATAAGTGTCCTTTCCTCCATAAACGGGTCCATCACTGCAGTAGCCGACTCCGGCATAAGGATCATGTCGGATTCCTGAATGCCTTTCCATCCCGCGATCGAAGAGCCGTCAAACATCTTGCCTTCCTCGAATAGGGACGCATCAACCGTGCTTGCAGGCACGGACACGTGCTGCTCTTTGCCCTTGGTGTCGGTAAAGCGGAAGTCCACGAATTTCACTTCCT
>VFSW01015270.1_pt1 | contig 10565 bp, 9 predicted proteins | sample 5358111 | NCBI WGS metagenome assembly VFSW01 (sample SAMN11554181, study PRJNA540505) | mine drainage metagenome | isolation source: sediment from site ElyBrook_90M | place: USA: Ely Copper Mine, Vershire, VT | collected 2017
GAGGGAATGGCGGGGGAGGTAGCGGTGGCGCAGGGACCGGCTCCTCGATGGCGAATCTGTCATCACGTTTGATGTACGCGGCCCCTGCCGTCGCGCGGAACGTGCTGCTGGCGACGGCGACGGGGGCCTTGGCCGCGGGGGGCGCGAGGGAGAGCGCCAAGGTGCTCGGGAGGATTGCGCCCATGCAGACCCACCATGACATCAGGGCCTCGATCGCGCAGAAGCAAATGAACGAGGTCCAGGCGCAGAACTTCACACAAGCATTGGCCCCTGTTCAAAATAAGATCGACCAGCACATGACACTGCAGGCGTTCAACAAACTGCCAGACGAGGCGAAGTCGAGCTTCTCGATGGCGGACGCGCAGAAAAAGCATGCCAACGCGGTGGAGAGTCCGAACGAGATCCTGGGGAGTCTAAGCCCAGGAGGGACGCAAGGCAGAACCCTGAGTTCGCCCGGGAACGCGGCCGTGGCGGAGGGCATGGTGAGAGCGAAGCTGGAGGGCCTGGACCGCAGCAATGAGGAGCAGATGAAGGCGTTCCACGCACTGCAGCATCAAGCAGATTCCCGAGGCAACCAGACATCTACAGGACATCGCCGCTGAAAGCTATTTCGGCATCAATCCAATTTCAGTCAGATTCTCTTCAATTGTCTTCAGAGCTTCTTCAGCATTCGTAACGTCCTCGGGGTGGTCTCTTCTGGGGGGAAAGGTGGCTTGCTTTCGGTACATCTCGTAGGATACCATATCCGTCATGAGAATCTGAGAAGAGGTGAGCAAGACATCACTTTCGTCCCATATTTCCTCCAATCCTCTTCTGACGACCCGGTCACTGTCGTCTTCCGAGCTAGTCCACTTGCTGATGACTTGCCGGAACTCCTCAACGCGTGTCTCGAATTCCGCAGGCGGGATTGCTGTCCTGCCCACTACCGTGACATCTGGCACCAATTCCAGAGCCCTCCGAGCGAGACGGAAAGCGTCGCTCATGTTCGCATCGACAAGGGTCAACTTCAGACTGCGCACCTCTCCTCCTACGCTGTAACTGAATGAGACCGTCGTCTCGTCCAAGATCTCTATCGTTCTGAGCTGGCCCAGGTCGAAGCCGACGACCTCTCCCTTCACGCTGAAGATGAGCGATTTGAGATTCAATACCACTTTTCCTGTGGCTCCGGCGGCTGACGCCTCCCTCTCAAATGGGAAGTCATGCTCCCTGACCCACTGGCGCATCTGCTCGTATGTCCACTCGGAGGGGTCCTTGTATCCCTCAGGCAGCTGCTTCTTCCCAAGTGAGCGGAGTGCTTGTCGGTACATTCCTCGATTCCTTTAACGAGTATTGATTATTTAACTTCTGAGGATGCCGAAGCGATTTCCCTAATTAGCACCACGTAATTTGGCTCTGTTAAGCTGCCGGGTGGTCGCGATTGGGGAGGTTCGGCGTCCGGACCGGGGGGACTCGGCCGATTATTCGTCTGAGTCTTCGGCTCCCGATGCCCAAGACCCGTCGCTCGCTTTTCTATAGCAACACTGCGAATAAAAAGACCACGGTCTTTCACCTCCGGACTGCCTGTCAGGATCCAATTCCGGTGCGACTGTTACGTATCGCAGGCTTCTTCCTCTCGTACCGTGACCTCTGCCACCTAAACGAAGCCTGCGGTCTGCGGAGACTCCTACATCCCGGCACTCTGACCGTCGATTGGTTCCAACTGCATTGTTTGCAGCAGTAGATGCTGATGGGTCTACGCCCTTTGCACGTGAGAGAAGGAATGCTTGGCGAAGAGAGTACCTCCAAGTCAGTGATGCGAAACTTCTGGACTCCGCACCCAATCATCTATTCGATTCTCTTAGTTATCGGGAAACAAGTGCGGCAGGGTAAGAGATATTTCTTCGAACGTATTCTGTTCGTGATTCCGTGGGTGATAACTTGAGATTGGCCTTGTTTCGATCGGACTCCTTCCTAATGGATTTGCTGTTTCTTTTCTAGGTCGTCCAACGCTTTGAGTACGTTCGAACCAACCGATGACAATTCGTAGATTTTGACATTCCCGTAAGCCGTCTTCTCGGTGATTAGGTGATTCTTGAAAAGGACCCTGGTGTGAAAGTCGACTGTCGTCCAATCGAGCCCCAAGTCTTTTGCTAGTTGAAGCCTGTCCTTCGGTGTGAGGAGACTCTTGAGAATCCGAATTCTCGTATCGCTTCCTCTCATCTTGGCTACAAGCGCGAACGAATCCTCGTCTAGTCCCAGCTGTATCCACTCTGATTTGGCTCTTCCTCTCCACATCCATACACCAAGGACAACAAGCCAACTGAACGGAGCAATTACGGTCGACTGGGATTGCAGAATCGCCAGTGGAAGACCAACCGATAACGGTTGACCTACAGGAGGAGGAATCGCTGAAGAATTACCGACATTTTGAGGTGGAATCCAAGGTGTAATTCGAAGAAGCGACAGGCCGAGTAGAAACGTATTCAGGATTGCGAAGATGAGGATGGCTCCAAAGATTACCTTGGACTTTGACAACCTACTGGAATTAGGAATCGAACGTATATACTTTGTCCCGAATCGTCTGGATTAACCTCATATCTTCATGCTGAATCTAACACTAGCGAACGGCATGAACACACGGCAGGGATTCGCACGGGCCGGAATACTGGCAACAGTGATGGTGGTGATAATCTCCGTGAGCATGATCGAGTTGGCTCCGGCTCGCAATGACACAATCTCTTCGAGTTCAACTTCTGTGAACACTTGCGGTCTGGAGTCGTACTACGTAAGGCTCGCAGGTGAGGTGCAGAAGGACAACAGGTTTGTCACTGCATCGAATGGTAGCACATACGTCCTCGCCTACGGCTCGAATGCCACAGCAGAGACTGGCATCGAGGGCGCAAAGAACTCCACCTCGCCGCCGCCCGGAACCACCGCTAGCGGACCTGCTCCTCCAGGTGGATATCTTGTAGGAGGAACATCAGTGTACTACCCTCCGAGTACCAGCTTGGCCTTCTACTCGTACGGGAATAGTGAAGTCACTCAATGTCCGAGCGCTCTTGGTATCAGAAGCGTTGTTGGAGCGTTGTGGGTTCAGGTTCCGCTCAACCCAGATGGTTCGCCATCACTTGCTAACATGTCTATCTACTACACGCCCGGTGTTTTCAGCAATAGCACGGCGGTAGGAAAATGAAAGCCTACCATTCTCGGAGTTCCGGCATCTTGGTATTCTTCGTTGGATTGGCATTCTTCTTACTAGTTCTCAATCCGGTGATTGTTTTTGCAGATGCTGACGCACAGAGCCCGAATCAACAAATCTTATCGAGCAACACAAGCAATGATACGGGTTCTTGGGACAGGTTTTCCATCGATACCGAGAGTGGGTTCAAGGTGAATGGTTCGGCGTATACCTATCAGATGAACTCCATACTGAATGGATGTACCGCAGGCTACTGTTCCAAAACCTGGTGGATGCAAGGAATAATAGGAGTGGATTCTGGATCTCTAATCAGCAAGCCCGCTGGATATTATGTCCACGATGCTCACATCGAGCTCTGGGATGGATCAACCGATGACGGCACATTTTGCGATCTGACGATTCCGAAGTTCATCAATATCAACAACACCGTCTTCAACACAAACATCCAAATTACCAATTCCACTTCGGGACTTAAAATAGAAGTTGCAACAGCTGACGAGAACAACTCTACCGTGTTCTACGACGTCTCTAAGACGTGTGGTCTTCCTTCGGGATTCACAAGTGTCAACTACTTCACGCAAGTCGAAGGCGTGATCGTGGGTTGTGGCGCCATGGCCTGCGGAACTCACGAAAAGTTTACGCCCCTGAGCACAGAGATATTCTATGCGTACATTGACCTGACAAGCAACTACAACGATTTGTCGAACTCGTCGAAGACGACTCAGACGGGAGAATCATCGAACCTCTACCAAGAACCAATTAACGCTTATGGCACGACCTACGGTTCACTGTACTTGTATACAGTTCAGTCAGACGAGGATACGAAGACCGCATCTTAGGTGAATTAAGAGCAAGGTAGAGAAAAATGAAAGCGGCCCGAAATCTTTGGAGTCTGACGATTGCATTTGTCCTGATACTTTCAGTAATGGCGAACTTTCAGCCGGTTCGTGCCGGTGGGGGTTCAAGCGGAACGTACGAAAACGACTCGGTTCAGACGGGGTACAGCGCCAGTTATACTGGAAGTGGAACTATCACTGCGGTCCAGGTTGACGTCGACACTCTCCCGTCTCTGAGTTTGAGTTACTCGATCATGTTCATGCTGAACACTGGAGACTTGAGCAGTTGCCCCGGATTCATGCAGGATGTTGCGGAATACGAAACTTCGCTTATTGGATGGAAAGAACGTTATATGAACGGAAATAGCGGCTGTTTGGCCACTGATGATGGCACGCAGGCTTCTCCGCAAATCGCCTCCGGCCACAAGATATGGGAAGAAATCTATCAAGCCTCAGGCACGACTACAACATACTATGTTGAGGACTTATCGAATCTGGGTCTGGGATTGCAAACCGTAACAAGTCTAAGCACCTGGAGCGACAATAGCTGGCAGACAATGACGGAATCAACGGGAATATCGGGAAGCATACCGTCGTTTGATTATGACAACGGAAACTTCTCAACGGGGACGAACTATCCTATCGGAGGATCAAGCACGAGTGTCACGGGTTCGTATGGAGGAGCATGTGCGACCAGCACCTACAACGTGGGTTCATGGTCTAACACTATCCATGGATACAACGAACCGTCCTTCAGCATCGAAGGTACTTGCACCGTTTTCTACAAGACATCGGGAATAAAGGGTGGCGGTCAGATTAACAACCCGACGTACGCGTTTGGCACCCCCAACGGCCAATTGGCCGAATTGAGGGGGCCCAACCCCGGAGACGCTGCCAATGTCACTCTTGATTTCAACCAAACAATAGGGACCAGCGATCTATGCCTTTTCGGATATTCGTATAACAACGGGGGCGGGGCATACTACTCAACCATAATCGTTCTCACATCGACTGATGACACGACTTGGACGCAACTCAGTTCGATGACTGTGAACCCCTCCTCGACCAACACTCCGGCCTGGATTAATTTCGGTAGTGTTGGCTCCTATCGGTACGTTAATGTTACAGCAGTTGACAATAGCGGATACAGCGCGAATTTCTATCTAGGAGCGGTGGCTGCCAACTGTTAGCGACCAAGAGAGGAATGTCGTCGATTCAAGGGGCAGTCATATTAGCGGTGCTTGTGGTTGCGACCGTGGCGGGCGCCAGTCTGGTCTACTCAGATCTCACCAATGCTTCGAGCTCGACATCCACGATTCCAAATGCGGCACCGGTCGCCTCCCAATCTACAAACCCCACCGCACCGCCCGACATCTCCCAATACTGCACATTGCCTTTGGTGTCGGCAAATTCCTCGTCAGGAATGAGCATGACCCTGTCAAATCCCCACTGCGGCTACTACATGAGTCCAGAACTGTACGGCGGCAGCGTGGGAATGGTGAGCAACGAATCGCTCGACATCTCGATTAGTGGTCCACCGTCGACCGCGGTCTCGTTGGCAGTTCCGAAGACCCCCTTCGGGGCAGCTTGGTTCACCTCGGGCTCAAGCATCACGACAGATTCGCAGGGAGAGGCTCAAACCACCCTCTACCTCGCGGGGATGTGGGTAAACCCGCGGGTAACGAGCAACTACACCGTCCGGCCTGAGGTGGTCGCGTCCGACTCGTCTAGCGTCTCCTTGAAACTTCCCGTCGTGCAGTCATCAACACTCACAGGGCTGAATCCGACAGGTCCGATTGACTTTCCGGCCGTTCTCAGCGTCGAGCCCGCGAACTACTCGCAAGGAATCTCCTATAGGACACCCTTCGCCGTGGTGTATCTACCTGATTCTTCGTCAGCTCAGAATCTAAATCTCTCCGTGAGTGTAATCGGCCTCGCAAGTGGGAACGCGACGTCACCAGGCCCAATCCAACCACTTCCATCGTGGTTGAACGTGTGGTTTGCCGACGGGAACGGAAACAAGGAAACTTCGCTAACCTTGGAGCCCTACAAGATAGGAATCATCTTCTTGAGCGCCGACACTACGATGAACTTTCCTCTTAACACATTGAAGGTCTACAATGTAGCTATCCATGTCACAGAGAACGGAGCAAGTTTTACAGAGGTAGCAAGAGTCGCGATAACATCGCCTACTCTTACGAAATAAAACGACCACTGCCTCCCCTCTCTGATTCTTATATACCGCCGCCAGATTCTGTTTCTCATGAAGAGGGCTGAGGTAAAGGGCCACAGGTTCACTGTGGTGCTTAGGCAAGAAGACGTGGGTGGTTATTCGGTGAGATGTGTAGAGATACCGGCGGCCATAAGTCAAGGAGAGACGCGTTCAGAAGCTCTCAAGAACATCAAGGAAGCTATCGACCTCTACCTGCAAGCGTTTCCTGACGAGTCGAAGATCATCAAAGAGTTAGGACGGGTCACGGGAAAGAAAGAAGTGGTCGAGGTCACTGTCTGAGAAACGTCTCCCAGTCGTTGGCTGGAGAGACGTCTTGAAAGCACTGCGGAAGGAGGGCTTCTTACCGATTCGCCAGAGCGGGAGTCACATCGCGTTGTCTTCCGCTGACGGCAGACGTAGAGTGATTGTCCCGAGACAGGAAGAGATCAAGCCTGGAACGTTACTGAGCATCATCGAGCAAGCAGGATTGACCAAAGATGCATTTCTCGACCTGGTGAGATAGCTTTCGCAGTTTACGTACGACGGGGAAGTTTCAAGGTATGGACCGTGGTGGACCGGGGGGACGGCCGATTATTCGCATGAGTCTTCGGCCTTAGGTGCCCAAAGACCCGTTCCTCGCCATTGTATTAGAAGCCGCAAAATAAAAAGACCACGTTCCCACAACGATAGGTTGAGGTTCTAGCTCAACCTTAACGAGGCCTCTAGGCAGATGCGCAGCCCTCCGCCTTCCGGGATTTCAAAAAGAAGTGACCTACAGGATCGATGTTAGGGATAGTACTGCCATGCTTGTTGTCTTGTACTTTGCCTCGTCAATATCGTCCTTGAAATCATCCAGCGGATGGACCAGAAGGCGTCTTTCGCCCTGAATTATCGTCAGAGCCAGCTGGGCTTGCTTTGACGCGAGTACGCCCGCTCGCAGTACGTCAAATTGGTTGAGCATGTTTACCAGGTCGCCGAACTGTGTGCCGTCGAGTACGTCTCTGCCTCCTCTGCTTCGTGATATCGAATCCCATTTGGCGTAGGAGCCGCCGAACTTTTCCTTTATTTTGTCCTGCCAGACGTCCCCGTATTCCCTCTTCATGCAATTCCTGATGTGATTCCGGAGTTTGGGCTCGAGGCCGGCGACCTCCGTAAGGATGCTGGCGATTCTTGGGAACTTGATTATCAGCTTCAGCTTTGGCTTCGGTTGCTCCAGGGGTTGAGATATTATCTCTTGATTGTAGACCAAAGGCTGCGCTGCAATGTCTCTGAGTGCCGACATGGTCCTATTGATCTTGGTTTCTAGGCGCACGAACCCCTGCGCCCGGTTCAGCTTCGCGAGTAGCGCGTGACTGTTGGGCTGCGTCATGCGCATCTTCTTAGCCGAGACAGATTGGAGCAGCCCCAACGCGCTTCGAACGATGTACTGGTGCTGAGAGTCGATGTTGCCTTCTTGGACGGCCACCGCCCTCTCGGCATCCTGACGAAGATAAGCCTTCGCCAGTTTCTTGGCGTAGCGACCTGCGAGGGAAGAAGAGAAGAGGTCCGTGGCGAAAGCCTTGGCGCCCTCGGCAAGACCAGCGGCGACTAGTTGTCCGGAAGCGTCCGTCGAGGCGTTGCGCAACTGGCGGCATTGGGCGAGCAAGCCCTCTTCCGCTTGGAGGAAGTAGTTGATCTGCTGCTTCATGCTGGAGTCGTTGGGGTCGCTGGACAACTATTTACCGCAGAAAGTTGCAACACGTTAGAATAAAAACGCGACATGCCCGACGGCCTGACATACGAGCCGTCCTTCCTGAAAATAGTCGTCCCAAGTTAGGATCCCAAGTTAGGACGGCGACTTCACAGGATCGGCAGACATCAAGGGCCATCATTGGGGCATCAATACACCTTCGGTCTCAAGGCAACCCTCCTGAATGGGAAGGCGGTGTATCTTGACGGCTTCCCGATTACAGCTCAGGCCTGACGGCGCTTGAACTCCGACCTTCGTTAAAAGTCTCCACGGGCTCTCACTGCAGAAAATTGCCAGGGCTCAGAGGCATCTTGCATCGTGGAAGGAAAAAGTCGAGTGCCAAGGCCGACCCTTCCAGTCCCAATGAAGCAGCTGCGCCAGCGAGCGGGTCTGGTCCTGCCCCGGATTCGGGGCCCAAGAAGACCGAGATTGGATTTAATTCGAGGGTGTCCGACATCGAAGCTGCAGATTCCTCTCCAGGACTCAAGGCTGACCGGACGGATGAAACTCGAGGCCTGCCGGATTCGTTGGACTTGAAGATAAAAGACATCGAACCCGCAGAAATCGAGTCTCCCTCGCCTCCCGACCCTCAGGTGCCGGAGTCCAGCGACGTCTCGGTCGTCAGGGGGGAGATACGAGAGACCTACAGGATCCCGGCAGACGCGCCGGAGGACGCGTCGGCCAAGGTGATCATCGTGGACAAGGCGCGCTTCGGCGAATACATCGTGGAGCTCCCGCCGCTTTCCGGAAAGGAGGGCGAGGCCCTTGCGCTGCTAAGGAAGAACCTGGTCAACGCCATCCCTGCGGAGGCCACCGGCACCATCGAGTCGGTCGTGGAGAAGTACCTCTGGGAGACGGCGGAGAAGGCGGGCCTCCTCGAGATAGTGAAGAACTCCTACCGCAAGTTCCTCTACTACATCCTCAAGGACTTCGCCGGCTTCTGGGAGATCGACCCCCTCATCAACGACGACAACATCGAGGAGATATCTCTGACACGATTTGACAGGCCCGTCAGGGTCTTCCACAGGAACTACAGCGAATACATGTTCATGGAGACGAACATCACCTACCCGAGCGAGGAGAAGCTCCAGGCTTTCATCCGGCGGATGGCCCAGCTCGGAGGAACCACGATTTCGTTGGCACAGCCTGCCCTTGAGGTCACCCTCCACGGCCCGTCGGACAGGCGAGTCACGGCGACCCTCGGAGACGAGATTTCGCGGCCCGGGTCCACCTACACGATAAGGAAGCAGAAGGAGCGCCCCCTCACGATCGTTCAGCTTGCCTCGGTTGAGAACGCTCGCTCCTATCCGCTCAAGCCCCCTATCGCCCTGGAGGAAGACTCGGTCACGCGGTACGAGGAGGTCAGCTACCACAAGACGCTTACCTCTCTGATGGCCGCGTACTTCTGGCTCCTCCAAGAGAAGAGCTCCAACATACTCATCGTGGGGGAAACTTTCTCAGGCAAGACCACCCTGATGAACGCCATCCTCGCGATGATGAGCCCGAAGGCGAAGATCGTCACGGCCGAGGACGTCCTGGAGATCAACCTCCCCGACCACCTCCACTGGCAGAGGATGAAGACCAGGCAGTCCCGGGTCGGCATCTCTTCGATGTCCTCAAAGTACGAGTACGTGCTGTCGGACCTGCTGAAGCTCTCCCTGCGGTTCTCTCCGACGATCCTAAGCGTCGGGGAGATGAGGGGTGAGGAGTCCGAGACGGTCGCCCAGGCGATCACCCTGGGGCACTCGACGATAGTGACCACCCACGCCGAGGACGCGGAACGGTGCATCCAGAGGATAACGCACCCGCCCATGAGGTTCACCATCGGACACGTCAGGGACATCACCGCGATAGCGACGATGAGGAAGGTGACGCTACCAGACGGCAAGGTCGTCAGGAGGGTCATGAGCATCGACGAGGTATGCCCGCAGAAGGCCGACTCCTACTCACTGGTCAACGTCTTCAGGTATCAGCCCGTCACCGATTCGTTCACCCCGACCACCCCGGAGGAGGTACTGGAGAGGAGCTTCAGGCTCAAGCAGATAGCTGAGACGTTCGGTTGGACGAACGAGCACGTGCTCGGGAGCCTGGCGCACAGGGCATCCTACATCAAGGATGCGGTGGACAAGGGCGAGTTCACCATCGCTGACCTCGCCGAGAGGGTGAGGCAGTACATCGCCAGCGAGTTTCCTAGGGAGCTGGAGACGGTGAAGGTGATGGAGGCGGCGACCCAATGATCGGGCTCTCCAACTCTGCCGGCAGGAGACGGGCGATCTCTTATGCCTCCGGCCTCTCACTCGCGGCCTTCGCTCTCTACGCGTACACGCTCGTTCCGCGGACCGGAGGCTTGTCCAACACAATCGAATCGATCTTCCTTCTCAACGCCGCGCTTGGCACGGTGGTTGTGGTCCTGTACTCCGCCGTGAGCAGGTTCGGGATATTCCGCGCGATATCAAACAACACCTTCCACCTGGACCTCCGCTTCCCCGTCGGCGTCGCCACGCTCTGCCTTGCGGCCGCCATCTTCTACGGATACGAGGTCTTCCGGTCCTCCTACGTGCTCGTTCCTTTGCCGGGAATCCTTGTCTTCGCAGCCCTCTCCTTCGCCGG
>VFSW01015271.1_pt1 | contig 10565 bp, 15 predicted proteins | sample 5358111 | NCBI WGS metagenome assembly VFSW01 (sample SAMN11554181, study PRJNA540505) | mine drainage metagenome | isolation source: sediment from site ElyBrook_90M | place: USA: Ely Copper Mine, Vershire, VT | collected 2017
GCTGGCGCGGCTCGATGACAGGATGCGCGCCCGGCTCCTCGATGCGCGTCCGCTGGCATACCTCGCCGAGCGAGGTATCCCTGTAGAGTTTGCTCAGTCGTTGGGCGTTGGCTACATCCCCGCCGATGCGCGTCTGACCGGCCAGCTCGCCAAGTGGCGCGACCGGATCATCTTCCCACTTGGCTCGCCCGATGGGCGTGGCTATGCCGGGCGCTCGCTGGCGCTGTGGGAGCCTGGGATGGATGAAGGCGCCCATAAGGTGCTGTTAGAGGCGACGCCCGACGCGCCGCGCCGGTGGGAGAAGACGTACCCGGCTGGCTGGTTTAACTATGATGCGCTGGCGACGGCTTGCTATGTGGTGATAGTCGAGGGGCCGTTTGACTTGCTCGCCTTAGTTGCCAGCGTCTCAGATAGTCAGCTTGTCGCTACGGTGGGGACAGCGGCGCGTATGGCATGGCTACCCCGTCACATCCGGGGGATCGTGTTGGCGTATGATGGCGACGGGCCGGGGCGTGAAGCGGTAGCGGCGCTGGCGAATGAGGCGGGTTGGGCAGGCTTGCAAGTGGCGATTGCCACCCCTTCACCTGATGACGGTCTGGGGAAGGATTGGAGCGAGCGATGGCGGCGCGCATCCTGGGAAGGTGTTGTAGGCCCGGCGGATGCGCTGCTAGACCTTGAAACGGCAGAGCCGACGCCCGCGCCGCTTGCGCCAGCCGCGATGCCAGCGCCGACGTCACTTGATGCGCTGTGGGCGGATGCACTCGCAGATCCGGTGGTGAAGACGCTGATCGGTCTGGGCTATGCGGTCGCTGAAGTGCGCTCGATAGCGTGAGCGGATGTCCGGCGGATGTCCGGGGGACGGGCGCGTAACCGTTATGTAACGCCCACGTAACGTTACAAGCGGCGTTACAGGGGCGTTACCTGCCGAGTGAGTGAGAAGGGGGAACCGTGCCACAGTGGGATAAGCTCTTGCGGCGCATCCTGGGCGGCGGCGCTGATAACAACATCGATTTTGGGGACTTGTGCGGCCTGCTTCGTCGGATGGGCTTTGATGAGCGCATCGAGGGCGATCATCACATCTTCACCAAGCCGGAATCCTCTATCCTCATCAACATCCAACCCGATAAGAGCGGGAAAGCTAAGGCGTACCAGGTGCGTCAGATTCGCAAGGTGTTTCAGCAGCATGGGCTAACCCATGTTCCCTGAGATGACGTATGATGAGAGAGACACGAGAGACAGCGGTGTGAGCAGCGAAAGGGAGTGCTGGTGATGTCTACGTACCGCATGGTGTTGACGTGGAGCGAAGGCGAACACTACTGGATCGCCGAAGCGCCTGACCTGGGCGCTGTGAGCGCAGATGGGCAGACCCCGGAAGAAGCACTTGCCCATCTCCAAGAGGCGCTACGTGTGAGCCTCTCAGTGGCGCAAGAGCGCGGTCTTCCCATCCCCCAACCCAAGAGCTATGAGCAGTATGCCGCCGAAGAAGATGAAGCGCTGCTACAGGCGTCGGCCAGCAGGTAGCGCAGGAGTGTTACCGCAGGTAATGGCGGAGGACGACATCGACCCGGTTGTGGCCGAGCGCGTGGGAGACGACCAGCACGGCGTCAGTGTCGTAGTCGCCGGGGCGGAGCGCGCCAGTCGCCGGTGGTAGTGGGCGCCCACTCACCTGCTGATAGAGCGCCTGGGCATAGGCGCGTCGCAACGCATGTGCGCGGATCCGGATCGGCAGATGCTCGATGAGATGCGCGTCGCCGGGGCGTCCCTCGATGCGCGCCAACACGGCGCGTTCGTGTTCTTGCCCGGCCAGCACGGGTGCCTGGCGCGCCTTGCCGCCCTTGCCGTTGTAGACCTGGACATGGAGCCTGCCCTCCCGTCCACGGAACACGTCGCGGACGCGAACGCGCAGCGCCTCGGAGCGGCGTAGGCCCGTCGCCGTCAGGAAGTTCGTCTCTGCCGTCCAATGCGCTGGCGCGAAGCCCGCGACGCCATGGAGCGCATCGCCGCGATTCTGGGTGATGCCCTCGCGCGTTCGTCGAGGGAGCGTCACCGAGGCGGCCAGGTCGCGCCGACCGAAGAAGAGGCGTAGCGCCGACCGCTCTGCCTGCAACGTGTGCGGCGACTTGCCCTGCGCCAGCCGTTCACGTAGGTACGCGCTGGCCAGCTCGTCGGCGCGGGCGTCTACCCGGTCAAGTGTGCGCAGCCTCTCGCGCTGGCGTGCCCAGTTGAGGAAACGCAGCGTGGTCGCCTGATAGTCGGCGCGCGTCTGATGGCTGTGGATCCGCCCGTCGGTTACGCTCCAGGTCGTCGGCGCGCCAGTGGCCCGGGCCAGCTCGCGGGCGTCCTGTTTGAGCGCATGACGACTCTCGCCGATCGCCATTTTGGCGTCGAGGCGCAGGATCGCGGCATACATGAGTGATGGGCGTTTACTCAGTGCGAGATCTCCTTGGGCGCGCCGACTGCGGCCAGAGCCAGTGTGTAGATGGTCAAGAATGTTCGAGTCGTTAAGGGAAATCTGCGAGCTTGCCACGCCGCACCGCACCCAATGGGCGGTGACTGCATCTAGCGACACGGGTGAGTAAAGCCCTGCCCGACAGGGGGACTCACTCCTGCGCTGTTTATTCTGCGTCTGGCGACGCGAGAATAACCGCGCGTCTGCCTCCCAACCCACAGCGCACCGCGCCGATGAAAGCTGGCAGCAGACACACGAAGCACGAACGGCAGCGACTAGGCGCTGAGGGAGCAGCGCCACTCAGCCGATGACGGGGGCCAGACGGACTTTCTGAGACTGCCAGCATGGGGAACAGCGCACGCGCACGTACCCCCAAGCAGGTGGTAGGGCAGAGTCACTCCCAGGACTCTTCGGCGTCAGGGCAGACCGTACAACGCCAGGAAGCCTATCCCTGCCTGCTTGGGGCGTGCGCTGGGCAGCGCGAAGCTAGACCGATGCGCAGCGCCACGGCGAGGCGAGCCGTATCACTGGGATAGGGGTAGTATGGCGCCGGGCGCTGGCCGATGGGCGCATCTGACGCATCACGCTGGGCGCCGCTAGCGCATGCGTCAGCACGCATCTGGCGCATAGACGATCTCGCCGACGTAAGCATAGAAACGCCAATGTCACGCTTTGAGTGGTGTGACATTGGCGTTGTCCTGTATAAGCCCGAAGCAAGTTTGCTAGTTAAGAGCTTTGGTCTTGCTGGCTGCCCAGCCCCAACGAGCAACTATCAATGCTGCTGGGGTCGCCGCTGTGGACGTAGAGATACATCACATCGAAGGTGCCAGCCGCGACGCCGTTTTGGTTGGCGTCAACGAACACGCTGGCCGGGAAGAGGCTCGCCAGGGTCGCCGATGTGTAGATCACGTCTTCGCCGGTCAACGCGCCGCCGGTGGTGATCGGGTCCGTCTTCACCTTCTGCGCATCAGTCGGGAAGAAGGCACTACACGCCGCTTGGGCTGCGCTGGTATCCCACGGCTGGCTTGGCGGCGCGGAGACGAGTATCGAGGCGGCCAGGTCGCCGGGCGTCTCGCCAAAATACTTCGCCAGCTGCACAATGAGAAAGTCCTGAGCCACGCCCGCATATTCCCTGAAGTGCAGATCGCCGGTGGCCGTGTTACTTTGGCTCGTCAAGGGACCGTAGCGCGTGATGAACACCGCGCCAGGACCACCCAAGACGGGGCTACCGCTAGGCGCTGTGGTTGCGGTCGCCTGTGGGGCATGGGTTGCCGTCGGTGAGGGCTTGCGCGTCGCGGTCGCGTGTGCCATCGGCGTATGGGTGGCAGAATGGGCGCCAGGGGATGATGCGCCCTGCGCCGTCGTGCCAGCGCCAGCGCCGCTTGCGGCCTGGGCCAATACGATACCGCCGCATGAACACAGCAGCAGCACAAGGAGGACGCCACAGCCGATCCCCACTTGCCCGCCTTGGGGCAACGCACGGAAGCGCGCCCACCATGACCGAAGAGCATCCATAGATTCGCTTGCCTCCTTTTCAGACAGTACAATCAAGGGTAACTGCCTGTAGGGACGCGAGGGTATGAGGCTGTGTAACTACCAGCGGACATTGAGCGGCGCATAATATTATGTCAATTTATCCATGTTGGTCGTTTGTTCTAGTCGGCGCGTCTCATTGCCACTCAGCAGCGCATGCCGCATGACGGCGTACCAGGATGACGCCCGCGAGGCGCTGCTGATGCCGTCAGTATAACGCTTGACGCTAAGGTAAGGTTCAGTTTCCTTCGAAGAGGAGAATACCCCCTGCGATAACCGCAAAAAACACAACAACTAAGAGAATAGTCCCGATTATCATTGCAGTAAACTGCTGGTCGGCAGTACTCAGGTGGAAAATGACAAAGGCCACCACTACAAGTGCAATGGCTGCCACCAAAGCCAAAACAAACAAACAGCAACCACAGCCACTGGTATCGTCGCTTGACATGACATGCGCCCCTTTACTACGCCGGACCCAGTATCTGTGCGGATACTCGCACCTCCGCTGTCTTGGCTCAAAATACTGCCTATCGCACTGACTATGACAGCGCCTAGCGAAGCACAGCGACATGGCGCCATTATACGCCAAGCAGCGCCAGCACGTCGGCAGGCTTCCGTAGGCCGCTAAATACAACGCCGCTCTCTTGCCGCTTCCCTGAGGGGATGCGGCGGGCGCACGGGCGCAAGAGTAGTATCACGCGCCCCTCTAAATACAGCAATTATCCCCAGCACTTTGCCAAGTTCTTAATTCAAGCAGCTTTGCCTTCTGTAAAAGTGCTGGACAGTGCTGAGCGACAGACTTAGGACGGCAGCCAGAGGGAATGAATGTGAGCGCATACTGAACATCTTCTATGCCAGCTTCTTGACAGGGAACCACAGCGTGGGATAACGTTGACTTGCCACTAGCCTCTTGCATGTACTGATTGCATTCTGGGCTGGTGAAAGGAAAGTATCAACAGATGGCTAACCTTGCGGTTTCACTGCTTTGCGCCCCTACCTGGCCACCATTAGGTGGTTTCCAATGTGGTAGCAGGGTGGTTTTCGGCGTGTAAGAAAACCGCAAAAGGTGTTCCCCTGCTTCCCACACTGGGAAGCAGGGGATTTCTATGCGCCGCAAGTTCTGTCAGCGAGCTCGCAAGGTCGTTCGTGTTGTTTGGAAGGCTTTCAAGGTTATTGGGATCATTGCCCAGAATGTCTTGGCGATCGCTGCTTTGATTGCGATCTTGCTCCAACTGTTGGGGTTTCATTTTCTTTGGTAATACCTCAACAGGTGGAGCGCGTCATATGGCATGCTACTGGTCAATCGCGCGGCCAGGGACGATAGGGCGCTTGAAGTGAAACCCAGTCCAGCCAATGAAGCCAGGGGTAAATGGCTCGGGAATTGCCATAACCAATTCCCATTCCAGCGACCCCAAAGCGGCTAGTGCTTCATCGAGCGACGCAAACTCCCGGTTTTTAGGAGGCGTGGTGGCAAAATAAACTATACCTATGTGTTTCTCATTCATGAGAATCTTACAATATTCCCACTTTTGCCCCATTGGTGGCTCCTTTCTGAGAAGCGAAGCACAACGATATGACGCCATTATAGGTCAAGCGGTGTCTGGCAAGGGCAGCCAGGAACGTCGCACGTCTGCTAGGCGTGGTGCTACATCCTGGCGCTACATCCTGGCGAGCAACTCGGCTTTCTTGGCGTCGTACTCGGCTGCGGTGATGGCGCCCACGTCACGCAGTTGCGCCAACGCCGCGATTTGGTCAGGGATCGTTGGTTGCGCTGCTGCTGCTAGTGACGCCTGTTGGGGCTGTTGCACCTGTTGAATCCGCTCCCGCAGGACTGTTACTAAGGGACGCCAGGCATTATCACTGCCCAGGAACGCCACCATATTGTCGGCGGTGACGGCCACTGCCGCTTTGTTCCAGGCTCCGCCGCGTTGCGCCTGTGATCCGGCGGTGACGATTTCCACCCACCCGGATCCGAAGGTCGCTTGCATGTCCACACTGATGATGTGCTGGTACGGCCATGCGCTCGTCTTGCGCCCGAATGGTTGACCCGTCGCAAGCGCCCCGACTTTGATGATGAGCGCCCGCTGATCGGTTGCCACCAAGAGCGCGCCCCCGCGTCCCTGCCCCCACCCGATGACCTGTTCCCCGTTGAGCAACGCTTGTTGCAACTCTTTCCCGGCGCCCCCGCCTGGGAATTGTTGTTGAGCCATCACGGTTCCTCTCTTTCAGTCAGCCAAGCACAGCTGCAATCATTATACGCCCAGCGTCGCCTGGCAAGGGCAGCCAGGAGCGTCGCACGTCTGATAGCGGTGGGTATCGCCGCGCCACTCGCTCCGCCAGTAGGCGAGGGCAGCGTTGCGCTGCTCGCCGACAAGAAAATGCTCATTCTGTTCCGGGCGGCCTCGCCGGGGCATGGTGGTCGAGGGGAACTTGCCCAACCGCAGCGCCTGATGCTTCGCCGTGCCGACGGGAACGCCATGGCGCTCGGCGAACTCGCCAAGATACGCCGTATCGGCATCGAGATTGCCCCTGTCAGTTGCGGAGGGGCGATAGGCTCCTGTAGCGCGCTGAGCGCCGAATCTGATAGCCCTGCCCGATTGACCCTCATCATCCATCAACGCAGTCTGGCGCTCATCCTGCGTGCGAGACGGGGCCATCGTCGGGCTGGGATAGGCGGCGCTGGCTGTCAAGGGCAGGCGACCACGCAGGCGCGTCAGTTCGCGCTCGATACGCTCGATACGTGTCCGCAAGTCGGCGATCTCGCTGGCGTCCGTTGCTGAGGATGGTGGAGCCAGGCGCTGGTGACGCTTCAGTGTGGAGGCGTGTTCCTGGAGCGTCTGGTAGTGTGTCTCGGTCAGTTCGTAGGGCTTGCCCGGCGCGCGGTGTGGTGTGACGATCCCGGCCTCGATCCACCGGCGTACTGTCTTCTCATGAACGCCTAGCCGCGCCGCCGCTTCGCCTGCGGAGAGTGTCAAGTCTGCCACCATCGCATCCCCCTTGCTCCGTTTGCCATCGTACAACCTGCGGACTGTCCGCAGAACCGTCCTCATGCCCTACAACGTCCGCAGGACTTTGTACTAACTGTCCTGGGCCTGTCCGATGTACGTCCGTAGGACAAGTTACGGAAAGTCCCCAGGTAATCACCTATATATCCTCTTATCATCTTGATTATCCGTAGAACAGTCCAGCGTACAGTTCAGCGGACACCCATAGGACACACCGTTACCCTGGTGCGGGCCGGCGCGTCTCTAGATACAACAAAGGTACATTGGTTGTAACGGAAATTGGGGCGCGTGTTCTAGAGAAGGCGGGACAGCTATGGCGTCAGACGAGCGGGCGATAACTCGATATGGAGACGCCACCGGCGTCGCTCCTATGGCGTCGCAGGGTGGTGAGCGTGTCGCGTGGACGCTCGACCAGCAGATCACGACCTGGCTGCATGAGAAGGGCCGCAAGAGCGTCCGCACGGCGGCGACATATCGGGTTGGCCTGGCGTCGTACCGGGCGCTGGTTCAGTCGGTAGGCTTTGACTTGGATAGCGACGATGTGACGACGCTGGCAACGCTGCTCCAAGGGTGGGCGGCGACACCCCGCGCGGATGGCGCGCCCGTGTCGGCGGCGCTGCATAATCAGCGCCTCGCGCTCGTCAGCAGCTTCTATCGGTTTCGCCGACGACGGTACAAGGTTGGCGAGAACCCAGCCGACACGGTAGACCGCGAAGCTGTTCAGGCATACGCCCGCGCGACGCCGCTGGCGCAAGGTGATGTGCGGACGCGCCTCGCGGCGATTGACCGCTTGACGTTAGCGGGCCAGCGCGACTATGCGCTGCTGGCCGTCGCGCTCTTCACCGGGCGGCGCCTGTCGGAGATCGCCGCCATGCGTCGGCGCGACATCGCGGCGCATGGGCAGGGCGTCACCATCATCTTCCCGCACGCCAAGGGAGGCAAGGTATTGACGAACGTTCTCAACCGCCCGACCGGCGAGGCGCTGCTGGGATGGCTTCGCGCATTCTATGGGGCCGATGCACTGGAGATGATGGCAGACGATACACCGATTTGGGTCTCGCTGGCCAGAACCTATCGTCGAGGGGTTGGCGCGTATGGCCACCAACTGAGCATTCAGTCGCTGGCCGACATCTGCCAGCGGTGGCTCGGCACCAGCAAGTTCCACGCGACGCGCCACAGTTTTGCGCACATGATGGAGACGCTTGGCGCGAAGGTGAGTGACATCCAGGCAGCGTTGGGGCATTCCAACATCGTAACCACCGGCGTCTATCTGACGGCGCTCAACAACGGCGAGAACGCCCACGCCGACGCCCTCGCCGATGCCTTTGGCATCACCGCGACGCCAACCCGGCGCTGGCACGCAAACTTGCCAGTGGTACGGCATTAACCACAAGAAGGATGGGGATATGGAGTATCTCATTCGTTCCCAGGGGCCCTATCGGCCCTTCGAGATCAGCGGCTCCCTACGCATCGGGGAGAGTGATGACGCGCCGCTGGCCACATTGACCGCTGTGGCGCATACGCATCAGCGGTGGCAGAAAGAGTATAGCGGGGTGATACAGATCGTGACGATCACCCAGACGCTCATCTCCACCGGACAGTTTGAGGGGCCGTCTTTCCCTGGCTTTGTCGTTGCGGGCGCCATCAATCCGCACTATACCAGCGCGTATTCGGACGATGATGCGTTAGAACGTGTTCAATCGCTCGCCGAGTTTCTGGCGACAGAACTGCGTCTGCCGCGCATCACATTCACCTTCGGCGGCATTTCATCTCTCCTGGAGCGCGTTGAACCAGATCAGCAGAAAGGCGATAGCGATGCGTGAAGCACGTGAGCTGCGTAATGTGCGATTGACTGACGATGACCTAGCGAAGATCAGGCAGCTACTGGCTGACTATTCGGCGCATGCTGATGGGCAGGTGTTGGCGCCGAACGGAACGCCCGTGAAGCTCTGCATCGCCGATGATCTCGTGAGTCAGTCACTGCCTGCGCTCCTGGCGGAAGTCACCCACTTGCGGCGCCAAGTCTCCGGCCTCTGGAACATCGTGAACACCGCCCGGCGGACGCTCAGCGCCTTGCACATGGCATACATGCAGGCGATGACGGCCATCTCGGCGGCGGTTCCGCCTTATACACAGCGCCACATCGCCAGCAAGATAAAAATGTTGGATGAAGAGCTAGCTACCTTAGACGCGATGGTGCAGGCGGCGGAAGCGGAGCTGGCCCCACCAGCCCCGCAATCCACACCAGTCCCGCCTACGCCACCAGCATAGGGCGCTCGTGATCGCCCTGGCCCGTCTTCTGCAACGACTCTTCCCACCGACGCCCGTCCGCATCTCACCCCTTGTCATCGAGGGCTACGGACGGGCGTCTCTTTGCGTCTTCGCCGAGGCGCTGGCCGACGCCTGGGGTATCACCGCGCGTGGCCCGCTGTCGGACTTTCAGCGCGACTTCGCCGATGCCGCTGAAAAGTTGATGTTCGAGGGGCCAAAGAAGGCAGAAGGGAAACGTGGTATCATTGCCAGTAGCGACCGCAGCGAGATCATCTTCTCGTGTCTCTACTGCGGTGGTGGCCATCGCATCGTAGCCCAGAACGGCGAAGTGACGATAGAACGGTATGTCGTGTAAAGGAGTGTGCGTCATGTCAGAGCCAGCAGGCGATTGGAAGTTACTACTTTCTAAGGCGCTAGATGCTCGTGAAGCAACGATTCAGCGTATAGAGCGGGACAAGCGTAAAATACACGAGTTTGTGGCAACTACGCTTCAATCAGCCGTATTCAAGATAACTGAGACGGTTCGTTCACGCCCGGATTGGTCAGCAGAACTTGATAATTGGGACGACTCCTTCTCTATTGATGTGTCATTCAAAGGCCAGAGGGTGTTCCGCTATTCGGTGTTTTTCTATACCAGCATGGAAGGCATTTCGGCAAACATAGACCTCGCGTATGAGATGCCAAAGGATGCAGGAACAACTGAGGCAAGGAAAATGATCGAGGACTTAGACCCGGAAGGGTCGTCAACGATTGACCTGTCAACTATATCAGAAGATGATATACTTTTGGGCTTTGCCAACGTGGTCAGTAGGGCCGTAATTCTGATAAACGAAGCATAGTAAACGTAGGGTATTTCGGCGGTAGGTGAGTCGTATCTCGCCTACCTGAGGTGTGGCGCGCCGCATTGCTTGGTGATGGAGCGACGAGCGCCCATCGATATGTGAGCGAGGGAGAACGAGTGATGACACGGAAACTACCAAGGGCGTATGGAAAGACGTTCAACAGTGCAAGTGATGCCGCCGACTGGCTCAACGAACTGGCGACCTCCATCGGGACAATCCTTAGTGTGCATATGGCCTTTTGCCCCATCTCACCCGATAGGACTACGGACGCGCTAGAGGTGCTGGCAATCATCGAGACAACCGTTGAGGTAGACATGCCAGGGGCCACTATGGGGCCACGCCTGTACGAGTAACCGCCAACGCAAACGAGCCGCGGGGGGGAAGGGCGACCAAGAAGGGGCCGCGCCGCTAGTATCAAAGTTGTAATGTGTGATAAGAGGGGATATATAAAAAATATAAAAAGAA
>VFSW01015272.1_pt1 | contig 10565 bp, 10 predicted proteins | sample 5358111 | NCBI WGS metagenome assembly VFSW01 (sample SAMN11554181, study PRJNA540505) | mine drainage metagenome | isolation source: sediment from site ElyBrook_90M | place: USA: Ely Copper Mine, Vershire, VT | collected 2017
AAGCTATCATCAACACTCACGAGATACAGTGTCTATGAAATCGGGGCAAGTCCAAGGGCCATAAGCTCCGGTTGGAGCGAAATAGTTGTAGCCGTGGGTTTCAACCCACGGCGTGTGGCAAGCATGGCATTTTTAGCTCCGGCAGGAGCGGCATATTTTCCCTTTCGCCTATTGCAACCACCGGTTGAAACCGGGGGCGACAAAGATTACGCTTCTACGGAGCGGGATGCGAACGGCCTGATGGATGGCCGCGAACGCCCACGGTTCCCGGATTTATTTTTAGGCCGCGCAACGTTTAAGAGAGCCGCTGTTGAAGACATGGGGGCGGAGCAGGGGAAATTGTTATTAGGACAAGACCCAAATAACATTTTATAATCGTAAAAATGATAATGGCAAAACGGAAGGAATTACTAATCGAAATTGACGAGGAGCTGGGTGAGAATGACCTAGAGCTTGCGGAAGCCATCGAGATAGTAGAAGAAGCCTCGCAAATTGACGATGAGGCTGCGAAAGATGAAACCGTGACCCCGGTTCAATATGAGGTCTCCAGCTACGGGGCCGATTTCGATGTTGAAGGTTTGGTTAAAAGGTTGGAAAGGAAGGAAGTTTTTATTCCTCCTTTTCAGAGGGCATTTGTATGGAAGGAAGCGGAAGCATCGCGCTTTATTGAATCGCTTCTTCTTGGCCTTCCGGTCCCTGGTGTTTTTCTTGCAAAGGAGCCCGATAGCAACCGACTTCTAGTTATCGATGGCCAGCAACGTCTAAAAACACTTTTGTACTTTTTTAAAGGAGAATTCAATCCGAACCCTGAGTCAAGTCGAAGAAATATTTTCAGATTAACCAAGGTACAAGAGCCATTTCTCAATTGTACCTACGCTGATCTCAAAGACAAAGATAGGATTAAGCTAAACGATTCAATTATTCATGCTACAATTGTAAAACAGGAATCTCCTGCTGAAGACAGCACAGGGACAAGCATCTATCACATTTTTGAACGCTTGAATAACGGTGGCCGCAGACTAGCACCTCAAGAGATTAGGGCCGCAATATTCCATGGCGAACTTTTGGATTTGTTGGTTGAACTGAATGAGACACCTTCGTGGCGTGAAATTTTCGGCGCAAAGAACAAGCGCCTGAAAGATCAAGAAATGATCCTCCGCTTCTTAGCCTTTGTAAGCTGGAAAGATAATTATTCAAAACCGATGACGGAATTCTTGAACAGCTTCGCGAAAAACCACAGGAATCCTACAAAGGAATATTTAGATGAATGCCGAAACATTTTTGGCAGCACAATGACTAAAATCTTCCAGGCCTTAGGTAAAGCGGCGTTCCGACCAGAGCGCACTTTGAACGTGGCTGTCTATGACTCGGTGTCGTATGCTGTTGCCAAGGCCATACAGGCGGATGAGGGCTTTTCAGACGAAAGTTTGAAGGCCGGATATAGTGCCCTATTAGCTAACCCTGAATTCGAGAAAGCGATCTCAAGTGGGACATCGGATGAGAATAACGTTGCCACTAGGCTAAGACTCAGTGAGGAGGCTTTTGGACTTACCGCATGAGAGCACGAACAATAGACACGCAGATCAAGTCCCTAAAGGATTTGGTAAAACGGACACAATTCGCGACGGCTGGCAACCTGGAACTACAATCACATTGGGCAAAGTATCTTTGCGTGGTTTCTTCGGGATTGATCGAGAATGCGATCGAAACTTTGTATATAGATTTTGCCAAACGAATTGGAAGTGCCCCTCTAGCGAGCTATGTGGATGCCACGCTTTCTGGTGTGCGAAATCCTGACACTGACAAGATTCTAAAAATCGCGAAACAATTTAAAGAGAACTGGGCTCAGGAACTAGATTCCTTTATAAATCAAGAAGGACGCAAAGAGGCAATTAATTCCATCATCGGGCAACGGCACAAGATAGCACATGGTAACGGCAATCAATCGGTAATAACCGTGGCAGCACTCAATAGTTACCTCGACAAAGCAATTGAAGTTATTGAGTTTATTGAGGCACAATGTGCCTAGCTCGCTGCTACAAGCCCTCTAGTATGAACTGTTGGTGGTTTTCCGCCATGCACGATTGACAATGGGTGAAGTAATTGTTTAGCTCGCTCTAAAAAATCGCCTTCGCCCTGAAAGGCAATGGCTACACTCACTCTATCTGTTTCAAAATTGACTTCAGAAATTAGTGAGTCTTCGGTAATTCCGAGTTCCTCTCGCCAAATTCGCCAATCCCTTAATATAGCGGATAGCGCCGATACACTATAGTGTGCCATGCGTTCAAAGATAAATGGTCTTTCACCGTTTATTGTGACGTTAAGATAGATCCAACGTCCGTCGTCCGTCCCCGTGACTGATGACTCACAATTCCCGAACAAAACGGTAGCATATGTACCTAAATTATTGAATAAGGTCTGCTCGATGCTTGAATAAGTTTTTATCATACCAAACTCCTAACGAAGGGCGCCACATGCTGGTTCAAATCCACTTCTTCCCCGTCGCGCGGATTGTGCCGTTCCGCCGGGCCTCTGTCCCCGCTTTCGCGAGGATGACAAAAAAAATCCGCGCACGCCGGCCCCCGGCCCATTGTCTGAACGATGATCCTTCGACAAGCTCAGGACAAGCTTATGTGATTCGTGTGATGGGCCCGATGATTAAAGCAGTATGAAATCATGTCTCAATCCAATGAATCACACGAATCATAGCTCAGACGATTTCAGGCGATACGCGAAAAAATCGCAAAACGGCACTTTCTATTTGCAAATGGGTGCCCGTAATATTAAATCTTCGAATAAGTATATTTTAGCTGTAACACTTTTATAGTTGAGGAGTTATATTGTGGGTACGGTAACGGGCACCTATCACTTTTACTTAAAAAAATTATGGCAATTTACGAAAAACGGGGAGTCATTGCGGGCAGGGTCGAGGACGTATTTCATCAGCCGCCAGAAGAGGAACAGGAGTTGCTCTGCACCTACCTGGATGAGTCGGACTCGATCGCGGTGCATAGCAATATGCTGACGATAGTCCTGAACCGGGACATCCGGAAATCGGTGGAGATCTCGGCGGCAATGGCGGTGCATCTGGCGAAAAAATATCCATCGCGCAATATCCTTTTGCTGAATACCTACGCGGGGACGGAGTTGATGCAGCAATCGCTTGCGCGTGGCCTCGCGGAGAGCGGCTACGATATTCCGGCGTCGTACGCGCCGCTCCTGGGGCGGGACTATCAGGACAAGATCGTCGAAGGCGCGCAGCTTTCGTTCCCGGAGAACCTCCGCATCCTTTCCTGCGAGACGGGTACGCTGGAAACGTGGCGGATCGAAGAAGAGATGAATATTTTCGGCTGTGACGTCGCGATCCTGAATTCGATCGAATATTCGATGCTGGAAGAGAAAGACCGGCGTCACCTTGCCTGCTCGCTGCTCGAACTTCGGCGCGCGACCGGCCTGACGCTGGTTCTTTTTTCGCACGAAATGCGTGCGGACGTGGCGTCCTACACTCCGGCACGCGGGCCGATCGGGCTTATGAGCGCTCATGCCGGTTCGGTCTGGCGCATCATGACGCAATTCGACCGGGCGCGCTACAATACATTTTACAAGCGCATAGCCAGCGCGACGCGAGGCGAATGGAAAAGTAATGTAAGCAAAGCGGAACTCCAAGCGATCGAGGAGGAGAAGCGAGAGGAGAAGCGGGAAATGAAGCGGCCTTACACCGATTATTCAGGGGGATCACCTGCCTAAGGAATCTCTGATCGAGTCCGTTAGGGTGTCATTGTGAGGAGAATCGAACGACCGAAGGGAGTTCGGCGGTGGTGTGGATGGTGCGCAATGGTTATTCCTCCGAGGACAATTTTCGAGAGCGCTCCATAACGGCCTTCACTGCCAAATGATTTGTTCTCGTGAAGGGCCATGGTTGATTTTTGTCGCAACACGTCCTGCCTCGGATGCTAAGATTTAATAATTTAATAACATTGGATGTGTAACTCTGGAAAGCGCAGCGTGTTCCTGCATTATGAGAATTTAGATATTTTGAGTTTTTCATTTCTAATCACTTAAATTTATGGATACTTGTTGTATTTCTCCAGCGGCGGCGCAGAGTTGGATCGACTGGGCGCACGCCATGCCAATAGACCCAGCCACGCTTATTCAAAATGCGGTGATTGGATCGACGGCCGGTGTACCGACTAACAGCACCAACTTCAACAACTCGACGTGGGGCACGAGCACCGTCGGTATTAAGTCCGGATCGACGCCGACGTGTACGGCGCTTGAAACGACGAATGCTCAAATGATTGCCAATGCCGCCGCATGGCAATTCGCGGCTCTGACGAATAATGCCTCGGCTACTCTGGCGCCGCCGCTACTCAAGGCAATTTTCTTCCGTGGTGGCCCGCAGTGGCAAATGACTTTGCCGCTCGACTTCGGAGCGACGACCTACACTAATTTGCAACTGAGCTTTCTCGATAATGCCGGAACGCGTGGCGACGCGCAAGCTACGGTTCCGGTCATTCAATGGGCGGGAAGCTTTTCCGGTGCCACAACTCTCTTGCTGACACTAAAGGCGTTTGGTCAATTTACGATGGGCCTGCGCTGCGATACCGGCTCGGCGGTCAGCATGTACGAAAGCCGCTGGATCGTCGTGCCGTAAGGGTGCTCTGCCACCTCCGATTCTTAACAGAGGATTGCACCCGCAATGGACTGCCAGCCAAAAATTATATCGAGTTGGTATGATTGGCCTCATACGATGCCAACCGATCCGCTTGGCTTTTTGGCGAATGCGGAACTCGTGATGGGGGCTAATACCGACCAGGGCGTGTTTATCGATAGCTCGACCTATAACGTTCCTCCGGTTCCCCCGAACCTGCTGAAAATCAATGGTGGCCGCGTAATCGACTCGACCGGACCGACGACGCGCGGCGTACTCCAAAACCCAATCTCGACGCTCGTGGTCGGGGCCGCGGACAACCCTAATCGCATCGAGATTGACTTTAACCAAGCGCCCGATGGTGGGACCGTAACGAACACGAGCTTCATCGTGAATGGGATCGCAAACGGCGTCATCGCAGGGGGAATTATAACGTTTCCTGTTTCCACGACGGCCCGGCTACAGTTGGCAGCGGCCCTTCGCGCGGACACGTATGCCATTCAGTTGAATGGAACTTCAGCGCCGGTTATCACGGCTGGTGGAATTCCGCTCGATGGGGAAGCCATCCAATTGCCAAGCGGGAACGGCGTCGCGGGCGGCGATTTCCTCTTTGGGGTAAACGTGGTGCCTGGCTCGCAACCAATTCCGCCACCCGCTCCGCCGCTCCCACCTTCGAGCAATTGGAACTCCTCGCAAATCGCGATAATAGCTCCGCCCACGTGTGTAGCGCTGGAGACCACCAATCAGCTAATGGTAGCGGACGCCGCCCAGTGGAATTTCGATCATCTGACGGCCTGGCTCGGGGCGCTCGTACCCACGCCGCTCAACAAGTCGCTTTACGTCCGAGGCGGAACACAGTGGCGCATGGATATTCCGCTGAGTCTTGGATCGTTGAGCTACTCGGAACTTCAAATCAGTATCCTAAGTAACGTGGGAACGCGCGGCGATTGCCAGGGAACGATACCGGCGGTGATCTTCAACAGCCGGATTTATTCCGGCATCGTCACGTTCCGGATATCACTCAAAAAACTCGGTACGTTCAGCATCGGAATCCGCGCCATCGATACCAATGGATATTACAGCATGTTCTCATCGACCTGGAACGTCGTAGCTTAAACAGTAAGGAATAACACTATGGCCAGCTTACCACCACCATCGAATCAAGTACCCAGCTTCCTGCCGCCGCAGGGTCCGACTCCTTCGGCCATGTATCCGCCGACACATGCGGGCCAAACGCCGGGAAATCCTCCGCCGTTTCTTCCGCCACCGCTTTGCTATCAGCCCATAGAACCTCCGGTCACAGGCGGCGGCGGACAACCAAGAGCCGATCTTATTCCGCCCATTTTAGAGCCGGTCGATGATTGTATGCGAAGCGTGAGAGCTGATCAGGTTATTCCAGGAGCACGGGTGGATATCTTTTTGAACGGAGTGCTAGCTGGATCTATTGTGGCACCGCAAAATCTAGTTTTTCCAGCCACCGTAGATATTCCATTGCCAAATTGTTCGCTACGTGTGGGGGACTTACTTCAGACGATACAAACACTCGGTATAAATGACTCTAAAGCAAGCATCCTATTTACAGGAATTAGGGTGGCTAGTCACTCTCAATTCGATTGTCTCACGCAGCACTATGATAATGCTCGCACCGGATGGTTCCAATATGAGAAGCAATTAACGGTTGCCTCATTGGCTCCCAAATCCACGACGTTTAAGAATCAATTTAATCTTCCTGTCGATGCAAAAGTGTATGCTCAACCTCTTTATATGCATCAGCAATTTTTTCCGACGTTACAAGAAGCCCATAACGCTGTATTCCTTGCAACCGAAAAAGATACGGTCTATGCTTACGACGCGGACGATCCAAATGCAGTTTTATTATGGCAAAGATCATTATTGCCCCCTGGCGAAACATATGTAAATACCCATGATGTCTATGGTTTTGGTAATGAAGATGTAGCTCCGACGATTGGAATTACTGGAACTCCGGTTATTGATTGTGGGTGTGGATGTTCATGTGAATCTCATTGCGAATGTGATTGTGGCTGCGGCTGCCACTCTGGTGCTGTGAGTAACGCATATAGGCCGCCTACAATGTTCGTTGTTGCGAAAACCAAACGCACAAGCGACAGTACCTATCATCAGTATCTTCATGCACTGGATATTCGGACTGGCTTAGACTTGCCTAATAGTCCTGTCGAGATAGAAGGCTCAGTTATAGGAACGGGGGGAGGGTCAACGGGAACTCGTTTAAGTTTCGACCCCTGGTTGCATTTTAATCGCCCAGCATTATTACTCGTAAGAGGAACTGTCTATGTCGGCTTTTGTGGGCATGGCGATACAAATGGGGGTCAGCAGCATGGATGGATGTTTTCCTTCGATGTAAATACACTTTTACAGAAAAATATTTTTTGCACAACGCCAGATGGCAGCATAGGGGGAGTATGGATGAGCGGCTGCGGTCCAGCGAGCGATGGGGAGAGCATATTTTTCAGTTCGGGGGATGGCACTTTCGATGCGTCTAATAGTGGTGTCGATTATGGTGATACCGTTCTGAAAGTTCGATGTGATCTTGCAGTAACCTCCTGGTTTTCACCGGCATCTCAAGCAGCTCTTCATTCAGATGATTTAGATCTGGCTTCTGGTGGTGTATTAATAGTCCCTGGAAAGCAAGTTAATTCACCTGAGAATCTTTTAATTGCATGCGGTAAAGCCGGTGAAGTCTATCTTCTTAATAGTGATTCCCTTGGCGGCTTTGCCGGCCCTGCACCTACCAGCCCTGACCTCTATGGTACAAATCCCAATGCTATTAACGTCACATGGCTAGATTCATCAATTAGCGCTACTTCAGTAGTTGGCTTTCATGGTGTATTCGGCGGGCCCGCTTTTTGCAAACTTCCGAACCCCAAAACTGGCGCTCTTGAGCAGCTGATTTATTACTGTCCAGGTAGCGTGAAAGGACCAATCGCATTTTTATTACAAAACGGGCGACTCATCAAAAACATGTCAGCCTCTGACACTTTTAATAAATTAGGCGCCACTCCTGTCATCTCCTCGAATGGGATCGTAAAGGGTACTGCGGTACTTTGGGCGATTGCCCGCGCCGGCACATCCGATCTAAATCTTTATTTACGTGCTTATGATGCTTCGAATCTTTCTCCTTTATATCCGGGTGTCGATGGTTGGCTAGTCGGTACTTGGACTGAGTTACCAACACCCCTAGGAAATGATAATGCTTTTATTGAACCAACAGTGATTAATGGCAAGGTTTACGCAGGTACGGACTCTTACGTGGCTGTATTTGGCTTATGAATTTCAAAAAAAAATCAATTTTTTTATTAGTCGCGATTTTTATTGCGGCGCTAATCCCTTTTACTAAAGCTCACTCTCAGGGGACATGGTCGAAAATATCCTCGATTGGTTTTACGCCTCGGGAAGGGCTGCGTTCGAGTGTCATAAATGGAAAAATATACGCCAGCGGTGGCATAGATTCTTCGGGCGTTTGCAACATCGTCGAAGTTTATGACCCATCGACCGATACATGGAGTAAGCCATTAACAACCGGTGTTTTCAAACCTCGTACGGATTTTACGTCCAGCGTATCGGATTCTAAAATTTTTGTCTTTGGCGGAAGTGATACTAATGAGCAGAATTTGAATGACTTTCAAGTGTTTGACCCCTCCTCAAATTCATGGAGTACGCCATCAGCAGCGGGCAAAACATTTGATCCGCGGTGGGGTCTTACCTCAGGCGTGGCCGACGGGAAAATTTACGTTTTTGGAGGATATGACGCTCGCGGCGGCGGCTACTTCCATGATATTCATGTGTTTGATCCTTCGAACAGTATGTGGGATTCAGTCGTTACTAATGGTGATTTCGTTGGAGGTTATGGGGTTACTTCCAGCGTCGTTGCGGGAAAAATATACGCAATAGACGGGTATAATGAGTCCCCTCAGTCCTTTCTACAAGTTTTTGATCCTGCCACAAATACCTGGACCGAGGTGATCCGAGGAATCGATCATTTACCCGGGTATTTCTGGCCATCTGTTGTCTTTCAAAATAAAATTTATGTGATCGGAGATACGGGGGAAGTCTACGACCCTGCGTTAAATTCATGGAGCAAGCTTCAAACTTCTGGCATCTTTGTTCATCGTATTGATTTTACAGCCAGCGTTATCGGCAACCAGGTCTTCGTGATTGGGGGAATATCGAATGTAAACGATACTGTCCCTAACCAGGTACTCACTATTGGTCCGCTTTCAGTAAATAAGCTTAGTTCTTCAAAACTTTCCCTCTCTAATTATCCCGACCCCACTCCCTCCCGCGCCACGATCTCCTTCACCCTCCCCGAAGCTGGCATGGCGAACCTAACCCTCACCGATGCCGCGGGCCGCGAGACGCCGCTCCTTCACTCCGCTTGGCTTGCTGCCGGGCCGCACGAGGTCACGTGGGATGCAAGCAAATATCCGAGCGGGGTTTATCTTTGCCGGCTTATGGTGGGTGGCCAGAGCGCGGCGCGGCGGGTGGTGGTCTTACATTGAGTTCAAAAATCTTTCGGAACCACTTGACTTTTGCTTTTGTAGTGCTTATATTAGAGGGTCTTTGATGGGCACCCATTGGGCAATGATGAATGATGAATGATGAAAAAAGCCCAAAAATTTTTCGGGTCGGATTTTCTTTCCAGGGGAATGCCCAAAATGAAAATTAAACGTATCCCGCCAGGCAAGAAAACTATAAAGAATTCTTACGGTTTATGAAAAACACATTTGTTTTCGCGAACTTTCTAAAAAATACGATTCAAAATGGCTTTCCTTCGAACGGCGAATTCTGGTTCCACATCGTATCCGGGGTGGTGTTGACTTTCCCTCCGGCGAGTGGCTGGCCCATGCCGTTGGTATTAGCGGGGGTGCCGTTGTTTTTATAATCGCGAACGGCTGGCGGATTGTGCTGCGTGCCGCCACCGAGCTCGCTGTGGCGGTCGGACATTTTATCGCCGCATCCGGCGGAGAGGCAGCAAAGTGCAATGGCTGAGGCGGCGAGTGCCGTGGCGGCAAGGAATGATTTTTTCATATAAGCGATCGGCGAATCGAATTCGTATAAGTACCGTACAAAAATACGGAGAATTTTCACCGGTTTGGGAAAATATTGGATTTTTAAAGGATCAGCTTTCGGGTAGAAAAAAAGAATTATTGTTTTCCTTCATATTTTTTGAAAAATCGGGAAGCTTTCCTCTTAAAAAGTTGTATATTTGTACGAACTCTCTCTCGACGAATCATAATCGAAGGGAAATAAACAACAATGAACATTCGCGCATTAGTTATCGCTGCAGTGCTTCTGGCCGGAACGAGCTTCACCGCTCGTTCGCAGACGTGGAGCATTACGAATAGCGTGTTCGGCACGGGAATGACGCCCGCCTCCGGGAATGGTTACATCATGGATGGAACCCTCGGTCAGGCGATCATCGGCCCCGTAGGCCCGATTAATAACATCTTCATCGGACAGGGCTTCTGGTATCAGGCAGCCTCTGGAATTAGTTCGGTGACGGAGACTAATCAGGTAGCCGACGGCTTCTCGCTTGAGCAGAACTATCCGAATCCTTTCAATCCATCGACGACGATCAATTACTCGGTCGGGGAACGCACGAAAGTAACCATTCGTGTGATGAACCTCCTAGGCCAGGAAGTGCATACGCCGTTAGTGGATCAGGTACAGGATCCGGGTCAGTACAAGATCGACTTCACGGACGCGGATAATCTTCCTTCGGGAACTTACATATATCGCATGGACGCGGGGAATTTCTCGGCTTCCAAGCGGATGGTGCTCCTGAAGTAATCCTGAAGATAATTCGGCGAGAGACACGGATGGCCATTACTATGGTCATCCGGGATGATCGATCATCCGTGGAACCCCCTCGAAA
>VFSW01015273.1_pt1 | contig 10564 bp, 7 predicted proteins | sample 5358111 | NCBI WGS metagenome assembly VFSW01 (sample SAMN11554181, study PRJNA540505) | mine drainage metagenome | isolation source: sediment from site ElyBrook_90M | place: USA: Ely Copper Mine, Vershire, VT | collected 2017
CTTGGGACTCGTTCCAATAATTGTTGACTACGCTGGTCCGGGCGAACTGGTTAATGAAGATACGGGATTCAAGTTGCCTATGGCGAGACGCGAAATGATTATTTCATCTTTAAGCGACAAATTGAAAATGATAGCCGACGACCGGCAATGCCTTGAACCGATGAAGCTTGCAGCCAGAAACCGCGTGCACAATCTTTTCACTTGGTCGGCCAAGGCCAGGCAAACAAGAGAAATTTATGACTGGATATTGAAACCGAGAGATGCTAAACCTGAACTTATTAAGGAATGAGCCCAGCCGTCCGGCAGGCGCTGCCGTCTTAAAGTGCTGTGCTGGCACTTGAAAAGCGGTGGCAAGCTCATAAGGTAATATCACGATGCTCATCAATACTATTTTTGCCACTCATCTTTACAAAAGCGGTGTTTGCTATGCATGCCAGTCAATTCTAGAAACGATGCAATCTACAGATACGGATGTAAGGTTATTTTGTGTTTCTGCCAATAAAGATGTGCGTCTCAGTTCTTTTCATCGGCTATCGCTACCACGCTGGGCAAAGCCACTGGGATACAAACTGGTTCCAGACGATTTCTGGAAGAAGTATACAGAGTGGCGCTATCAACAATCATTTAAGGGACAGCAGATCGCTTATTTGTGGCCAGGCACTTCAATTGATACTTACAGATTTGCCAAAGCTGAAGGCCATATCTTGCTAACAGAAAACATCAATACCCATCAGACCACCGGCAAGAGCATTCTGGACGATGAATATAGCCGGCTTGATTTAGCACCAGTTCATGGAATTGAGGAAAAAAACATTTCCGATGAGAATGCCAAACTTGAATTGGTCGATTATGTATTTAGTCCAAGTGATGCAGTGAGCAAATCACTTCTTAATGCAAATATCCCACAGGAAAAAATTATAAGGACAAGTTACGGGCTAGATGCAGCGCATATTTTGTTACCTGAGCATATTGAAATGCGTGCCCAACATGAAGAGTTAACTGCCATATTTGTCGGAAGGATAGGTATCCGCAAGGGTGTACATCTCTTACTCGAATATTGGGTCAAATCCGGAATTAAAGGGAAGTTGAAACTGGTCGGCAACATTGAACAAAGCGCAATGTCATTGTTTGCGCCTTACTTAACAAGACATGATATTGAACATATCCCTTTCACCAATGATCTAGAGTCATTGTATCTAAATGCAGATATTTTTATTTTCCCAAGTCTGGAAGAAGGAAGCCCGCTAGTCACCTATCTTGCTTTAGGCGCCGGGCTGCCATCTATAGTAAGCCCGATGGGAGGGGGCGGCGTCATCAATGACGGATGCGAAGGACTAGTTGTTGATCCTCATGATGCAGATGGCTGGGTTGATGCGATACGCAAGTTATTTTCCGATGCTGAATTACGAATGCAGTTCTCAAGAAATGCCCTCAAAAGGGCAGAAGACTATTTGTGGAGCAACGTAGGCCGGCAACGCAGAGAGTTATTGCAGGCTGCCCTAGAGTCTAGAGCCGGTGGCAAGAATATATGAAAATACTTGTATTAGGTGGCAATGGATTTATCGGTTCTCATGTGGTGGATGAGCTTCTTGATGCGGGTCATGAAGTCCGTGTGTTCGGACGAAGGCATGAGGTGTGGCGAAAACCTTTGCCTTCGGTAAATTACTTTCTGGGCGATTTTTCAAATGTACCTTTGCTGGCCGAAGCACTACAGGGGGTAGATGTCGTGATTCACCTGATCAGTACGACGGTCCCGAGCACTTCAAACCTCGATCCGATCAGTGACATTCAAGGCAATCTCGAAAGTAGTGTACGTCTTTTCCAGGTGATGGTATCGGTAAATGTGAAACGGATTATTTATCTTTCCTCGGGTGGTACTGTGTATGGCATACCTTCCTCGACTACAGTGCGGGAGGATCATCCCCTTAATCCGATATGTTCATACGGCGTTGTTAAAGTAGCGGTTGAAAAATACCTCGGTATGTTTGAGCAACTTTATGGCTTTAAACCCTTGATCATAAGAGCGTCGAATCCTTTCGGTCCGCGCCAGGGGCACGATGGTGTACAGGGAGTTGCATCCACCTTTATGCAAAAGATGTTGTCGAACGGAAAAGTCACTATTTGGGGAGACGGATCTACAAAACGTGATTATCTCTACGTTTCCGATCTGGCCAGGATCTGCCGCATGGCTGCTGAATCTGAGCTGACCGGCATATTCAATGCGGGGTCGGGCACAGGGCTAACATTGATTGAGCTTGCACAGATGATTGAAAAGGCAAGCGGAATTAAACTGAACATAGAATATAAAGCGGGGCGGTCATTTGATGTTCGCGAAATTGTGCTAAACATCGAAAAGGCCAAGTCCCAATTAAATTGGGTACCTGAAATTGCCATTCAGGATGGATTGTCGCTTTTGTTCAAATGGATGAAAATGAAACAGGATGGTGTTGCTGGGCGAAATGATATGTAAATAAGGTAGTACCGATTAGGTCATGTTCAATAAACCCAGATATTCCATTAGGCCGTCATACCGGCGAAAGCCGGTACTCAGCTATGAAAAATAGGCCGCGCGTGCGTGTGTTGTTGGGGCTTCTGCCCCTTACAACTACGGCCTACCTCTTGCGGGTGCGCGGACAAAACCGTGATGTTGTCCCACTTGCGTGGGAAAAGTTTTAATCATCTGGATTCCGGCCTTCGCCGGACAACCAGCGACTTGCCCGCCTGCGGGCTTAGTCGAATGGCTAGTAGTTCCAACAATGATGTGGTTTTTCTAATGGGCAATCTGGGATAAATTGAATCCTGTTAATTGTTTTTCTTTTCAAAAGTATTTTCATTTTTAACAATATGAATAAACCGCAATCATCCCTGCGCCAAACCATAATCCATGCAGGCATGTGGATATTGAGCGGACATTTCGCCTCTCAGGTCATCAGATTGGGCGGTAATCTGATCATGACGCGCATCCTGGTGCCAGAGATGTTTGGAGTGATGGCTGTGGCAAATATTCTTATCATGGGATTGCAGCTCTGTTCCTATTTTGGAGTTCAGCACAACATCATTCAAAGTCATAGAGGTGATGATCCGTTATTTCTGAATACGGCATGGACTTTTCAGATACTGCGTGGCGGAATCATTTTTTTGCTGGCAATCTCCCTGGCTGCCGGCCTCGTTATTGCAAATTCGTTCGGACTTGTAGGCGTAAGCAGTGCATACCATGATCCAGTTTTACCAAGTGTCCTTGCGGTGTTGTCATTCACAGCATTGATATCGGGGTTTGAATCAACAAATCTGGCTTCAGCCCATAGGGTGATGAGACTGGGGCGGATAACGATACTGGACCTGGGTTCACAAGTTGCGGGGCTCATAGTAATGATCGCTTGGGCGCTAATTGATAAATCAATTTGGGCTTTAGTGGCCGGCACAATTTTATCTTCTTGCGTGAGAACATTATTTAGCCACTGGTATATTGAAGGGCAGACTAATCGTTTAATGTGGGACCGTTCGATATTTTTAGAGTTGTTTGCTTTTGGCAAGTGGATATTGTTGACAACAATATTAGGTTACTTTGTTGGCAGTGGAGACAGACTGGTGTTGGCAGGCTTAGTAAAGGCAGATGTACTTGGGGTGTATTCGATTGCACTATTCATGACTAGTGCCTTGCAGGAGGTTTTGTCCAAGTTGGCAACAAACGCCGCTTTGCCTGCACTCAGCAAAGTGGTTCGCGAACGACGGGAAGATTTAAGTGCGGTTTATTACAAAATCAGGTTTCCGATTGATTTGGCAATACTGTTTATATGCGGATTTTTGTTTTACGCAGGGCACTTGATTACTGATGTGCTATACGATCATCGATATGCAAATGCAGGGCATATGCTCGAAATATTGGCCATTTCCTTGTTTGGTGTCAGATATGTTCTTTCCGAGAATGTTTTTATTGCGTTAGGCAAGCCAAGGTTATTGATACCGGCACAAATATTTCAGTTGTTAATAACCTTCAGTGTAATTACGCCAGCCTACAATGCATACGGATTGGATGGCGCCATTTGGGTTATTGCGCTAACTCCTTTACTAGCCTTGCCGGTGAGAGTTTATTTCATGGCTAAATACGGATTCTTGGATTTTAAAAGAGAATTGTATGTAATGCCGGCGTTGCCTGCAGGTTTGGTGGTTGGTGCCTTAGTTAATATGCTTGCCCATCATTATTTTCCGCACCATTTATAGTCAACATGCCAAATTCACTTAACCAGTATGCTCAACAAGCTATGGTATCGATCTGTGTTTTTATAGGAATGCCCAAATGCTAATTTGCAATGATGATCGCGTGTCGGCTGTGGTCCTTGCTTATTCACGCGATAAAATTTTACCAGACCTGGTCGCGGCACTGCGGAATCAGTCTAGAAAACCTGATGAAATCATTGTCATTAATCAAGGCAAAAATTCAACTATTGCATCGTGGCTAGCCGAGCAGCCGGATCTGACTGTTATCACACAGGAGAATCTGGGGAGTGCGGGGGGCTTCTACAGGGGCATAGTGGAAAGCATTCAACGCGGGCATGGCTGGACATGGATCTTTGACGATGATGCCGTTCCCGCGTCAACCGCTCTCGAAGAACTGGTCAAATGCCCGTATTTCAAGCGGTCGGAAACAGTATTTCTCGGTAGCCGGATTATTGACCGATATGGGAAAACTTATATGTCGCCCGGTGGCAGCGAGTCCATCGCCTGGTATGGCAGTGTCTTGGAAGACAAGTGCGTTGAGGCGGTTGACGCGTGTTGGCTAGGGCTGCTTGTGCGTACGCAAGCGGTCTATGTGGCCGGGTTACCCATTGCCGAATTCTTTCTTTGGGACGAGGACAGGGAGTTCGTTAGCAGGCTTGTCAGACATGGCAAAGGCTATTGCGTGTTGACCAGCGTAGTAACACATTATCAGGATGATAGTTTTGATCCTTTTGGAAAGGACTTCATAAAAGCTGCCTATTTCGCCAGAAATCACGTTGCCAGAGCGAAACTTGTGCCTGGCTCTTTCTTGTTAAAAATTCTAAGAGTAGCTCGCGTATCGTTTAGGCTTACGTTCAAAGTATTTAAAGGTGAATGGCCTTTGCGGGTGATTCCCTGGATTTTCAATGGTGCTTTTTTGTTCAGGCCAAAAATCCGATATATTGATCGTGATAACCTGGGTAGCCTACGGTGAATTTCCCCCTATGATGGGTTTAATACTGAAGAATACGCTCTGTGGCCATGAAAGTTGAAACGGAGTTGAAGAGAGTTTCTCGTTACCAATATTTCAAACGTATCATCTTGGCATAAGCAACGCCTGCACCCCCTATCGACCAGTAAAGAATAGGGATGATCGTAATGTTGCTAACCGTAAATATGATTATAAGAATACCGAAAAGTGTGGACAGCAGTGCTCTTCCAAGCAGGATTTCCTCGCTGTCTTTGTCAGGAACAAAGCGCATGGCTCGGTACACGCCGATCATCACAAATGCAAAGAAGCCAACAAACAACCCAAGTCCCACCATTCCTTGAGACAAAGCAATTCCGATGTAGGTGTTGACAACATCAATAATATTTTCGCCTTGGCGCATGGCTTGCATTTCAGGTGTGTCGAGAAAGGTTGCAGAGCCAAACAAAAGGTTTTTCTGGATCACGATAATTGAGTTTGTTAGCAGTTGTTCACGATAAGTGACACCCCCTTTGTCTGTTGTCCCGATGATGGGTAGTAAATTTATTACTTTCATTCCTCCCGGGAGGACGGCAATCAAAGGAAAAGCCACTAAACATAGCGCAGTTAACTGCATGAGGCGTTGCACTGGCTTTCTGCCGGTGGCAATAAAAACAATAAATAATGTGACGGCACCAACCCAGGGCCCTCGTGATAATGAGGATAATAATCCTGCAATCAGTAATCCCAAGCCGACGCGACGTGCAAGCTTTTGCTTGATTGAACGTTGCAGGAATAAGTAAAAACCAATTCCCACCGCCATTAGATAGCCTAAGGCAATGGGGTGTCCGGTAGTGGCAATAGCCCTGAGCATGCCATCTCGTCCAAGGTACCCCGTCATTGCATTGCTAAGCTTTAGCGCGTCAATTAAAGGTTGGTAGAGTAACCAATGCCTTAAAAATTCAAATACCGCGATCGGTGCAAGAACCATGATAGCGATCACAAGACTCAGCAGGGCATCGCGAAAAGCTTGCATATCCTTGAGTGAGCGGCTGATTACATAGTAGGGAAGAAAAACATCAATGAAAAGATAGAAAATGAAACGCGCCATGCCTGTGGCGTTGGATACACGCAGTTCAAGCACAACTGTGAGCAGGAGGTAAGCGGCCAGCATTTTGTCAGGCTTCGTTCGCCCGAAAGAGGTGGTGTCACTTCGTTGATTCAGGGCAAAAAATGCAGGCAAGAGTAGAAATAGTTCCAAGAGCCTGGCGTGTGTAAGATCGAATATATAATTGACCAGACCCATGCCCGGGATCTCAATTGTAGCCATGGGTAAAACGAGCAAAAGGAAAAAAAACAACGCTGGCGGATTGGATTCATTCCGTTTTGCGTACAACAGTGCCGGTATGGCGATAATTGTATATATCCAAAAGCTTTGTGCCAGAAAGGCAGTCAGAGTTAAGAATATCCAAATATTTCTTCTTCGTTTAAAGCAATTAATTTCTTCTGTGGTAGTGGTGAGGCGGCGCGCGAAAAAAAAGAAAGTCGTAGAAATGAAAAGAACGACTATTAGTGATCTGATTATTTCAGGCATATCTACGTCTCAGATAAATACACAATGTGTCAGTGCGCAACATTCTATACCAATCAAAAATGATTATTTTGAGATGTCATCTGGCGACGGGCAATGTTCTTGTTTTGAGACCGCCGGATTGTTGCAGGTGACGTGTTTTAAGCTAGCCGCAGTTGTGCTTCGACTGCTTAACGCCTAGACAAGCTGGATGTGATGGTTGTTTTAGTTGTGATCCCCCGGGATTTTCGGGGGCGACAACAATGCATAATCCCTTAATGATTCACGGCGCCCATGTCATATGGCGCACTTCTGGGCAAGCCGAAAAAGTCTGTCCATACCGGCACGATTGCTCCGGCACCTATCGCATAGCTGCCAGTGGTTGGCTTGAAATCTGATGGATTGACCGGCGGCATAACGGAGTATGAAGGAGATTGGGTCTTCATCTGCACTGTTGTCGAATTATTGGCCACTACGCTACCCGCTTTGGGTGTTCCATATATAAAGGACGTCTGCCCATTAGTGGATAAGGGGGCGTACACGAGATTATTTTCCACATACACGGTCGTATTTGCGGTGTTTACTTGCAGGAAGTTGATGTTATTCCCCGGTATTGCGTAATCCGTATAGTAGGAATTGTTGTATGCCATCAAATCGTCAGGCGCAACGGAAATGGTTCCCCCGTCTTCTGCTATAAACGCAATGGCATTTGCTGGGGCGTTAGACTTGGCCAAGTCAAATGTATTATTTCTTACGGTAAAGTCAAATCCATCAAGGTAAAGAGCCACGGAAACAGTATTGAACCCTGAAGACACAAAATGGTTGCGTTCAATGACAACATCCCTGATTCTTTCATCACTATTCTGATTTTGTGGGGCGGCGGCTACCATGTAATTGTTATATCCACTGATGAATTGGTTGTCCGATATCTCCACCCATCTGGTGTATCCCGTACCCAACCCTGCTATGTCCACTGTTGGACAACCGGCTCCATTGGGACAGAAAGTGGATGTGTTGGAATCGCCTTGCCCGCCCCATGCCGCCGGAAACCCAGGGGCCATCAGCTTAATGTTTGATTCAGTTGGTCCAGGATGCGCCAGCGTGTTGTTTGTGATGGCTGCCTGCCCTAAATATGTGAATCTGGTTAAGTGCGATGCAGTTCCTGTTGGACCTCCATTAAGATCAATATGATTTCCTATAAATAGAACTTGATCGCCAGCCAGATAAATCCCATAAGGGTCAGTTGCTGAGTTTCCGTCAATCCCAACTTGAGGGTCATGTATGTTTACATCCTGAATCGTAATGCCTGTCCAGATAGTGTTACAGCACCATCCAGTTAGATTAGCCAACTCTAATCCCTCATCACTGTTGCCGATACCTGACCTTTCAGCACTTATGTTTAGGCGCAAAAAAGTTAACAAGTCAAACTGCCCCAATATATTCACTGCCGAAGATGAATTGTTAATTGCACCAACACTTGTCGATGGTCCAACAAAAGTCAAATCCATAATTCTCCAGTCAGAAAGCGGTCCTCCGAAGCAGGAAGTTCGGCTGGTGCAACTGTTCGTTGTTGGGTATTGAAGTTTTCCAATGTTGATCTGCCCATCATTCATTGTAGAAGTGATTACAGGATTGGCCCCAGTTCCATAAGAACCAATAAGTCCAGGGCCGTTTGTGTAAAGGTTGTATGCAGTGGATTGAGTAAATGAGTCACCTTTATTAAACAGGATGCGCTTACATATCACGCCAGTCCCGCAGCCATTTGTACTGATTGCCGTAATCATTGCAGTATAAAAGTCTGATTGCTGCATTACATGTGCGCCAGTTGGGCAGTTTCCAACTCCTGCTACTGGGGGGGCGTTAGCAGCAACACATATTGTATTAGTAGCAAATGCCGCATCTGGAGAAGTCACATTAATGGTTGGTAATATCAGAGTGACAGTATTTTTTCCATCAAAAATGCTCACACTTGGCGTGAAAGGTCCTGATCCCTCATAAACATGCCCTGCTATACCACCAGTGGCATAATTTCTACAACCAGGAGTATCTGAGGTTGATGTGCAACTCGCAGCTACTCCAGAAGAAGCTCCAGTATTCCATCCGAAAGTACCACCAGTGCCTGAAACCAGAGTGCCAGTTGTATCACCAAAGTTCCATGTGTACTGAAGTTTATGGAACGGCGTGGTTGTTAGTGCCGAGGTGGTGGCGGTGGCATCGAAGAACACAGACAAGGGAGCAACGCCGGAAGAACGGGATTCTAAGGCCGAGGGCGAATCTATTAATGGTGGGGTGAGATTTGGTGGGTTGCCAATTGGTGTACTTCCAGTAGGTACGGGACCAGTTGGTGTGGTGCCGGTTGGTGTGGTGCCGGTGGCACTTCCAGAGGCGATTCCACCTCCACACGCACCGAGGCAGAGAATTGTGAAGACCGCCAAAACCTTTACGTTAGAATTATTCAATGCCAATTTTGTGATCATCGTAACCTCACTTAAACTTAAGATCAAAATTCGCGCAATCTTGCGTTTGTCAATGGCGCGCTTTCCAGTTCGGATGCTCACATCATCCCGGAAACCGTTCCCAAATCATTGGCAGAAAAACTCAGTTCCCTGACGCGCGCGTTCACGACTTCTTGTGAAACGAAAGTAATTATCTGGCCGCACCAAACTGAAGTAGCACAAATCAATCTAAATTAGCTAGCATTGTTGCACGATTTCACCCTGTTGCGTAGTATTCATTGGCTTCGAATCAGGCATCGATGTTGACTGGATTCATCGTTTTGTCTTAGATTTTGTCATTCAAACGTGGTACGGATCGTTGATCGACTCTCTAAATGCCAAATATAACGCTCTGTCGTAAACGCCAGGTTTGCCTGCCAACAATTTGGGGTTGGTCTCTCCTTTTGATTATTTGTTCCGTTGTGTGCATGCTTTGCGTGCAAAATATCTACAGCTTTCTTGCACCCAATACCCCCGTTGATGCACGTATCCTTGTAGTAGAAGGGTGGCTTGCACGGACCGAGCTTGACCAGGCTGTGCAAACCTTCAAAATGGGGAACTATACAAGCGTCGCAACAACGGGTGGCCCTACAGACTGGCCCGAAACAAAATACGGCAATTTCGCACAAATGGCAGCGGATTATCTCGCGCAGCATGGCGTGCCAAGAGATCTGATTCATGTTGTACCGGCCCCGCCATCGGCGCAGGAACGCACCTTCCTGAGTGCCGTTATGTTGCGCGAGTCGTTGTTGCAGTCTGGAAGTAAAATCGAAGCGATCAATCTTTTCTCGTCAGGGGCACATGCGCGCCGTTCACGTTTGCTCTTCAGAATGGCGTTAGGCAATAAAGTTCAGGTTGGCATATTGGCGGCAAAACCCGATGGCTACGATCCTCAAGCATGGTGGCGAACGAGTACGGGGGCGGAATCAATTATTTTTCAGACAATTGGCTTGATCTGGGTGAAGTGCTTCTTTTGGCCGGGCCCGCCCGGTTCACCACAAGAGCTTTGGTCATCATGATTCATGATTGATGCCATGAGTGACGGAATTGAACTCGAAAATCACGACGAAATTTCACAACATTACACTGGAAAGAAACCGCTCATACGGAACGCAAGAATGGCAGGCATCAGCTTTCCATTTAAATCAAAAACTCGCCTGGCATCCATGTTGTAGCGACGAAGCTGGAATCTGTCTCCGTTTCTTCCGTTATTTCCCCATGTAGTGGTTACCGCCCGCAGGTAGCCGGCTCTTGCTACGGCTTCGCCAGTACGGATGTCTGAATTGCCATTCGGGTAGCAAAATGACTCAATACGTTGACCAAGATGCGACTGCA
>VFSW01015274.1_pt1 | contig 10563 bp, 6 predicted proteins | sample 5358111 | NCBI WGS metagenome assembly VFSW01 (sample SAMN11554181, study PRJNA540505) | mine drainage metagenome | isolation source: sediment from site ElyBrook_90M | place: USA: Ely Copper Mine, Vershire, VT | collected 2017
AAATATTCAGCGCGAGGGGGTGTTCTTGAGCGTCACTACCCCTACCGTAGACGTTGACGCTGTAGAAAAACTCAATTTCAAAAAATGGAATTGCAATGAACAAAAATAGACCTCTCAGAACGCGCCATACTCGACGATCATTACTTCGGGAATGGTCAAGTGACCCCCGGAATTTCACTTGCTCGACCCCTCAAGTAGTTTTTCTACAGCCTCGTTAAAACTTTTGTGCAGAGCCTTGCGGCTGCTCATAATGTAATTTTCGTCAAAACTGTCGCCGATAATTTTGCTGAAACGGTAACTCGATTAGCGGGGGATGAGGTTGTAACTGACGAGGTGGAGGATCTGATTGTGGCCTTAAAACGTGCGCGAATTATAGATGCCGCCACGATGGTCGAAATTCTAGGTAAATATCTGGACGAGAAAAAACTTCAATCCATAACAAACAAATCAACGAGCTAATAGATAAAGCCGACAATTCCTTGCAACGTCTGGGCTCCAATTGCCCAGGGTCTTGCAAAGCATCATCGGCTCAGGCAGCAAGGTATGGTCTACTTTCTGAATGCGCAAGCAATTGGTGTGACGTGCTAGCGAGGCGGAGTAGAATCCAGCGTCAGCCCTTTACCCGGCATTCCGTTGACCAACACCATAATTACAGCATGAATCGATCCGATCTCATCACTCGCTTGGCTGAGCAACATCCTCAACTGCTTGCCAAGGATGCAGAGCTTGCCGTTAAAACCATACTAGATGCGATGTCTGGCACGCTGGCGCGTGGAGGACGTATCGAGGTTCGTGGCTTTGGCAGTTTTGGTATTAACTACCGTCCACCGCGTCAGGGAAGAAATCCTAAGAATGGCGACAAAGTACAAGTGCCTGCGAAGTATGTGCCGCATTTCAAAGCAGGAAAGGAACTGCGTGAGCGCGTTTGTTCTGGTGATGGGCAGGCTTAGTACTACGCAATAAATCGATGATCGGCAGTGATTAGTTGTTATCTATTCAGCGAGCTTGTTCAGTTAATAGGCTGGACCGCTTGCAGGCTATTTTGTTTGAAACGCAGTGGCAGGCAAGACATATTGCATCTGGTCGAAATTCCAGATGTTCAACGTGGAGTTAATCGGCAGCCGGAGGACACCCAACAGCGTAGCTGTTGGGCTGTCCGTTCAGTTACGATGCTTGTAAGTCTCAGGCTGCTTGAGCTTCCTGCACTTGCGAAGGAGGTGTCAGTCTCTCACTGAAAAACATTACTTCGGAACCTGTATAGCGGCGTTGAGCTGTGTAATGCAAACCGTAAGTAAATGAGTGAGCATAGGCATACATTTCCCGAATTTCATCGGCATTGTCATACGATACTACCCAAGGTCTTCGGAAGCGGGTACTGCCCAGCAATCGTGCAATTTGAACATGGTCTTCGTGCTTGTAGAAGTTGCGATACAGCCCGGCCCCCTTCACGTAATAGGGGGGGTCTAGGTAAACCAAGGATTTGGTCGGCAGGAACTTATGGCAGCGCATCAGAAGTTGGTGTGCGTCTTCCTCATATACATGAATAGCACTTGCATGGCAGCCGATGCGCTCAAGCCGTTTGCACAGTTCATCACGCATAAAGCGTTCGCCTAGTTTGTATGTGCCGGTTTGCGCCTTTCCTCCGATCACGCCTGCTTTAAGGATGCCAGAGCGATTTGTGCGGTTCATGAACAGCGTAGCAAAGCCGCGTTCCAATTCGGTGGCAAGCACCTCTCCTAGCATCACAGACTTCCAATGGTGCCAAGCTTCCATCGTCACGGGTTCGTTGGCTACCATGTTGGACAATGCAACAGATTGCTGTGTAGCCATACGCCAGAAAACTGCGACGGCGGGGTCAGCATCGTTGATGTGGATTTTCTCTACTATTCCATCAATCAGCAATATCAATGCAACACCAGCACCCCCGGCATAAGGCTCTAGGTAGTGTCCTCCCACTAAATTGTTGGTGTGCATCACCTCCGCAATTAGCGGAGCAAAACGTGCCTTGCCGCCGGGGTAGCGCAGAGGAGTGTAAAGTTTGCTGGAGTACATAGGAAAGTATTGTAATTAGGTTGCTAGGTCTTGGCCAGCCTAATTTACTTGAGGCGTTTGGATGTGTTGGATACTGCCTCCTCAAAAGCCTTGGTAAAGACTGCAACCTCAGTTTTATTGCAGACTGCCCATTCACGAATCACGCCCCATGTTTGCATCTTCTTCCAGTGTACGACCCACCAGCTCTTGCTAGCCTCCCGCTGATTGCTGTTACCTGTGTCATCTGGAAAAAAAGAGGCGAGCACTTTATCGCTGCTGGGATTAGTAACACTAAATCTTAGCATTGCATCGTGCAGGGAACCGTCTGGAGCATCAGCAACGCTGCGCAGAAACTTCTTAATGATGTTTTCGGGGGAGCGGTCAGTACCGCTTGCACCTCTGGCACAGGGCAGTTTGATGGTGTTGCCACGTGCGGCAGCTTTTTTAGGAATTGACGTATCTGCATCAACAATGAGGACTCGATCGTTGAATATTGGATCGTTTTCAGGCAGCTTGATCAAATTGGAGCCGCCTACACCAAGTGGAATTAACTTAATCTGAACGCCGTATTTGCGACCAAGCGCCCCCCTTTTTCCAGGCGATACCAAAGCGTCGCAGAATTGCGCACCTTCAGGATCCTCAAAATAGATGCATAACACCGGTTTTTTTGGCTTCGGCGCTGTGCTATCGACTTGGCGCAGAGCCATGTCGTCCAGAATAGCCTCGAGTGACTGATCTTCGGCCAATCTAGGGTGTTTGGTGTCCAGCAGATAAACCACTGCATCGGGGGCTTTTGCATTCCCGCTTCCCTGCGGATGGACGGCTTCAATGAGCCTTGGTGAGTGCGTAGTCGCGATGATCTGTAAGTCCAAGCGATTTGCATACGATTTTAATGCTTGGACTAGGCGGTCAATGGCGTGGGGGTGAAAGCCAACGTCTAACTCATCAATGACTAAAAGGCCGCCCGTGTAATTGACGCCAGATTCCCGCTTGAGGCGGTTGAATGATGCTAAGGCGGTAGCGATGCTACCCAAGCTGTCCTGCCCCATGGAAATAGCCAAGGCATCGTGGTTCTCATATCCGGGATGAGCTGATTTTTTCTTGGAACCTTTGATGCTCTGATGCGTAACTTCGGTTGTTACTTGGCTGCCTAGGATGACTGATCTGACAAACTCTGCCATCAACTTCTTGTCGTCTTCGTCCATGAGTATTTTCTTGCTTTCAACCTCTCCTTCATCTGCCTCCCCAATGGAAGCCAATCGTTTAATTCCAAGAAAAATTGTGGGTAGTGGTACCTTGGCGTCTTGCCCAACTGGGTCTTCTTCGGCTTTGTCAATGGTACGAGGCACCACCCGAGCCCGCTTCCATTCACTGCGCTGGGTCATTGCGCAGCGCTTGTGGACGAGGACACCAGCCACGTCAGCGACTACCGTTGGCGCTGCATTTGGGTGTTCTTGTGCTTTGAATACTTCTTCGAGTGCCAGATATACGATGCGCTCAATATTTGCGTAGAAAGGATCCCCAAAGTAACTCTTCGTGGCCTTCTTGTCCGTATTGCCAAAAGTGTTTGCAACCAAACCGAGGATGGTGGACTTTCCGATTCCGTTGTGGCCAGCGATAAGGGTAAGTCGATCTGCGAACTCGATTTTAAGATTACCAAGCTTACGGAATGGCGGCTTGCTAAACTCTAACGATTTGACTTTGATCCTTTGGGTTGCCTTTGCCATTCATTCCTCCTCGTTGCGCTTTATCTTAATTGATACGCTTACGTCACTATTCTCGGTTACCTTAAACTGCATAAAATCATGCTATATCCAACTTAGGCAGACTGTTCACAATCTTTATTGTCTCCAAGCTGACCGTCACCACGCGCATGAACAGCTCCAGCGGATAGCGCGGGTTGCCCATTGTTTCCACTGCCCAGTCGTTCGCGTCGTTGACGATGCCGCTGTCCTTGTCGGTCTTCACGCATTGGCGCTCCACCACCCAGTCCAGCGCGGGTTTGCCGTTCACGATGTAGTCGTAGGCTTTCAGCGGGATGCCGGTCAGGGTGATCTTGTCGTTGTAGTGCAGCGTGGTGAGATCTTTGTCCTTGCCGGTTTTGCCGTACTTCATTTTCTCCACGCGGTAGTCGGCATCGGTCAGCGTCTTGCCGACAGTCTCAATCTTGAGCGCATAAGGCTCTACCGTTTCGTAGTTCAGGTGCAGCTCGGCCAGCTTGCGTCCGGCTTTGGCAAATGCCCAGAAGTCGGCAACGGTTTTCACGCGAGGAATGCGCGGCAGTTCTTTGCTCAGGTTGTCGGCGTAGCGTTCGCGGTAGTCCGGCGAATGCAGCAGGCCATAGACGTAATAGAACACATCTTCTTTGCTGATTTGTTCGCCGGGATAGGCGGACTGGAAATGCGCCAGCCCTTCGTCGGTGAGTGCGTCGCGGCGTTGCCTTCCTATCTTCTTTTCTGGGGTGGCGAACAAGTCAGCATTTTGCGATTCTGTATCTTCGGCCTCTGATTCAGGCGCGTCGTATAGGTACAGCGGAAAGCATTGCGACCCAGCAATAAAATGGAAGTTCGACACCCTGTCGGAAATTAAGCAACTGAAACCCGCCGACTCCCCCAGCCCTGTTACGCAGATCATTCGATTCTCTGTCTCTGCATCCGGGAAGATACGCGGCATTTGCAATACCATTTCATTGAAGCGTCGATTGAAGTACATCCACTGTTTGGTAAACGGACGGTAGAGGCCAATAGTCAGGCAGTCTGCCTCGAAAGAGTAACGCCTGTCTTTAACCAACTCCTGTTTTAAGCCACGCGACCAGCTAATTTTCTTAGCATCGTTGCCAATAAAACTGTCCACCTTGGCTTCCCGAGCTTTCTTATCCAACCCGACAAACGCTTTGGAAAAGCGGTCTGACTCACTGTTGAAAAAATCAATCATGCGCGTCATATTGGCGGTCACATTTGTTTTGGTAGCGTTGTAACACCAAGCATCGCGGCTTGTGACCACCCCTTGCGAGTAATTTTGGAATAGCTTTGGCGCATCACCTTTCTTGTCGCCCAGCACGATGTACTCACCAAACCGGTCATCTCGCTGTTTGAGCCAATCGCCGTGCTGGTCTGGTGAGATGAACTGCCAGCCACCGGCCTCAGTGATTCCGGCGATGCTATCAAAGGTGCTAATTTTCTCCAGCTTGTTGGCTTGGCTCAGGTAATCGCCAATGTCGTGGAAATAAATCTGGCCGTGCTGAGAGGCATTGGGATTTTTCACCAGTAAGGAAATGGCAATCGGGGCGCGGCTACCCATGCCAAAAACATTGTCCTTTTCTTTGCGGCGTTGCTCGCCTGCCGTGCGTGCATTGCCGCGCAAGTGGAATACATAGATGCTGGAATACTCTTCTGCTAAACATTGACGCAAACCGTCGGCAGTATTGGCTTCCAGAAATCCGGCGTTAGTGACAAAACCGACTACACCACTATTTCCTACACGGTCGCTTGCCCAGCGAATAGCACGGATGTAGCTGTCATATAGTCCTTTTGATAGAGCCGCCTTGGAACGTTCAGAATAGGTGCTGCGGATACGGCTATCCAGATGGGGATAACCAACATTCTGGTTGTTGTCATTCTGACTACTTTGCCCAATCGAATATGGCGGATTCCCCATGATGACCCGAATATCCAGCTTCTTCTGTCGCTTGCGGCGGGCACTGTTCTGCTCCAGCAGCGCGTCCACCAAATCCTCTTTCTCATATAGCTGAAAAGTATCAGTGAGACAGATGCCCTCAAACGGCTGGTAGCTGCCGCCAACTATACTGTGATAGACCGCTTCGATATTGATCGCGGCGATGTAATAAGCCAACAGCACGATTTCGTTGGCGTGGATTTCGTTCTGGTATTTGTGGGGTAGTTGCTCAGGGGTAATCAGCCCGCTTTGCAGCAGGCGGGTGATGAAGGTGCCGGTTCCGGTAAAGGGGTCGAGGATATGCACCCCCTCACTACCCAGCGTCTGGCCGAATTCGGTTTTCAGAATATGGTTGACGCTGTGGATGATGAAGTCCACCACTTCCACAGGTGTATAGACGATGCCTAGCCGCTCGGTCATCTTGGGGAAGGCGTTACGGAAGAATTTGTCATACAACTCCACCACGATCTTCTGCTTGCCAGTAGCATTTTCGATTCCCTCGGCGCGCATCTTCACACTGTCATAAAACGATTGCAGGGTGTCCGCTTCCTTGTTCAGATTGTGCTCTTGCAGAATGTCCAGCACGGCTTGCATGGCCTGCGACATGGGGTTGTGCTGGGCGAAGCTGTAGTCTTCAAACAGCGCGTCGAACACTGGCTTGGTGATGAGGTGCTGCGCCAACATTTCAATGATCTCGCCATCGGTGATGCTGTCGTTTAGGTCATCGCGCAACTCTGCGGCAAAGGCGGTGAAGGCTACCCTTTCTTTGGCGTTGTCCGGGTTTTCCAGAATGGCGGTGATGCGGTCGATGTGGGTGCGGGCAATTTTTGAAATGTCGTTTGCCCAGTCCTCCCAGTGGTGCCGGTTGCCCACCTTCTGCACCAGCTTGGCATAAATGGCTCGCTCGATCTCGCCGATCTCGAATTGCAAATCTTGCTGCTCAGGTTTGACGGTGTAGCCTGCTTCAGTTTGGCCGATGCTGAAGCCGCCTTTTCCTGCGTTACCGTTGGCCTTGCCTTTGGGGGCTTTCTCCTGCTTCTTCTGGATTTTGTCGGTGATGGCGATGACTTCCATCTTGCTGGTGTCGCGGCCTATCAAATCCAGCTTGTTCACCATCGCATCAAAGCGGTCATCGTGTGAACGCAAGGCTTGCAGCACTTGCCACACCACGGCGTAGGTTTTGTTGTCGCTCAATGCTTCGTGCGCCTCTACCCCTGCCGGAATTACGACCGGCAGAATGACATAGCCGCGTTTCTTGCCGGGAGCGGTGCGCATGACACGACCCACCGACTGCACCACGTCCACTTGTGAATTACGCGGCGTGAGAAACAGCACGGCATCCAAGGCAGGCACGTCCACACCTTCGGACAGGCAGCGCACATTGGAAAGAATACGGCAGGTGTTGTCCGGCACTTCGGATTTGAGCCAGTCCAGCTTGGTTTCTTTTTGACCGGCATTCATGCTGCCGTCCACATGCTCAGCTTCGCAGGTAAGGCGCACGACTTGCTCAAACTCTTCCGATTCTTGATAGGCTTCGACTACAGCCTGAAACATGCCCGCTATTTGTTTTGAGCTAACCTTGTGCGTCTTGCCACCCTTGGCGACTTCGATCACCTGACAGAATGCGACAGCACGTTGCATCGCCGCATCATCACCCACGAGATCGTCAGCCAGCCCTTGTTTGGATAAAGCCTTCCAGCAGCCAATGATTTTGGCGGCATCGTCCACCTTGAGCTGATTGTCCGGGTCTTTCAATAAGTTCTGAATGCGGCGGTTGACGTGCGTTTCTTCAACTGCCAGCACGATCACTTTGTAGTCCACCAGCAGACCGCGCTTAACCGCTTCCGAGAAGGTGATGACGAATAACTCTTTGCCATACAGCTTTTCATCATCCATCGAACACAACGCTACGTTGTCTTTTTCGGCGCTGGCTTTGGCAGTGTCACCATAGATGCGCGGCGTGGCGGTCATATAGAGCCGCTTGGCCGAGCGGATATAGTCTGCATCGTGAACGCGAACGAAGGTGCTTTCGTCTTCGGTATCAAAGGTCGCGCCAGTGGTGCGGTGCGCTTCGTCGCATATAATCAGGTCGAAGCTCTCTAGCCCGTGTTCATGCTGAGCGCGGCTGATTACGTCAATCGAATGGTAGGTGCTATAGACGACGCTCATGTGCTGGGCATCGTGACGCTTGCTCATTTCAGTCACCAGCCTTGCCGGTTCGGTGGTGGCTGGATAACGCAACTCATGCGTGAAGGTTTGAACGGTGTCGTCATCCTTCTTGCGCTTCTTGCCCACGTCGCTGTCGGAACACACTGCAAAGCTATGCAGCGGGATTCCACTTTCCTGCGTCCACTCGGTCAGCGTTTGCGATAGAAGGTTAAGACTCGGGACGAGGAACAGCACACGCTTGCCTGCGCCTGCCATACTCTCGGCAATCTTAAGGGCAGTAAAGGTTTTACCAGTGCCGCACGCCATGATGAGCTTGCCACGATCTGCATCCGACAATCCACGCTTTACTGCATCAAGGGCGAACTGTTGGTGGTCGCGCAGCTGCTTCTTGGTTTTGAGGGTGGGTGCAGATTTGGCGTGATAGTGGCTCCAGTCGATCTGGCTATTCTCAAGATCGTTCAGGTCTATCTTACTGACTGGGGGCTGCTGGTTTTGTAGCGCATCCTCGGCATGTTCGCTCCACTTGTTTGTGGTGGCGATGATGATACGGTGTGTGAAAGGCTTTTTGCCGGAGGCGGTAAAGAAGCTGTCAATGTCACCTTTTTGCAGGCGGTAGTCTTCAGCGTAAAGTTTGCACTGGATGGCGTGATATTCGCCCGTGCCGCTGGTCTTGGCGACAAGATCAATGCCGGTGTCGCGTCCATCCAAGCCTTGCAGTTTTGCCCAATCGCTATATGTCCAAACGTCGCTATATAGGTCGCGGTAGGTAGCTTCGTTGCGCAGGTAGCAGAGAATTAACTCTTCAAAGTAAGTGCCTTTTTCGCGTTCGGATTTTGATGCATCTCGATAAATAGTGAGCAACGATTGTAATGCCGACATCTGTCGCTTCCTTTTTTTGAGCTGACTGGTTGATTAGTTGCCCAACATTCTAATTGAATTGCCAGATTGAGAATTGTCGTTCGTCTAGTATTACAACCGACACATTGCGAAACTACAACCCCCTTCTCTAAAGTTATTTCTGACTGATAGTTACACTAAAAGTAGGGTAGGCTCTGCGCTTTCTGGCCCCAGTCAAACTTTGTCACATGAACACTTCATTCTTTTTTGACGAAAGTGGCCACAGTGGAGATGCCGTGAAGTCTGGCACCGACTACGATTTTATAGATCAGCCCTATTTTGTGCTGGCAGCCCTTGGTATCGAAGATGAGGTATTCCTAGCCCGGCAGATTAATGCGTTGAGAATTGCCCATCGGATACCCGCAGGTGAACTGAAATCAAAGTCACTTCAAAATCGTCCGGATTTTGTCTCTGACCTAGTGTCGTTCGTGTGCGACCAAAAGCTGCCTTTTTTCATTGAGGTGGTCGATAAGCGGTTTTTTGTGTGTATGCACCTAGTCAATAGCCAGTTATTGCCACCCGTTATGGGGTTCAAAGACGGCCCTGACATGCACTTCATCAAAAATACACTCGTCGATTTCTTATACGATGAAATATCAAATCATGTTCTGAATCAATTCATTGCTTCCTGTATCGAACCATCCGATCGTTCGTTGATGAGCGCGTTCGGAAGTCAATTGCTGTTCTCCGTTGGAAAGTCTGCGACATCGGATATGCAGGATATACGCGATGGCATGCACCATATGGTTATCGAAGCGATGATGGAATATCGAGAAATGCGAAAGAAAGACCCAGATGCCTTTCACCGATTTCTTCCTTCACCTGATCTGAACAAGCGCAGTAAGCAGGTTTGGATGCTCCCGAATCTATCGTCTTTTACAAACATCTATGCGAGGATCAATCTGTTTCGCCAAAGGAGGTTGTCTGGTGTGCGGCTTGTCCATGACCGGCAACTGGAGTTGGAAGATATTCTGCATAACGCTAAGCGAGAAGCAGAATCCATCCTCAGGAATACCAAGATTAAGCCGTTCACTCCTCATTCTGACTACATGTTTATCGAGAGTGCACAGCTTGAATTCACGACATCCCATGAGTCCGTAGGTATTCAAGTAGCTGATGTTATTGCAGGTACGGTAATGCGGTTCTATCGTGATCGACTGCGCGGGAATGCAGTCAGCCCGTTGAAGACGACAGAAGCGGTCAGAAAGTTGCTGCGTAGGTCAGACTCATTTACTGGTGTCGGTGTAAATCAGGTTGTACCCCAGCGTTTTGTGTTGTAGTGAGTTTAGTTAAAGGTAAGACTACATCACTGATGCCAACCAGTTCCGCTGAGTTCCGACTGATTTAGAGTTTCCCGCTATTTTCGGCATCAAAAATCCGGGCGGTCCGAAGCTCCTCAATTGGCACGGAGCTGCCCGCCACCACCGCATATTCACCGAAAGAAAGTTGCCCTTCAAGGTGTTGTAATCGCTAAATTCCAATTAGAAGACGCTTTGCCAGGCGGCAATGAAGGAGTATGGATGGCCGAAAATATGCGTCAGCGTGAGGATGATCCGGTGCAATTGCGGTACAATGCCCAGCTTTTCTAGGTTGCGTTTAACTACGCTAACCTACTGTTTGCAAACTACTTTATAGTTTGGCTAACTTCGCTTGCATTTGCTTGTTTATCAGTAACTTATTGATTTAATTGGTGACTCATAATCCTTTGGTCGTCGGTTCAAGTCCGACCGGACCCACCAAATATTAAGGAGTTACGCTGCCGCGTAGCTCCTTTCTTTTTAGCTCTGTCAA
>VFSW01015275.1_pt1 | contig 10563 bp, 6 predicted proteins | sample 5358111 | NCBI WGS metagenome assembly VFSW01 (sample SAMN11554181, study PRJNA540505) | mine drainage metagenome | isolation source: sediment from site ElyBrook_90M | place: USA: Ely Copper Mine, Vershire, VT | collected 2017
CATTTCCTGTGTCTTTGTGTTTTGGCTTGGTTTTTTTTTTTTTTTGCCGGCTTGCCGCCCGCCCCCCCCCCCCCGCTTCTCCCTGTCTCCCAATAGATTATCCTGTCATTCCGAGACTTCATAAAATCCAAGTTCCGCTCAGACTCCATGTCCGGGCCAGGGGATGTTGAAAAAGTCCGTTCTTACCCCCAAGCCCCCAAGGCGGTGGGGACTTTATAACTTATTGGATTTAAATAAGTCCCCCCTGGGGGATTTAGGGGCGTAACATAGAATATTGAGTTTTTCAACACGCCAAAAGTTAAGAATTATACCAATCTTAACTGCCCTCCCGGAGGGGATCCTACCCTATTTTTCTTTTTTTACATCCGTATCCTTCATCGAAAGCTGGATGCGCTTTCTTTCAATATCAACCGCAAGCACCTTTACCATGACATGCTGATGAAGCTTTACTACGGTTGCCGGATCCTTTACGTAATTCCGGCTCATATTCGAGACATGCACCAGGCCATCCTGCTTGATGCCGATGTCAACAAAAGCGCCGAATTTTGTAATATTTGTTACTATCCCGGGGACTACCATTCCGGGAGTAAGATCCTCCATGGAGTGAATATCGGCAAAACTGAATTCCCTGATCTTTGACCGCGGATCCCTGCCTGGTTTCGACAGCTCTTCAATTATATCCTTTAATGTCGGCAGCCCGGTAACAGGCGTAATATATCTCTCCAGCTTTATATTTTTCCTCTTCTCATCGTCCGAAATAAGCTCCGCGACATTACAACCGATATCTTTTGCCATCTGTTCAACAACATGGTAGCTTTCAGGGTGAACCGCGCTGGAATCCAGAGGATTCACCGCGTTCCTGATCCTTAGGAAACCGGCGCTCTGTTCAAAGGCTTTTGCCCCCATCCGCTTCACATTAAGAAGCTCTGTCCTTGATCTGAATGGTCCGTTCCCTGCCCGGTAATCCACTATATTCTGAGCCAGCTGCGGCCCCAGTCCCGATACGTAATTGAGAAGGTGCTTGCTGGCAGTATTGACTTCGACCCCCACAGCGTTAACACAGCTGACGACAACATCATCAAGTGATTTCTGAAGCTTCTGCTGATCAACGTCATGCTGATACTGCCCCACTCCTATCGATTTCGGATCAATCTTTACAAGTTCGGCCAGCGGATCCATGAGCCTGCGGCCGATGGAGACCGCACCCCTTACTGTAACATCATAATCGGGGAATTCTTCCCTCGCTGTTTTGGAAGCAGAATATATCGATGCGCCTGCCTCGCTTACCACAAACACCTGTATATCATTGTCAAAACGGACAAATTTGATAAAGCCTTCAGTCTCGCGGCTGGCAGTGCCGTTTCCAATAGCTATTGCCTCAATCTTATAGGCGCTCACAAGTGAAAGTATCTTTTTAATCGATAAGGCAGTCTCGTTCTGGGGAGGGTGAGGATAGATTGTCTCATTATGTACCAGATTGCCCTGACGATCGAGACATACCACCTTGCATCCTGTCCTGAATCCCGGATCAATGGCAAGCACATTTTTTTCTCCCAGGGGAGAACCCAGCAGAAGCTGCCTGAGGTTTTCAGCAAATACACCAATAGCCTCGATATCTGCCTTTTCCTTTGAGATGTTCCGGAATTCTGTTTCCATTGAGGATGAAAGCAATCTTTTCCAGCTATCCTTAACCGCACCGGCAACTATTTCCGAAGAAGCGCTCCTTCCCTTCAGGAATATTGAATTGAGTAGATCAAGAGCGTGCTTCTCATCCGGTTCCAGTGAGAGTCTTAAGAAACCCTCCTCCTCACCCCTCCGCATTGCCAGTAGCCTGTGTGACGGGCATTTTTTAAGAGGCTCGGACCAGTCAAAGTAATCGCTGTACTTTAACCCTTCAGCCTCCTTTCCTTTGACAACCCTGGAATAGATTACAGCTTCCCTGTCAAAAAGGAATCTCATCTGCTTCCTGGCTTTTTCATCCTCACTCACCCATTCGGCAATGATATCAGATGCCCCGGATAGCGCGTCATCAACAGTTTTAACATCATCATTCAGGAACTCCGCTGCCTTTATCCGCGGATCATCCTGCAACAGTTCCATTATCATGGCAGCCAGCGGTTCAAGTCCCTTTTCCTTTGCGATTGTAGCCCTGGTACGACGTTTGGGCCTGTAAGGCAGATAGATGTCTTCAAGCTCCGACATTGTAAGCGCCTGATCGATCCTCTGCCTGAGCTCAGGAGTCATCTTCTCCTGCTCCTCTACAGACTTTATTACTGCCTCTTTTCTGGCATCCAGCTCTTTCAGCCTGTCGTACTCCTCCCTGATGTGCATGAGTTTGACCTCATCGAGGCTTCCTGTCATCTCCTTTCTGTACCTGCTGATAAACGGGATAGTAGCTCCTCCGTCCATCAGCCTGATCGTGTTTTCCACCTGCCATTCGTGAAGCCCCAGCTTCCTGGCGACAATTACAATATTCCTGTCTGTGCTCATAGGAAAATTATTCTACATATAATACCAAACCTTTAAGATATTCACTTTCAGGGTGATAGATATTCACCGGATGATCCTGAGGCTGGGACATCTGATGAAGTATCCTGACACTGCGCCCGGTATTGGCAGCTGCCGCGAAGACCGATTTTCTGAAATTCTCCCTTGTAACGACCTGGGAACATGAAAAAGTAAAAATTATCCCGCCCGGCCTGATCTGTTCAATCGCCTTAATATTAAGCCGCTTATAGCCCTGAAGGGCATTATCAAGCACGTTCTGATGCTTCGCGAATGCAGGCGGATCAAGGACTATCACATCATACTTGTCTTTAATATTATTCAGGAATTCAAACGCATCTGTCTGGAATGATTTATGCCTTGAGTCGTCACCCCAGTTAAGCTTAATATTTTCATCAGTCAGGGTGATTGCCGACAAGGAGCTGTCGACCGTATGGACAAGAGATGCATTTTTCATGGCATACACGGAGAATCCTCCCGTGTATCCGAACATGTTCAGAACATTTTTCCTGTCGGTATATTCTTCAAGCAGTTTCCTGTTTTCCCGCTGATCGATGAAAAAACCTGTCTTCTGTCCTGTTGTCCAGTCGATCTTAAACTTATACCCGTTTTCATCGACAACAACAGGTCCCGAATCACCGAATAAGAACTCATTTACCCCGGTAACGGAAGCCATATGAGGTATCGTAGCCTCACTTTTATCATAAATTGCAACTATCTGATCTTTTAATAGTTCTACAAGCATCTCAGCAATTTGCCTCCTTACCCTGTAAAATCCGACGGAATGGAACTGCATTACAACCACTCCGTTGTAATAATCAGCTATCAGCCCTGGCAGACCGTCGCCCTCTCCATGGATAAGCCTGAATACATTCATCCCGGGCCGGGGGATAATTCCTATTGATCTCCTGTAAGAGATGGCTCTCATGATCTTTTCCCTGTAGAGAGCGGTCTCTGAAATTACCGGTACGAAGGAGAGGATCCTGATGGCAATAGAGGCAGGCTGATAATGTCCGACAGCCAGGAATCCTTCACTGTTGTCATATACATCCACCAGATCCCCTTCAGCAGGATTACCATAAATCTTCTTTATTGCGCCTGAAAATATCCATGGATGATACCTGCGGACTGATTGCTCCTTGCCTGATTTAAGGACTATTTTTATCCGCTCCACACCGATATCTTATTTGATGATTAATATTTCTTCCCCTCTCCCCCTGGCAGAACATCTTCGCTGCCGGGCCTGCCGGGATAAAGTAACAGGCAGATATTCAAAGTATTTCCCCATGCCCGTTCGTGAGCTTCCTGAATATCTGATGGCATACCCAGGCATCTGTTGCGGCGTAGATCTGCTGCGCCTCGCTAAGCTGATCTGCTTCCCAGTCTGTCACCTGCTGGCGCTTTGATATCCTGAATCCAAGGATAATGGCCGCGAGCTTTTTCAAACCTGAACTTTCTATACCATAATCTTTTACAAAACTCTGCAGATCAACGAATCCCATGGGATTAAATTTCTTTACCCCCCTGAGTAACCTTATGTCATCATGAACAGCAACACCTGCCTTTATTACCTGCGGATCCGATAACAGGTCAGCAAGCTCGTCAGGAATACCTAATTTATTGATCCTGAACAGGCATGCCAGCGTGCCGGTGGATAGCTGTATTAGCGACACGGGATTTTTCCTTCCTTTTTTGAATGTTGGTTTTGTCTCGGTGTCAAAACCCAGGAGATCGGCTCCGAGCAGCCGGGGAAATACTTCCCTGAAAGTCTTTAAATCTTCGACAAGTACTATTTCACCCTTAAACCACGAGAGCTCCCTTTCCAACAGCTCCTCTGCCGTAATATTCTCCTGATAAATGTTATTTTCCATCTCCTCTTAAATCCTTTTGTCTTCTTGTAATAAACCACTCCGAGGTGTCTCTTTCCTCATCCTGCGGTCTCTCCTCCTCAACCTTCCCGATCTCTTCTCCTGAATAGAGGAATTTATGGATTGCCCGCATGGCATTCACCAGTTTCTGTCCCCAGAAATTTTCAAAGTTCATCCTGCATTCCCATATCGCATCATTCATTACCTCTCCGGTTCCTGTCTGGTAAAGAAGCAGAAAATCCTTTATATCCTGGTATATGTCAGCTATGTTTTCTGAAATACTCGATAAAACCGGACCCTCGGTATCGCTTATTTTTTCATCAAATACCTCAAGATAATCGTTCGCGGTACCGAATTTTTCCTTTAATGTATCGTTAACCGATATCCAATCGGATTCCGTGACGAACTTTTCATTCCCGTCTTCAAAAAAAGGATCCAGGGAGGGTAAGAGCGAGGCCTTGATATACATCAGTGGCAGAATACGTTGAAGTATCTTCAGCAATTCATCCCCTTTCAGTCCGGAAGCGCGCTCGGCATACTTACAGAATTCATTTGCAACAGCCACGAATTCTATAACATTTCTTGAATATACCGGATCATTATTCTCATCCATCAAATGTTCTGTTTTAACGTACAAAATTAGACATTTTTCAATGTAATATGACCGGGCTGCCCTCTTTATATGGAAATCATTTCAAAGGATCCGTAAAGTTATGCCTTCAGTATGCTTACTGATCAGCGATACAAAAAAATAATTTGTGGTTTATGCCTGTGATCAATGCCAATAAATCTTAATTTTAGTATTTGATAAGCAACCGGGACATCTTTTCAGAGTAATATCATTATAACACGACTTAACCTTATACGAAGATGAAAAAAAAAGATTTTACCAGACGGCGGTTCATAGCTACCGTATCAGCAGGCTCTGTTGCCGCAGCAGCTTCAAATGTGGTTTCCCCTTTCGGGAATATTACATATTTTAACAGGCAGTCGGGGAAACTTGCGATCCTTGGAGGAGACCCGGTGCGTAAGAACAAAGACTGGCCCAAATGGCCTTATGTAGATGAAAAGATGGTCGATGGCATCGTTAAGACCACCAGGAGCGGAATATGGTGCCGTATTCAGTCCGAAACCGGAACAGTTCCCACATTTGAAAAAGAATATGCATCCCTTATGGGAACCAGGGGCTGCGTGTCGACAGGTTCGGGCACACAGGCATTAAATACCTGCGTGGAAGCTCTGGGAATCGGCCCGGGAGACGAAGTCATAACCTCTCCCCTTACTGACCCGGGAACCATTTCTTCCATTTTAACGAGCAGGGCGCTTCCCGTGATGGCCGATCTTGACAGGGAGTCATTTCAGATCGACCCGGATGAGATAGAAAAGAGAATTACCCCTAATACAAAAGCGATCATGCCCGTTCTTATCGGCGGTCAGCCCTGCAATATGGATCGCATTATGGCGATCGCCGCGAAACATAATCTCAGGGTGATAGAAGATGCAGCCCAGGCTCACCTGGGGGTTTACAAGGGAAAAAAGCTGGGCACTATAGGCGACCTGGGATGCTTCAGCTTTCAGGCGAGTAAGACAATTGCCTGCGGTGAAGGCGGTGCAGTAATCGGAAATAATGAAGAGCTGATGGATAAATGCTTTACTGTTCAAAACCATGGAACTAACCATCAGGGACGCACTGTGGTAGGCGGACCAAAATACAGGATGAATGAATTCGAGGCAGCCATCCTGCTGGGCCAGCTGCCGGGAGTTAAAGAACGCTTTGCGATCAGAAATAAAAATGCTGCCTACCTGAACAGCAGGCTTAAGGATTTTCCCGGGCTTGTACCCCAGAAACTCTATGAGGGGACAGAGAGTGGCTCCTATTACCTCTACATGACCACATATAAAAAGGAACACTTCGATAATGCACCGCGTAGCAAATTCCTCAGGGCCCTTGAGGCTGAAGGAGTAAGCCTGAGCGCCTATCTGCCCAACGGTCTCCACAGGGAACCCTGGACCGAACATATTCTGAATCTTAAAGTATACCAGAAAATGTATTCTCCTGAAAGACTGAAGCAATACCGCGATGAACTGAGCTGCCCGAATTGTGATAAGGCTATTGATGAGATTGCCATGATCTGGGCTTCAGGGCCTCTCCTGGGGTCAGAGCAAGATATGGACGACATAATAAATGCCGTCATGAAGGTCCATGAAAACAGGGATAAGCTAAACTCATTATAGCCGTCTGACGGAATAAAGGAGAAATCACTCATAATGCTTACAGGGAACTATAAAGTTCTGTACGAACATCTTACACCTGAGATTGATCAGAAAAGGATTTTTCATGATCCCCTTTATACTCTGGCTTTTGGCACTGATGCAAGCTTTTACAGGCTCATTCCCAGAATGGTGATAAGGGCTAAGAATGAAAATGAGATATCACTGATAATCCGCGAAAGTTCAAAACTGAAGATACCCCTGACTTTCCGCGCAGCCGGAACGAGTCTTTCAGGACAGGCCGTGACTGATTCCGTACTGGTTATTGCCGGAGATGACTGGAGAGAATTCAGGATAAATGAAGATGGTTCACTCATAAACCTTCAGCCGGGATTGACCGGTGGGCGGGTCAATTCCCTCCTGGCTCCGTACGGAAGAAAAATCGGACCCGATCCTGCTTCAATAAATGCGGCAATGATCGGCGGCATTGCAGCTAATAATGCAAGTGGCATGTGTTGCGGAACAGCTCAGAACTCATACCAGACAATTGCCGGAATGAGGATCATAATGGCTGACGGTACCACTCTCGATACCTCGGACAGCCAGAGCAGGATATCATTCACTGAATCACATAAAAAGCTTCTTTCTGATATATCCGCAATGGCTGAGTCAGTCAAAGGAAATCCCATTCTTTCAGCCAGGATCAGGAAGAAGTACAAGATGAAGAACACCACAGGTTACAGCCTGAATGCCCTGACTGACTTTTCCGATCCGTTCGATATTATTGAACACCTTATGATCGGATCGGAAGGTACACTGGGATTCATAGCAAACATAACCTTCAAGACGGTCAAAGAATATCCCTGCAGGGCCAGCTCGCTTATCATATTCCCTGATATTGAGACAGCCTGCAATGCAGTAAATATTCTGAAAACTCTGCCTGTCTCCGCGGCAGAGCTTATTGACCGGGCAGGCCTTAGATCAGTTGAAAACGTGAAAGGGATGCCTCCGTACCTGAGGTGCCTCCAGAAAAATGCCTGCGCACTGCTTGTTGAAACCGTCTCTTCAGATCGTGATTCGCTGAACAAATACATAAAAAAAACAGAGACGGCTCTCGGTAAGATCCCTACTGAAACAGGGATACGTTTTACAGCTATCCCTGCCGAATACGAATTGCTCTGGAAGATCCGTAAAGGGCTCTTTCCATCGGTGGGTGCAATGCGGCGGACAGGGACAACCGTTATAATTGAAGATGTGGCATTCCCGGTTTCACGACTCGCCGAAGCCACAACTGACCTTCAGAGGCTGCTTAAGGAATCAGGGTATGATGAGGCAGTGATTTTCGGACATGCACTTGAGGGGAATCTGCATTTTGTGTTCACCCAGGATTTTAATATTCAGCCGGAAGTTGACAGGTATGCCGGATTTATGAATGAGGTCACCAGACTGGTTGTAAATAAATATGACGGATCCCTCAAAGCTGAGCATGGTACCGGACGAAATATGGCCCCATTTGTGGAGCTTGAGTGGGGCAAGGAGGCGTATGGGCTTATGAAAGAAATCAAGCATATCTTTGACCCGGAGAACCTGCTTAATCCCGGTGTAATACTGAACCCTTCCCCGGATGTTCATCTCAGGAACCTGAAACCGCTTCCCGGAGCCAGTGAGATTACGGATAAATGCACGGAATGCGGGTTTTGCGAGACCTCCTGTGTCTCAGCCGGGCTGACGCTTACCCCGAGGCAACGCATCGCGGTTCACAGGGAGATGACACATCTTGAAAAAACAGGAAAGGAGCCACATATTGCTGCAGCACTTGCCAGGTCCTTTTCCTATACCGGAGATAAAACATGTGCCACAGATGGATTGTGCGCGATAAACTGTCCTGTAAATATCGATACAGGCAAACTAATCAAGTGGATAAGAGCAGAGCATATCCGTAACGGGGAACGGGGAGCATTATGGATTGCCGACAGAATGAGTATGGTGACCTCTGCAGCCCGGACGGCGCTATCGGCTATCAGCTTTTTTCACGGGGTGCTGGGGACCAGGGTCATGAAGGCTCTGTCAGGCGGATTCAGGAGTATCTCCGGAGGAAGGATCCCCCAGTGGAATCCCTTTTTACCCTCAGGTGCAAAAAAGATCAGGATTGGTGCGACTACCGGATCCGGTGACAGGAACCGCGTAGTCTATTTCCCCTCCTGCATAAACCGGTCAATGGGTCTGTCTGCTGATCAGAGGGAAGAGAAGCAGCTGTCTGATGTTATGGTTCAGCTTCTTAAAAAAGGAGGCTACGAAGCGATATATCCAGAGAACATGGATAACCTTTGCTGCGGGATGGCATTTTCAAGCAAGGGTTATGTAAAAGCAGGAGAAAGGAAGTCAGCTGAGCTGGAGGCAGCTCTTATAAAGGCAAGCAATAACGGGGAATATCCTGTTCTTTGCGATATGAGTCCATGTCTCTATACAATGAGAGAAAACATGAAAGCCCTGAAGCTTTATGAACCTGTGGAGTTTATCACAACCTTTCTTCTGCCCTGTCTGGATATAAAGCCGGTTGAAGAGGTGGTTACCGTCTTCCCGGTATGCAGCATGAAAAAAATGGAGCTTGACGGGAAACTGGCCGATCTGGCCAGAGCCTGTGCCAGAAATGTAATTGTTGCTGATACCGCCTGCTGTGGTTTTGCAGGTGACCGCGGATTCACTTATCCGGAACTGAATGAGCATGGATTGAGAAATTTAAGAGCACAGCTGCCACCCTCTGTCATGAATGGCTATTCCACGAGCAGGACATGCGAGATCGGGCTGAGCCTTCACTCGGGTATCTCTTACAGGTCAATAATCTATCTTGTTGACAGAGCCAGCGGTTCAGCTGAAAATTAAATTTATTTGTTATCATAAATACATACTATAAGAACTCTATGAAAAAAGCAATCAATTCAGGTAAGAAGGAAAATGGTAATGATACTGCCGGCCGGCGGGACTTTATCAAAAAAGCATCCCTGGGCGGGCTGGGTATCGGATTTCTGGGCACAAATGTTTCCGCGGAATCCGCAACCGCGTCAAAGGAGATGCAGGCAAAAGCAGTTCCAAAATCCGGGATAAAGATTACGGATCTCCGCTGCGCCATTATCGGGAACAGCCCGGTAGTAAGAATAACCACAGATGCAGGGATAAGCGGCTATGGTCAGGCGGAATCCGCCAAACCATATCTGAAACCCACCGTATTGTTTTATAAGGACTACCTCATCGGTGAGGATCCCACCAATGTGGAGCGCATCATGATGAAGATCCGCCGCATGGGAAGCTTTAAACCCTGGGGAAGCGCCGTGAGCGCCATTGAGATAGCCCTTTGGGATATCGCCGGCAAGGCGGCAGGCCTGCCTGTTTACAGGCTGCTGGGTGGAAAGGTCCGCGATTACGTTCGCTGTTACAATGGCGGAGTACGCGTTGAGAGGACCGGCAACGAGCCCAAGGATTATGCCGACTGGGCCGCAAAGGTGAAGGCTCTTGATCAGGGATTTACAATCGTCAAGACGGCAATCGGATTTCACGGGGGTATGGCCGCCGTTCCGGGTTTCTACTACGGTAATGTGAATCCTTCGCTGAGTCCCAAGGATGTAGGCCGCAGGGGGCCAATAACAGAGTATGGCCTGAAATATATGATAGAACGCGTATCGGCAATGAAACAGGTATTCGGTGATACCGTCGGCCTTGCCCTGGATTGCGGGCCCGGCTTTTTACTGTCTGATGCGATCCGCCTGGCCAATGCACTTGAACCATTTAACCTTATGTGGCTGGAAGACCTCCTTACAGGCGATTATACCCCCTATGTCCTTGCTGACGACTATCTTGAACTTACCCGCAGTACAACTACGCCGATTCATACCGGTGAGGAGATATATCTTCGTGAGAATTTCCGTGAACTGATCGAGAAGCATGCTGTACGGATTGTTGGTCCTGATCCGGAAGACATTGG
>VFSW01015276.1_pt1 | contig 10563 bp, 9 predicted proteins | sample 5358111 | NCBI WGS metagenome assembly VFSW01 (sample SAMN11554181, study PRJNA540505) | mine drainage metagenome | isolation source: sediment from site ElyBrook_90M | place: USA: Ely Copper Mine, Vershire, VT | collected 2017
GCCACAGCCCACCCTGAGCCGCATCGAGCTGCTGGCGGTGGTGTCGGCGGTGCCGCTGGTGGGCCTTCTCGCCGCACTGTGGGCGCTGATCGATCCTTCGCGCAGCTGGCAAGAAAACCTGCGCGTGATGGCGCTCCTGGCGGGGCTGGCGGCGGTCGCGTTCGTGGCGCTGGCGGTGCGAGCGGCGCGCGATCGCCGGCTGCCGGTGATCCAGATCGGCGTCGTCGTGGCGCTGTTGGTCGTCGTCGCGGGCGCGCTGGGTGACGCGGCCCCTGCGGGCCTGGCCCAGGGCAGCGCGTATGCCGGAAAGGGCGCGTATCAGCTCGCCATCGCCGCCTATCGCGACGCTAACGCGCCAGCGGACGTGATCGCGCCGGTGTATCTCAGCCTCGCGCAGGATGCCCTCAAAGCCAAGGATTATTCCACGGCGACGAGCGCGCTGCGCGATCTCGTCACGCGAGAGACGGGGTCGCCAGACGTCACCCAGGCGCAAGCGGATCTAACGAGCGCTGTCAACCAGTGGGGATCGGCGCTCGTCGACGATCGGCAATTCGACCAGGCGGCACAGGTGTATGCCGATCAGGCGGCGTTCACTAGGTGCGACGCGGCTTGCCAGGCGACGATGCGTGCGAATGAAGCCAATGCGTACTTCTCGTGGGGCATCACGCTGATCGAGCAGGGCAATGCCAGCGACGCGCTGTCGCAGGCGCGCTACGTCGCCGGCCACTTCCCCAACAGCGCCGCGAGCGCGTCGGCGCAGCGCATCATCAGTGGCCAGAGCGATACGTTTGGCGCCGCGCTGACGGCTGCCGGCGCCGCAGCCCCGATGGCGACCGAGTGGCTGCTCGCCCAGACTGCTTTGCGGCAGCCGCATTCCGCGCAAGCGATCGAGGCGTCCGAGACGAGCGTGCCTGTAACGGGCAGCGTCAGCGGGGCCGGCAATCAATCCGCCGGTGGCTCGTTCGTGTTCTTTTTCGCCTTTTCGACACAGGCGGAGGCATCGACCTTCAATTACGATTTCTCCACCAGCGACCCCACCATCCTCAAAGTGACGACGACCGCCGACCAGAGCGGCGCTTTCGCCGTCGCCCTGCCGCCGGGCTATTGGTACGCCCCATTTTGGGATTCTCCATCGCATTCTTTCGACACGCCCCAGGAGTCGGGCAACGCCGCGTTTTACGTCGCGCCTTTCACGCCGCGAGACATCGGTGCCATCGTGGGCAAGTGAGAGATCTTGGGCTTTTTGTTGTGAAGCGTGAGTTTTTTTACTAAGCGCGATTTTGGGAAACAAACGTATTGACAATCGCTTGCCTCTCTGATATAGTCATGTAGCAAGGAGACATTTTCCTTACCCATCGCTTTCTTGAAGAAAGGACCATCATGCTCAAGAACAGATCACCACACGCTCCATCTGGTTTGGACTGTGCTCGAAGCCCTGCCCTCTTAGCCTGCATCGCGATTTCGTTTCTATCATTGTGGAATGTATCACCCGCAAACGCCACCGCACTCTCATACACAACAACCCCCCCCCCCAGATTTGTGGGACGGTAAGCTCCGCCACACACCCATTTTGTGGTGGTGGCGGATATACGTATAACACAACATATTATCCCGATTCGAATACCGGACCTAGTGGCGTGGAAGGCTTTGATGTCTGCGAAGCACCAAACACAACAATCATGCAGGCATGGTGGAATGGCACGCCGTATTGGTGGATGAACATCTATTTCGGAGGCCTCAACCGAGCCTGTTCGCAGCCCAATCTCACATCGTCATGGGTGTCGGCGGTCTACTATCAGGGGTGGTACCTCGTTCCAACCTGAGTAAGCTATCAGGCGCCTTGCGCTTATATAGGCTATGGCGCTCAAATGTCGTCGAATCCTACAACAGCCTATAATCAAGGCAAGAGCGAAGGGAACAATGCAGCTAGCGCTGCTGAGGCATTGGGCATAGGCCCCTCGACAACTATCTACGACGACATCGAATATTTCTCTGGACCATCATCGTGTTACGTCGCGGTGCAGCAATTCATAAATGGTTGGGCCGCAGGGCTATCCAACGCGGGATTCAATTCCGGTGTCTATGTCAACCACGGCCCCTTACAACCCGCAACCGGCGATGCGCAATACCTTTGCAACAGCACGGGTGGCGCTTGGATTGCCGACCCTGATGGCAATTCGAGCACAGTTGAAGTCTCGAATCTCACTTCCAATTGCTGGGGATTCGAGCAGCGCTTGAAGCAGTACGAAGCCAACATATGGCAGACAAACGGCGGCTATCAGCTCAACATCGATGTCGATAGCGCCTATGGGCCGATTGATCGCTGAAGAGATAGCGAATCAGCGAGTGCAACGATTTCCGTCGCTATTTCCACAAAAGGAGCGTTTTCATATGAGCGCATCAGCTGTCTCACGAAAACAGCCAGCGCGCGCGCGACAAGTCGTCAGGCGTCACCTGTCACGGGCGGTGGCAATCGCTCTGGCGACAACCGTCGTGGTCATCGCCGCCCTGGTCGCGCATGGGTTTGGGGGCAATGCCGCACAAGCGAGCGCCAGATCAACGGAGGCCGCAAGCTCACAACCGCAAGGATCGATGGGTTTTGGCACCATCGCCGCAAATGGGCATGTCTATCAGACGCTCGATGGCGGCGCGCACTGGTCGCCGGTCAGCTTGCCCGCCGACGCCAGCGACGATTCCAGTCCGGCACTCACATACGGCATCTCGGCCAGCACGCGCTGGGTGGCATGGAGCGCCGCTGACGGAGCAACCAGCGCGGTCACGGTGGAGCGCACAACGGATAACGGCGTCACCTGGCACAGTGTGATGCTGCCTGCCCTCGCGCAACCTGAGGCGCGCCCGCGCGATATGCGATTCATCGACCAGAGTCATGGTTGGCTGGTGATCGATGAGTCACCGGGGCGTTTCAGCGTGGGTGCTCTTTTCATGACCAGTGATGGCGGCTCGACCTGGTCCGAGGCTGCTTTGCCGTTCGCCGGCTCAATCTATTTTGCCTCACCCTCGATCGGATGGCTCGTCGGGGGGCAGTGGGCAACGACGCAAAACCTGCTCGAAATCACACGCGACGGCGGCAAAACCTGGACACAACAGGCCATCCAGACTCCCGCCGCAGCCCAGGGCTTCGAGCCAATCATCGGCGTTCCACATTTCTTCGATGCCCAAAATGGCGTGCTGCCGGTGAATTTTGGTCCTGTCGCGGGCCTGCTCATCACACACGACGCAGGGCGGTCCTGGTCACAAGCTGCCACATTCACGCTAAGCGCCGGCGATCAAATGGCGGAGCCGCTTGTCGCGACATCGGGGCGCGGCGCGTGGGTCATAATCGGCCATAGCCTCTTGGTTACTCAGGATAGCGGTCAGACGTGGGGCACCCTTTCCCATAGCCAAAGCCTGATCGGTGTGGTCGCTCTCTCCTTTGTAAGTAGCACCACCGGCTGGGCGCTGACGGAAAATGGCTCGTGCGCCAGCTTTAAGTCTCATTGCTCGACGGTGACAAGTTTGGTGCGCACGATAGATGGTGGCAGCAACTGGGCAACAGTGAGTGGCGTCAACTTCTGATACTCGCCTGACAGGGTGAGCGGCAAAGAGCCATCGCGATGCGCCGCTCATCCCGCTTTGATCTCTACTACACAATCGGAGAAGGAATGCTCATGGTGTCACTGACGAGATCGCGGAGCGGATGGATGGCTCTGCTCTGCTGCGTGGTGCTGGCGGCCTGCAACCAATCGAGCGCCACGGTCACGGCGACGGCCACCCCCACACCCGCGACGCAGGTCTCGCCGGCGCGCGCTCAAACCTCGCTGACCTACGATTCGGGGATAGGGAAAGTTGTCCTGTTTGGTGGCCTGGCTTTCACCAGCTTCACCACGCTCAGAGACACCTGGCTGTGGGACGGCCATTTCTGGCGACACATCCTAACGACTGACGCTCCTCCCGGGAACCAGCAAGTGACCCTCGTCAACGACACGACAGAGAGTGCGGTGTTGGACTTCACCGCTACAATGGGTTCGGCTGCCGCCGTGCAAACGTGGGTCTTTGACGGCTCTTGGAATCTGCGCGACACCACATCCGTTTTGCCGATGGGCATGCTGATCGCTGACGACCCCATCGGCAAAGACGTGATCGCTTTTGGCGGAGTGATCGGCTTTTCTCCGACGAATGGCGATCTCTATGGCACCCAAACGTGGAGCTGGAACGGTCAGCAGTGGCGTCAGCTCTACCCGGCGACCTCACCCACCGCGAGCGACGCCAATTTTGGCGTGATGACCACCGACAACGCCACCGGCCAGCCAGTGCTCGTCAACCAGCGCACTGGTGTTGTGTGGACCTGGAATGGCGCAACGTGGGCGCAGCACATTCCCGCCCAGGCGCCGCCTGCGCGCGCGCAATCAGCGCTGGTCTATAACGGCCACGATCAGGCTGTCGTGTTGCTCGGTGGCGTCACCGCCGTCGAGGCTCAGCTAATGAGCGACATGTGGGCCTGGAATGGCGTGAGCTGGAATCAGCTCGCGGCATCGGTTCCCTCTGGCATCGGCATCCTCGCCGCCGCGTGGGATCCTTCGACACAGACTGATGTGCTCTATCGCGCGCAAGGTATGGATAACGGCCCGTTCACCAGCCAGACATGGCTCTGGAACGGGACGGCCTGGAGCCAGGTGCCGTGACGATCGCCTTCATTCCCCGCGCGCCAGCATCAAGAGCGCGGCGAGATCGGCGGCGATGAGCGTCGGTGGCGGCTCGGCGTGGGCGGCGCGCTCCGCTGAAGTGATGCCCGAGAGCAGCAGCGCCGTGTCGATGCCCGCCGCCTGGCCCGCCGCGACATCCATCTCGATGGCGTCGCCAACCATGAGCGCCATGGCGGGGTCGGCGTCGAGATCGGCCAGCGCTTGCCTGACGAGCAGGGGGGACGGCTTGCCGACGGCCTCGGCGGTGTGGCGCGTGGCCGCTTCGAGCGCCGCGACGATCGCGCCGCAGCCGGGGTCGAAGCCGTCCTCGACAGGCAGCTGCGGGTCGCGGTTGACCGCGATGAAGGCCGCGCCCGCTAGAATCGCCCGCGCCCCCTGGCGCAAGCCCGCATACGTCAGCGATCGATCGAGGCCGACCAGCACCGCGTCAGCGCATTCCGCCGGTGCGGCGGGATCGTCAGGAGCGTCGCCGTGCGCTAGATTGAGCACCGTGAGGCCCGCGCGTGCCGCCATATGACGGATCGGGGGCAGCGCCACCACCCACACGCGCCCGCCCGGCCAGCGCGCCGCGATGAGCGCGACCGCCGCCGAGCTGGCCGTAAGCACCTGCTCGTCGCGCGCTGGCATGTCGAGACGGCGCAGCTTTTGCGCGACCTGGGCGGGCGACGCCATCGAATTGTTGGAAAGGTAACGATAGACGCGGCCCGTGGCGTCGAGCCAGGCGACGAAGGCGCGAGCGCCGGGCAAGAGCGCCTCGCCGCGATAGACCACCCCGTCGAGATCCAACAGATAGGTCTGATAGCTTTTCACGGCGCGCGTCACCCAGCGATCTGCTGGCGAAGGGTGTTGACCTCCAGCGCCAGCGGGCTGCCCTCGCGGCTCATCTCGCGCTCGATCTTCTCGCAGCTGTGCAGCACCGTGCTGTGGTCGCGCCCGCCCAGCTGCTTGCCGACATCCATCAGCGACAGCTCGGTTTCCTGGCGCATCAGCCACATCGCTATCTGGCGCGGCTTGACGATCTGTTGGTCGCGCTGCTTCGAGCGCAGCAAATCGAGCGAGATGTGATAATACGCCGAGACAGCGACCAGAATCTCGTCGGGGGTCACGCGCCGGCGCGGCTTATCAGCGGGGGTGAGGTTCATCAGCGCTTGCTTGACGACATCGAGCGACAGCGGCACGCGCTGCAAGCGGGCGAATGCGACGACGCGGTTGAGCATGCCCTCTAGCTCACGCACATTGGTGTGAATGCGCTCCGCCAGGAAGTCCATCACCGGATCGGGGATCGCGAAATCCATCGTATCGGCCTTGGCGCGCAAGATGGCCATGCGCGTCTCGAGGTCCGGCGGCTGGATGTCGACGGCCAGCCCCCACTCGAAGCGCGAGCGCAGCCGCTCCTCGAGGTCGATCTCTTTGGGCGGGCGGTCGCTGCACATGACGATCTGCTTGCCGCCCTCGTGCAGCGCGTTGAATGTGTGAAAGAACTCTTCCTCGGTCGAGTCTTTGCCGGCGATGAATTGAATGTCGTCCACCAGCAGCACGTCGACGGAGCGGTATTTGGCGCGAAACTCCTCGGTCGTGCGATAGCGGATGGCGTTGATGATCTCGTTGGTAAACGTCTCGGAGGTGACGTAGAGCACGCGATAGCCCCGGGGCGCGACCGCGTGGGCGATGGCGTGCAACAGATGCGTCTTGCCCAGCCCCACGCCGCCGTAGAGGAAGAGGGGATTGTACGAATCGCCGGGCGCGTCGCCCACCGCGACGGATGCGGCATAGGCGAAATGGTTGCCGTTGCCGACGATGAAATTGTCGAAGGTATAGCGCTCGTTGAGCCAGTGGGGCGTCTCGATGGGCGCCTCAGGCATGGGCGGGGCTGCCGCCGCGCGCGTGCCGTGCGTGCGCGAGTTGGCGGAATCCTGAACGGCGTCGCCCTGGCGCGCGGGCGTGCCGCCTCTCGTCTGGCGCATCTGCCGCTGCCGCCGCCGGTCGGCCACCGAGGGCCGCGCGCCCGCCTTGGGCAGCGTTTCATCCAGCGAGGGGGAATGAGACGGCGTGGCGCTCTCCATCAGCGATTCGTCGGGAAAGAGCGGCTCGGCGTAGTCGCCCGCCGGGGCATGGTGGCCGGATCCTTTGCGCACGACGCTGGCCATCACGCGCACGCGCCGATTGCCGCCCAGAGCGTCGGTGAGCGCCCGCTCGATATGCACCCGCGAACGCATGTCGAACTGCTTTTTCGCCGCAGAGCTGGGCACCTGCAAGATGTAGTGATTCGGTGTCTGGGTCGCGACGAGGCGACTGCTGCGCAGCCATTCCCGCGTCGCTTCGGGAATGTCGCGCTCCAGTCGCTGCATGGTCGTTTTCCACAGATGGTGATCCAGTTCCATCGCCACAATTCTCATTCGCGCGCCCGCCTGCTGGCTCACGCGTGTTGATAGCCTCGTCTCGCTCACAGCCGTACCGTGCATTGTACCAGACGCGCCAGCCGTGGCACAAGTGGATGGCGAGCGGCGAGCGCGCTCCAGCGTGCGGTTGGGCCACCGCCGCTGATTCGATAATACTCAGGCCGCCTATAGCCCGATGGTCATGTCGCGGCGCGTCACAGGACGGCGATGCACTCGATTTCAACGCGGGCGCCCCTGGGCAGCTGAGCGACGGCGACGGTGGATCGCGCGGGTGGCTGGGATGAGAAATACGTAGCGTATATCTCATTCATGGAAGTGAAGTCGGACATGTCGGTCAAAAAGACCGTCGTCTTGACTACGTTGCCGAGATCCGCGCCAGCGGCGCGCAGCACGGCGCGGACGTTGTCGAGCGCGCGGCGCGTCTGGGCGGCGACATCCTCGCCGACGAGTGTGCCACTCGCGGGGTCCAGCGCGACCTGGCCGGAGGCGAAAATGAGCGTGCCGGCGCGAATGGCCTGACTATACGGGCCGATGGCCTGGGGGGCGTCGGAGGTGATGATGACGCTGCGATCGGCGTTGGGCATGACAGTGCTCCTTTGGCGACGTTGTGCGCTCTGCGCCTCAGACATAATACCACGCCAGCGGCGGCGAAAGGGGCGATGGGCCGCTCGACTCTCATGGGATTGTGTACTGTGGGAGTGGAAGGAGTCGCCGATGGCCACCCTTTCGCGCCAGATCGAGGAGGATCGCACCCCATGCGCCGTTCGCCGTCACCATCGCTCACCTTGCCCGAAGCCGCTGACGAGCGTTACGCGGAGCGCGATCACCTGGCCGATGCGCACTTTGGAGCAAGCTTTTCGCGCGCCCTGACCGATATGCGCCAACTCGACCGCACGCGCCGCGCCATCCTGGTCGGGCTGGCGTTGCTGGCCTCGCTCGTGACGCTGGCGACCGTCGTCTATGCCCTTATGCCCGCGCCAGCGGCATCACAGGCGGCGAGCGCGGCTGTCGCGCCAGCGGCGAGTGGCGTGCCCATCAGCACGGCGCAAGTCGCGCCGAGCCTCAGCGGACAATTCATGCTCAGTGGAACGCGGGGCGCGACGAAATGGCTGACGCTGCACCAGTTTGGGGGCGCCGTGACGGGTGTCTTGGCCACCGTGACCTGCGCGGGTGCCGTCGCGCACACCGATCGCGCCATCGTCACGGGCGCGCTGCTGGCTGACGGCCAGCTCAAGCTGACGCTGACTCAGCCGAGCCAGCCACACAGCCAGACGACGATCTATTTATTGGCGCTGACCGTGAATGGCTTTAGCCTCGTCTGGCACGACAGCCGTGGAAAGCCGCAAACCGATTACTGGCAACAGGCGACAGCGGCACAGATCAGCGCCGCCTCGCGCTGCCCGGCATAGGTTGTAAAGAATTTGCGCCGTGCGCAACCTCCACGTGGTCTGCCGCGTTCTTAGTAAAGAGAGCACGCGAGAGGCTGGGGCGTGGGTGACCGGCGTCATATACGGCGCGTTCTACTTAGCTGTGGCCTCACAGCGACACGAGCACGCGATCGGGCAGGTTTTCGCCCCAAATTTGCTAGAATGTGTTGACAAAAGGGCCGCCGGCTGATACAGTCTGCTAGACACCGTTCGCCGCGCTCGTCCGCAGGTTCCTGGCGCATGTTATGCGCGTATGCTTGGGCATAGGCGCTCGCAATAAAGGAGAGCTTGTAAGGCTATGGCCGCATTACACACCGCTGACGAAGAGACGCAGAAACACCCGGCGCATCCTCAGGCGCATGCCCGCCACCTCTCGTGGAGTGATTTCGCCGATACCGTCGAAGCGCCCACGCTCAAGCGGTCGGTGGTGCGTCCGGTGCCGCCGGTGGGCATTAATCCCACCAGGCTCGAGCAGATCATCGCGCGCCTCGATCGCCTGAGTCCCGGCCACGGCGAAGAGTTGATGCGCATCTTTTCGTTTTTGGTCATCGGCGGCTCAGCCTCGTTCGTGAACCTGCTCGGAGTGTTCATACTGGACCGCATTTTCAGGCCGACGCCAAACGCCACGCTGCTGTATGTTATCATCTCAGCGCTGGCCACTGAGGTGTCGCTCATCTACAATTATTACCTCAACGACCGCTACACTTTCCACTCGCTCATTGACGCGAGTCGCTCGTGGCTGCAACGCTGCATTCGCTTTCACGGGCCGGCGTCGGTGGGATTTTTGCTGACGATCGCCATCTCGACAGGCTTGTTCAAGCTGACGCACGTCCCCGTCGCCTCACAAGGCATCGCGATTGTCATCGTGACGGGGGTCAATTTCCTCATGCACCGCTTCTGGACGTATCGGCCAACCACTCCTTCCGAGCAAGCCGCCTGACGCAACGCGCGCACCGGTGTCACGCCGCCCGGCGGAGGGCGGGGCCGCTTTGTGCCCTAAAGCGCGGCAAAGGGCCGCACGGCGGGGGCCCCTTGCACGCCGGTGACAAACTGGGTGACGCGCAGATCGACGACCAGGCTGGCCAGCGTCAGCGCGTCGTCACGCGGCAGCCCGTACAGCTCGACCATCAGATCGAGCATAGTGCCGAGCGCCACAGCGGTCGCCTCGTCAAGCGTCGCGCCAAAGCCGCATGTCAGCCAACCCACCGGCGTTTGAGCGCGCGGCGTGCGCAGATGCAGGTCGGGGCGCAGAGCAAACGTGCATTCCGCCTGCTCGAACGGGCACTCGATAGCGGTTCCGGCGACTTCGCCATCCCCTTGCAGGGCGTGCCCGTCACCGGTGGAAAAGAGGGCGCCCGCGACTTCGACTGGCAGCCACAGCGTCGAGCCGCTGATCAGCTCGCGGCAGTCGATGTTGCCCCCGACGGCGCGCGGCGGGCTGGTGGGGTGCACCCCCGGCGCGGCGGGCGCGTTGCCCATCACGCCCAAAAAGGGGCGCAGCCGCACGCGCTGGCCGCGCACGCTGGTGGCGAAGACGCGCGCGTCGTCCATCGTCCACCGGGTCTCGCTGCGCTCAGAGACGCCCAGGTCGCGATACCACGGCTGGCGATGGCTCGTCCACGTGGTGCCCCACGGGCCGGGCCGCAACGCGCCGATGTTGACCTCCAGCGCCATCCCCGGCTCGGCGCCGCGCACGGCCACCGGGCCGACGAGCGCGTGGCCGCGATCCAGCTCGGGGTCGCGCGTGAGGCCATCGGGCTTGATCCCCACGGTCGCCCCCGCTGGCGCGGCCTCGCCCCAGGTGACGTCCAGCGTGCGAAAGCGCACGGTGTCGCCGGGATCGATCGTCAGCACCGGCGCGAGATCGCGGCTGAAATGTCCGTGCAAAGTGCGGCGCTCAGGGTCAAGGTCATAGGTGGTCATGCGATCAGCTCTCCTCTGTGTGATGAGCAACGGACGACAAAGCGGTTTGTGTCGTTGATTGCCTGAATGATACAATGCGCAAAGAATGAGACAAAGAGGGGATCGCGATGC
>VFSW01015277.1_pt1 | contig 10561 bp, 9 predicted proteins | sample 5358111 | NCBI WGS metagenome assembly VFSW01 (sample SAMN11554181, study PRJNA540505) | mine drainage metagenome | isolation source: sediment from site ElyBrook_90M | place: USA: Ely Copper Mine, Vershire, VT | collected 2017
GGCTAACGGACGGACAACGATGAACATCAAAAGACCCTTATTCGCCGCGTTGTTTCTGCTGACTGGTCTTGCGCCAAGCGCTGCCGCAGCCGACCAGGCGGCCGCCCCGGCCGCGCCAGCGTCCACGCCTGCTGCTGCCGCGCCCGCCGCGGCTCCGGCGGCCGAGCCGCCCGCGCCGCCACCCAGCATGGGTACGCAGTACACCGAAAAAGGCGCCGACACCTGCCTGATGTGCCACGTCGAGGGCGGCGATTATCCGGTGTACGAAATCTTCAAGACCAAGCACGGCAATCGCGCCGACAGTCGTACGCCCTTTGCCCCCGGGAACTTGCAATGCGAGGCCTGCCACGGTCCGGGCAAGAAGCACGCCGATGCCGGCGGCGGCCCGGACGGCATCAACAGCTTCAAATCCACGTCCTTCCTCACGCCGCGCGAGCGCAACAAGTTCTGCCTGGCCTGCCATCAGGGCAAGGCGCGCATCGCCTGGCAGGGCAGCGTGCACGAAAGCAACAATCTCGCCTGCACCGATTGCCACACGATTCACGCCGAGCACGACCCGGTGCTGGCGACGGCGACCCAGCCGGATGTCTGCTACAAATGCCACAAGCAGCAGCGCATGGACTTCAACAAACCTTCGGCGCATCCGGTGCGCTTCGGCAAGATGGCCTGCAGCGATTGCCACGCCCCGCATGGTTCGGATAACGATGCCTTGCTGAAGAAGCCTACGGTGAATCAGCTTTGCTACACCTGTCATGCGGAGAAGCGCGGACCGTTCCTGTGGGAGCACGCGCCGGTGGCGGAGAACTGCACCCTGTGCCACTCGCCGCACGGAACGGTGCGCCCGACGCTGTTGAAACAGACCCCGCCCTTGCTCTGCCAGCAGTGCCATAGCGTGGCCGGCCATCCCTCGGTGGCGCGCACCGGGGCGGCGCTGCCGGGCGGCGGCGCCGGAGGATCGGCTTTCCTGCTCGCCGGAAGCTGCATCAATTGCCATTCCGAGATTCACGGCTCGAACAATCCGTCGGGCGTCAAGCTGATGCGCTAGCCGGTACTAAAACAGGACAAGAACATGAAGACCTCAAATCAACTGTTGCTGCTCGGCATGTTGTCGGCGCTGTCCCCGGCCGCGGTGGCGGATGGCCCCGCCGGGCCGGCCGCCGTCGATACGTCGCAGTGGAAATGCGAGTCCTGCAAATTCGCGCAGGGGCTCAGCGGGTCGGTGGATGTGGGGGCCGGCTCGGTCTCGGACAAATCGGCCAAGTTCGGCGACTACACCGGACTCAACAAAAAAGGCGGGTACGCCATCGGCGGGGCGTCGGCAAGCTATCGCGGCAAGGATGCGGATTACTGGCGCTTCAACGCGTCGAACCTGGGGCTGGACTCGCGCTCCGTCGATGCGGAAGGAGGACAGCAAGGCAAGTACAAACTGTTGTTCAACTACGACGAGCTGCCGCACTATGTTTCGGATAATGCGCAGACTCCGTTTATTGGCAGCGGCGGCGCCACGCTGACCCTGCCCGCCGGCTTTGCGGCGGCCACGACCGGCGCTATGCCCCTGGCCGGCACGCTGCGAACCGTAGATATCGGTACAAAAAGGAAGCGGCTGGGTGTGGGCGCGTCCTGGATTCCCAACAGCAACTGGGAGTACGCGGTCAACTTTCGCCATGAAACCAAAGACGGCACCCAACGCACGGCCGGCGCATTTTATGTAAACACATCCCAACTGATCGCGCCGGTGGATTATGTCACCGACCAGGTGGACGCATCGGCCTCGTACACCGGCAAAAAACTTCAGATGAAGTTCGCCTACTACGGCTCGGCTTTCCGCAACGGCAATTCTGCGTTGACCTGGCAGGACCCGTATGCGGCGCTTGTGGGCGAAACCGCCGGCCAACTGGCGCTGCCGCCGGATAACCAGTTTCACCAGCTCCAGGCCACGGGTGGCTATCAGCTCGGCGACAAGACCCGCCTCAGCGGCGACATCGCCGTCGGCCGCATGACGCAGAACGACAGTTTTCTCGCGTCCACGCAGAATGCCACTCTGGCCGTACCCGGCCTGCCGCGAAGTTCCCTGGACGGACGCGTGGCCACCCTCGATGCGGGTCTGCGACTCAACTCCGCAGTCACCGAACGCCTGCGGCTGAACGCGGCGTACACGCATAACGATCGCGACAACCGGACGCCGCAGTCCAGCTATCCCTCGGTGGCGACCGACATGTTCGTCGAGGCGCCAAGAACCAACCTGCCCTACAGTTTCAAGCAGGACAAGTTGAAGCTGAGCGCCGAGTACATGGCCTCGACCAAGCTGAGGGGCTCGGTCGGCGCCGATTTTGACGCGCACCAGCGCACGTTCGCGGAAGTCGACACCACGCGCGAGAACACGGCCTGGGGCAAGATCAATTCGCAGGTGTCGGATAAACTCGGTCTTACGCTCAAGCTCGCGCACGCCGAGCGCAGGAATTCTGGCACCTTCCAGGCGATCCCCGGAATCACCCCGCCAGAGAATCCGCTGCTGAGACGCTACAATCTGGCCAACCGCACGCGCGACACCGCGGGAGCGCGCGCCGACATCACCGTGAACGAACGCATCAGCGTCGAGTTCGGGGCCGATTCTTCCGATGACAAATATTCGGATTCGACCATCGGACTGCTCGACGGCAAGGAGTTCAGCCTGAACGGCGATGTCTCCGCCATGCTCACGGAGCGGACCAGCCTGCATTTTTTTGCGAACCACCAGGAAATCAAGTCGAAGCAGGCCGGCAGCCAGAGTTTCTCGGTTCCGGACTGGACGGCCGACAACAAAGACACGATCGACTTCTTCGGCCTGGGCGTGAAACACACCGCGATTCCGGACAAGCTCGACATCGGCGCCGATTACAGCTTCACGCACTCGCGCAGCCAAATCAACGTCAATACCGGCGCTTCGAATCCCGCATTTCCCGACATGAGCACCAAGCTCGATAGCCTCAAGCTCTATGCCACCTATCGCATGAAGCAAAACATGTCGCTGCAGGCGGGTTACTGGTACGAGCACTACGCCAGCAGGGACTGGATGCTGGACGGCGTCGCGCCCGCCACCATCCCGAATGTGCTGGCTCTGGGGCTGCAGGCGCCGCAATACAACGTAAACGTGGTGTTGCTGTCGGTCAAATACAAGTTCTAGCAAATACCGTAGTACGTTGTTCGTGGCGCGTTGTTCGTGCTCCGTCGGTCGCCCACGAACAACGAACGACGGCTCTCACGCGGACCACAGGGGTGGCTCATCCATCAGCGCGATCTGCTCGCGCAATTCCAGAATCCGGTCCTGCCAGTAACGCTGGGTGTTGAACCAGGGAAAAGCCGCGGGGAAGGCGGGATCGTCCCAGCGTCGCGCGATCCAGGCCGAGTAATGCAGGAGGCGCAGCGTGCGCAGCGCCTCGACCAGGTGCAGTTCGCGCGCATCGAATTCATGGAAATCCTCGTAGCCGACGAGCAGGTCTGCAAGCTGGCGCGCCATCGCGGCGCGCTCGCCCGAGAGCAGCATCCACAGGTCCTGCACCGCCGGCCCCATGCGCGCGTCGTCGAAATCGACGAAATGCGGGCCGTGCGCCTCGGCGCTGTCGGTCCAGAGCACATTGCCGGCGTGGCAGTCGCCGTGCAGCCTCAGATTTTGCACCGGGCCGGCGCGCGCGTAGCAGCGGCTTACGCCTTCGAGCGCCTGCGCCGCAACGCTGGTCCATGCCGCGTTGAGATCGGCTGGTATGAAACCATGATCGAGCAGATAGTCGCGCGGCTCGGTGCCAAAGCTTGCGGGGTCGAGCGCGGGCCGCACGCGAAACGGCGCGAGCGCGCCCACCGCGTGGATGCGGCCGATGAAACGGCCCATCCATTCCAAAGTCTCGCGATCTTCGAGTTCGGGCGCGCGGCCGCCGCGCTTGGGATACACGGCGAAGCGATAGCCGCCGAACTCGTGCAGGGTCTGCCCGCCCTGCGCGAGGGGGGCGACCACCGGAAGCTCGCGCTCGGCCAGCTCGCGCACGAATGCGTGCTCCTCGGCGATCTGCGCGTTGCTCCAGCGCCCGGGGCGGTAGAACTTCGCCACCACGGCCGGGCCCGGACCCGAGGTCGAATCCGGCCCGTCCTCCAGCCAGATCTGATAGACGCGGTTCTCGTAGCTGTTCAGGCCGAGCATGCGCCCGTCGCCGCGCAGCCCTATGCTGTCGAGCGCATCGAGCACGCAATCGGGTGTGAGCCCGGTGTAGGGCGCGCTCTTGTTCGTATCCATGCACCCATTGTACGGGCTGCTGCCTATTGCGGGAGGGGCGCCGATTTTGTTGGAGCGGCGCCCTCGCCGCCATCAGTGCCTGCGCGAAGTCCGCTCGGCCCGAAGGCGGGCCTCCCACAACCGCACGCCGTTTTTTTTATGAAAAGGCCTGGCCCCGATCATTACAAGGCCAGGGGCGGCGGCTCAGGTCTTGCCGGTCTTGGGGATGAACGCGAGGGCGACGCCGTTGTTGCAGTAGCGCAGCCCGGTCGGCTCCGGGCCGTCGTCGAATAGATGGCCATGGTGCCCGCCGCAGCGCGTGCAGTGGTACTCGGTGCGCGGCAGGATCAGCTTGAAATCGCGGCTGGTGCCGAAGGCGCCGGGAATGGTGGTGAAAAAGCTGGGCCAGCCGGTGCCGCTGTCGAATTTCATCGCCGAGGTGAACAGCGGCAGGCGGCAGCCCGCGCACACGAACACGCCTGGACGTTTCTCCCGGTCGAGCGGGCTGGAGCCGGGTGGCTCGGTGCCTTGGTGGCGCAGCACGTCGTAGGCCGCGGGTGAGAGGCGTTTCTTCCATTCCGCGTCGGACAGTTTGAGCGGTTCCGCGTCGCTCGCCACGTCTGCTCCCCTGGCGAGCAGCGATTTCCAGTTTTTTTGCAGCTCTTCCACGGCTTGTTCTCCTTTTGCAAACGCGGGCCGCGCCAGCCACGACCCGATGAGCCCCGCCAAGGGCGTCAACGCCCACGCTTTAAGCCAGTTGCGCCTATCCATGTCCGTCTCCTATGTGTGACGCGAACTATAACCGATGCAGCGGCGTTCGGAGGCCGCCGGACGCGCGGGAACTGCGTCGCACCTCGCCCCTGCGGGAAGCCGTGTAAAATCGGGCCTAACCACGAACCACGCTGCGCTCACCTGATGAACCCTTCCTCCGATAACTTAGTCGTAATCACCGACGCCAAGTTCAACTATGGCGAGCGCGCGGTCCTCAAGGGGCTCAACCTCAAGATTCCCCGCGGCAAGGTAGTCGCCATCCTCGGGGCGAGCGGCTGCGGCAAGTCCACCCTGCTGCGGCTGATCGGCGGGCAGGAAAAGCCGGCGCAGGGCTCGGTCCGGGTCGACGGCCAGGTGGTGCACGAGCTCGATACCGACAGCCTGTATCAGCTGCGGCGTCGGATGGGCATGATGTTCCAGGCGGGCGGCTTGTTTACCGATCTGTCGGTGTACGAAAATATCGCGTTTCCGCTGCGCGAAAACTCCGACCTGCCGGAGGAGTTGATTCGCTCCCTGATCCTGATGAAGCTGCACGTGGTCGGGCTGCGCGGCGCGCGAAATCTCATGCCGAGCGAACTCTCCGGCGGTATGGCGCGCCGCGTCGCGCTCGCCCGCGCCATCGTGCACGACCCGATGCTGGCGATGTACGACGAGCCGTTTGCGGGTCTGGACCCGATCTCGTTAAATGTCATCGCCGACCTGATCCGGCGCCTGAACGATGCGCTCGGCACCACTTCCATTATCGTCACCTACGACGTGAGCGAGTCGCTCAAGCTGGTCGACTATCTCTATGTCATCGCCGACGGCGTGGTCGTCGGCGAAGGCACGCCCGACGAGATGCTGGGTTCCGACAATCCGGTAGTGCACCAGTTCGTTCACGCCGAGCCGGACGGGCCGATAGCGTTCCACTATCCCGCGCAGCCGATCGGCGTCCAGCTCGGATTGAAATAGCGCGGTGCAAAACGCGAGATTCCTCCGCGGGAAAAACACAATGCCGGGTGGTGCGTCGATGGCACCGTAGATCCGGCCGCGGATGCTGCCGGACGCACGCGCGTACTGCCGATAATTTCCGTTTTGTCCGGGCTGGCAGGTGCCCACGCCTTGGTCTACACTGTGGTTCGCCCTTTGTGGAGGAGGACATCATGCAACTGCGGGATATACTCAGAATAAAAGGCAAGCTGCTGATCACCATAGCGCCGGACGGGATGGTGAGCGACGGGGTCAGCATCATGTCCGAGAAGGACATCGGTTCGCTGGTGGTGATGAGTCAGGGAAACCTGGTGGGCATGCTGACCTTTCGCGAAGTACTGCAGGCCCTGCACAGGAACAAGGGATCGATCCAGGGAATGCGCGTGGATGCCATCATGGTGAAAAATCCGAGGACCATAGCGCCGAACGTGGAAGTGGACGAACTTCGCAGCGTGATGCTGGAGCATCACATCCGTTACATGCCGGTAATGGAACGCGACACGCTGATCGGCGTGCTCTCGTTTCACGACGTGGCGCGGGCGGTGCTGGAGGAACAGGCGTTCGAGAACCGCATGCTCAAGGGCTATATCAAAGACTCTCCGGCATAGCAGTCGCGCCGCTCCGGGCGTTGCGCGCGGAAGACTGCTGACGGCCGCGGCGGGCCGTCGCGCCGGCACGAGGGTTTTGCGTTCGGGGCCGGCCGGGCCACAGCGGCGGTATGTTAAACTCGGCGCCGCAAATCCGTGAGCGAAAGCGATGTCCGGCAACACCTTGGGAAAATTGTTTTGTGTGACTTCTTTCGGCGAGTCGCACGGCCCCGCCTACGGCGGAGTGGTGGATGGCTGCCCGCCCGGACTGGAGCTGTGCGAAGCCGACATCCAGCGGGAGCTCGATCGCAGAAAACCCGGATCATCGCGCCATGTCACGCAGCGGCGCGAGGCCGACCGCGTGGAAATCCTTTCCGGCGTATTTGAAGGCAAGACCACCGGCACCGCCATCGGTTTTCTGGTGCGTAACGAAGACCAGAAAAGCAAAGACTACGGCAACATTGCCGAGACCTTCCGTCCGGGCCATGCCGATTACACCTATTGGCAGAAATACGGCATACGCGACTATCGCGGCGGCGGGCGGGCTTCGGCGCGCGAGACGCTGGTGCGCGTTGCGGCGGGCGCGATTGCGAAGAAGTGGCTCAGGCAAAAGTACGGCGTCACCGTGCGCGGCTATCTGTCGCAGCTCGGGCCGAACCGAATCGCGCTCGAGGACTGGAGCGCGGTCGGGCGCAATCCGTTCTTCGTGCCCGACATGGCTGTCGTTCCGGCGCTCGAAGCCTACATGGACGCGCTGCGCAAATCGGGCGATTCCTGTGGCGCGAAAATCACCGTCGTCGCCGAAGGCGTGCCGGTGGGCTGGGGCGAACCGGCGTACGACCGGCTCGACGCCGACATCGCCTACGCCATGATGGGCATCAACGCGGTGAAGGGCGTGGAAATCGGCGCGGGCTTCGCCTCGGTCGAGCAAAAAGGCAGTGAGCATTCGGACGAACTCACGCCGGACGGCTTTCTGTCCAACAATGCCGGCGGTATCCTCGGCGGCATATCCACTGGGCAGGATATCCTGGTGAATCTGGCGATCAAACCGACCTCCAGCATCCGTCTCGCCCGGCGCTCGATCAACAAAAAGGGCGAAGCAGTGACGGTGGAGACCCACGGTCGCCACGATCCCTGCGTCGGTATTCGCGCCACTCCCATTGCCGAAGCGATGCTGGCGCTGGTGCTTGCCGACCATGCGCTCAGGCAACGCGCGCAAAACGCAGACGTAAGCACGGCTACGCCAAAAATAGCGGCGCACGTATCCGACCCCGCGATCGCAGCGGAGTACGCGGCGAAGCCCGTGGACGATCCGGATCCCGAAGAAGCCTAGCGGCGATTGCGACGGGCGCGCACGAGAAAAGGCCCCCGCAGAGCAGGGGCCCAAGGGGAGAAACGAGCCAATCGTGGCGCATCCAGGGAAGCGCCACCCGATCCGATGTGCGGGTTCGAATCAGGCCAGGGGAGGAGGTCCCGGCCTTTTCCAAGCCTGCGCCGGCCCGCTACGGCGGAAACATCCCGGAGCTCGCTCCTGGGCCGGTTGCAACGGATTCAATAAAAATCTGGGGCCGCACTTTTCGGCGGCGTGCATTGCAAGCCCGCGCCGCTGCGGGCAAGCGTGTTTACTGTGTGGTAGTCGTCGTGGTAGTAGTTGTCGCGACGGTAGGATTGCTCGCGCTGCTGGACGAGGAGGCCGCCGCCGCCACTGCGGCAACTGCCACGGCTGCCGCGACCATGCCTGCGGTAATGCCGCCGGCCGCCGCCCCAGTCGCGCCCCCAGCACCCGATTGACCCGTCGCCGCCGTCTGGGCGAGCGCCGTGCCGGTAAAAAATAGGAATGCAAATATCACCGCCAAGATTCTTCTCATGGTCTCGCTCCCTGTTGATGTCGCTTAGTCAGTGACCTGACTGGTCCCTGTGCATGGATAGTAGGCGATGAAGGCAAGCAAAAGCATCCCCCAAATGGATGACGTGCAGCAGCCCTGGCCGATGGATTGGCCTAGATCGAACGGTCTAGTGCCGGCCCTGGTGCCGGCAAAGGTTGCGCGCAAGCCCGAGAGGTTCAGTGGGTTTATGCGCACTGTGGCTCGGCCCGAGATGAGCGTTTAGCGCGTCGACGCTTGCTGCTCTGGCTGGTGGCACACCGCCGCAATGGAAAGCGGGTCCCGCGCAGATCTGGGACTGGCGCGCCGCCAGTTGCCACAGCGCACTGTGTTTCAGCTTAATTGTTCGCTCCAAATCCCTGTTTCTTGTGGCATAATTCCACATTGTTCAATTCGATTCGAGACCATGCCGCTGACCCTGTACGACAAGCTTTGGGCAGACCATGTAGTGCATTCCGACGACGATGGCACGGCGCTGCTCTATATCGACCGCCATCTGGTGCACGAAGTCACCAGCCCGCAGGCATTCGAAGGCCTGCGCCTGGCCGGGCGCAAGCCCTGGCGGATCGATTCCATTGTGGCCACGGCCGATCACAACACGCCGACCACCGATTGGAGCGAGGGCATCAAGGATCCGATATCGCGGCTGCAGGTCGAAACCCTGGACGCGAATATCCGCGAGTACGGCGCCAAGGCGTATTTTCCCTTTCTCGACCGGCGCCAGGGCATAGTCCATGTGATCGGCCCGGAGCAGGGCGCGACCCTGCCCGGCATGACCGTAGTGTGCGGCGATTCGCATACCAGCACCCACGGCGCGTTCGCCTGCTTGGCGCACGGCATCGGTACCACCGAAGTCGAGCATGTGCTCGCGACCCAGTGCCTGGTGCAAAAGAAAATGCAAAACATGCTGGTCGCGGTGGAGGGCGCGCTCGCGCGCGGCGTCACCGCCAAGGACATTGCGCTCGCGGTCATCGGCAGAATCGGCACTGCCGGCGGAACGGGTTGCGCCCTGGAGTTTGCCGGCAGCAGCATCCGCGCCTTGAGCATGGAAGGGCGCATGACCCTGTGCAACATGGCGATAGAGGCCGGCGCCCGCGCCGGTATGGTCGCAGTGGACGAGACCACCATCGCCTATCTCAGGGGACGGCCGTTCGCTCCGACCGGCGAAAACTGGAACCGCGCCGTCGCCTATTGGCGCACGCTTGCCTCCGATGCGGGCGCACAGTTCGACCGCGTGGTTCGCTTGGACGCGCGCGACATCCGGCCGCAGGTCACCTGGGGTACCTCGCCGGAGATGGTGGTGCCGGTGGACGCGCGCGTGCCCGATCCGGACAAGGAAAAGGATCCGACCCGGCGCGAGGGCATGGAGCGCGCACTGGTGTATATGGACCTGAAACCGAATACGCGCATCGAAGACATACGCCTCGACAAGGTGTTCATTGGTTCCTGCACCAACTCGCGTATCGAGGATCTGCGCGCCGCGGCGGCGATGGTCCGCGGCAAGCATGTCGCCGCCAATGTCCGCCTTGCACTGGTGGTGCCGGGATCGGGCCCGGTGAAAGCCCAAGCCGAGCAGGAGGGGCTGGACCTCGTGTTCCGGGAATCGGGTTTCCAGTGGCGCGAGCCGGGTTGCTCCATGTGCCTGGCGATGAACGCCGACCGCCTCGAGCCGGGCGAGCGCTGCGCCTCGACTTCCAACCGGAATTTCGAGGGCCGACAGGGCGCGGGCGGCCGCACCCATCTGGTCAGTCCGGCAATGGCGGCTGCGGCGGCAATCGCCGGGCATTTTGTCGACGTGCGAAATTGGAAATGAGGGAGAGGGCTATGTGCAGGACCAGGATCGTTCTGCTGGCGTTGATTGCGGCGTTCGTATTGAGCGCCTGCAATACTGTGGCGGGCGTGGGCAAGGACCTGAAGCAGGGCGGCGAAGCGATCGAGCGCGCGGCGAAGAAATAGGACATGGATAAATTTACTGTCTTGAATGGCATTGTCGCGCCGCTCGACAGAGCCAATGTCGATACCGACGCCATCATTCCCAAGCAATTCCTGAAGTCGATCAAGCGCGCCGGCTTCGGCCCCAACCTGTTCGACGCCTGGCGTTACAAGGA
>VFSW01015278.1_pt1 | contig 10561 bp, 3 predicted proteins | sample 5358111 | NCBI WGS metagenome assembly VFSW01 (sample SAMN11554181, study PRJNA540505) | mine drainage metagenome | isolation source: sediment from site ElyBrook_90M | place: USA: Ely Copper Mine, Vershire, VT | collected 2017
AGATCGGCGCGGATGCTTTCTTCCGAGCCGAGGATGAGGTAGTTCTTGACGCAGGTTTCGAGCTCGCGAATATTGCCGGGCCAATCGTATTCAATGAGAAGGCGCATCACCTGGGCCGAAGGGAGACAGACGCAGCTCCGATAGCGCTCCTGGTGAACTTTGAAGAAATGATCCACGAGCAGGGGGATATCGCAGCGCCGGTCGCGAAGACCGGGCAGGCGGATGAGCAACACACTGATGCGATAGTAGAGATCCTCGCGAAAGCGTCCGGCCTGGACCTCGGTATCGAGGTCCCGTTTGCACGCCGATACGAGAGCGAAGCGGGCGGAGCGCACTTCCCTGCCCCCGACGCGTGAAAATTCGCCGTCCTGAAGCAGTTGCAGGAGGGCTCCCTGGCTGGCAAAGTCGAGCTCGGTGATCTCGTCAAGGAAAAGGGTGCCGCTGCCGGCAGCCTCCGCCCAGCCGGGGCGACTGGAAATGGCGCCGGTGTAAGCTCCGCGTTCGTAGCCGAAGAACTCGGTTTGCATCAGGGAGCCGGGCACGGCGGCACAGTTGAGCGGAACAAAGGGTTCCTCGCGGCGGGGAGAATTGTTATGCAACCAGCGGGCGAAGAGACCTTTGCCGGTTCCGCTCTCGCCGGAGATGAGAATGGGCAGGCCCGCGGAGGCCATGCTCCGGGCGGCGCGCTGGATCTCCCGCATGTTTTCGGAATAGCCGAAGAGGACTTCGTCGGGCACGATGGCGGCCGAGGCCTCCGGCAAGGGATGATCGATCATTGAAGGAGGGAGCGGCATAATCGCGTTTCGGCCTTAACGTCGCCATGGAGCGAAGCATCCATCTGGCCAGAATGGCGCGCAGCGAGACAAGTAAAGGGCTGTAATGCCAAGGATATTGAACAGCGAATCGTTTCATGCAATTACAGCGGGCAGGATGGGACTTGGAAAGTCGAAACAGGACAACCAGGTGGGACGGATGCGCGGGGCGGGAGATAATTCACGGAAAATGATTGCACAAGATTGCCCGCAGGCTGCCCTCAACCACGAGCAGCCCGGAAAAATTTGCGGCGCCGGAGGGAACGGAGCGATCGATGGAGGGAGAGAGAAACGCGGGCGCGAGGGTTCGGAAAAAGCGAGCCGCCGGCGGGGAGAACCCGGGCCGGCGGTTTGGTGCAGATGAACAAAAGCAGCGTAGTGAGATGAGCTATCGAGCGACGGCGCGCTGTAAGGGCATCACGTCCGCAGCGGCAACATCGGGAAGCGGCCGGCGGCTGGGCGTAATGTCCAGTTCGTACTGGCGGATTTTGTAGAGCAAGGCTTTGTAGCTCACCTTGAGCATACGCGCGGCCTGCTTGCGGTTCCAGCAAGTCTCGCGCAGCGCATTGCGAATGGCTTCGGCCTCGGTCTGGCGCTTCAATGTGCGTACGGTGTCTTTGAGGTCGTCACTGTTGGATTCGACGGGCTTCATGACGGCGACCGGGCGAGGCGTGGATCGGCCTGTGTTGAGAGCGGTCCGCTCGTCGCGGAGGATGAGGTAGCGTTTAACGACGTTTTCAAGCTCGCGCACATTGCCCGGCCAGGCGTAGCGGAGGCAGGAATCGACGAACGAGGGCGTAGGCGCGAGCGGCTCGATTTGGAGCGCGGAGGCATACCAGCCGATGTAGTGTTCCAGCAGAGCCTTGATGTCCTCAGGCCGCTCGCGCAGCGGAGGGATCTCGAGAGTAAAAGCGCCGAGGCGATAGTACAGATCCTCGCGGAAACGCGACGATTCGAGCGCGGCCTCCATATCGATATTCGTGGCAGCGATGACGCGGACGTCGACGCGGAGTGTCGAACGGCCGCCCAGACGGGAAAACTCGCCGTCCTGCAGCACATGGAGCAGCTTGGCCTGGAGGCGTGCCGGGAGCTCGCCGATTTCGTCCAGGAAGATGGTGCCTTTGTGACAGAGCTCGAACTTACCGGGCTTGGAGCCGACAGCGCCGGTAAAAGCGCCCGGCTCGTAGCCGAACAATTCGCTTTCCAGCAGGTCCGCAGGTATGGCCGCGCAGTTTACCTTGAGAAAGATCTTCCCCGACCGGCGCGAGTTCTCGTGAATCAGCCGGGCGATGACTTCCTTGCCGGTGCCGCTTTCGCCCAGGCACAGCACTGGAACATCGACCGCGGCGATCTGCGCGGCCGACTCGGCAATTCTTCGCATTGCCGGACTTTCATGAATGAACATAGCCTCTCCTCCAACCTCATGAGTCGGTAAAAAAAACGCGATGACCCTCGTGCTGACGCTAGCCGCAGCAGGCTGCGAGTCATCCTAGCCGTGATTACAAGACAATGAAAACATCTGTACCTTCGTTATAGCCCGTGCGGAGAAATTGTCAAGGCACATACCAAAGTGCGCAACACAAATCCGGTACTGAGTAGGTTCTGGTACCACTTTGACTTCGTGAGGCTTCTTTACGGCGGGTAATTTCCCTACCGTTGTTGGGGTCATGGGCGTACGGATACCCGGAAGAACGGTAAAAGCGAGAGGGCCGCGCATGGAAGCGTGAGAGAGCGAGCGCGGAGAGGCTCCCGCTCGACGCTGTGGCCAACCGTGACGAGAGGGTCAAACAACGGCGGGAATACACGATAAGACGAGAGGGCGACGCAGATTGGAACCGGAAGGGGCATTTGGTGTTGTAGTGCTGAAGATCTGGCGGGGGGCGGGCTTTCTACGAACAGCCGTTGAACCGCGCGGAGTCCGTCTCAGGGCAGTAAGGGCGGCAGGGGTGTTGAGTCCCGATAGACGCAAGAGCGCAACTCCAGCCCGCGGGGAATGTGATTCGCGCACGGGCAGCCCCGCGGCGGTCAGAAGGGCGTACTAATAGTGATGGCGGACGCGCCGGCTTTCGGAGAACGTGCACCTTAGTCCCAGCCAGGTACCACGTACAGCAGAGTGAACGAATCCAGCAATAATGTGCAAATTTGTTCCCAATAGCCGCAGTGGGACGATGAAGCAGGCGTGTTGAAAACTAACGCGATGAAAGAGGATCGGTGGTCACGGCGGGCATGGCGACCGAGTTGCTGCCTTGGAGGCGGGATGCGCCGCAACATTTACACACTCGGGTCTGCTGGGCTGGTAGTCCTAGGCCTGTTTATGGTGTGGAGACTTTCACCACGCCACATTGCGAAGCGGCAGATCGCGACGGGTGAACAGTACCTGGGCCAGCGGAAGTACAGACAGGCAATTCTGTCGTTTCAGGCAGCGTTGTTGGCCGAGCCACGGTCGGCGCGAGCGTTACGGGACCTGGGTGAAGCGCTGATGGCTAACGGTGCGTGGAGCGACGCCTACTCGGCGCTGCGGCAGGCGGCGGATGTTCAACCGGAAGACGAATCGATCCGGCTGGCGCTGGGGAGGCTGTTTCTGACCGGGAAGCAGTACACGAACGCTGAGACGGAGGCGGGCCATGTATTGAAGGCGAACCCGTCGAACGTGGCCGCGCTGGAGCTGAAGGCGGCAGCCGAGATCGGCGAGGGTAGATACGAAGAGGCTCGCGGGGCCTTGGAGCGGCTGGCGGAGATGCAATCGGGAACGGCCGAGAATCTGATGGATCTCGGGCTGGTGAATCTGGCACTAGGGAACTTGCGCGAGGCGGAGGGGAACCTGGAGCGGGCGGCGGCGCTGGAGCCGAAGTCGGCCAAAGCGCAGTGGAACCTGGCGAATCTTTACAGGCTGAAACACGATCCAGGGAGGGCGCTGGAGGTATTGCAGGCTGCAGTGGCGGCGAACCCGGGCTCGGCCGAGCTGGTATTGCCGCTGGCGGACCTGGAGTGGTCGGCGGGCCGCCAGGAGCGGGCGGAGGCGCTGCTGCGAGGGCTGGAACAGTCGGCGGGGGCGACGGTAGAGGCGAAGTTGAAGACGGGTGACTTCTATCTGGCGCACGCCCGGGCGGCGGCGGCGCGGAGAATCTACGACGCGGCAGCGCGGGAGGCGCCTCAGTCGATGGAGGCGAAGGGCCGGCAGGTAGACTGGTACATCTCGCAGGGGCAACTGCGCGAGGCGGCGGCGCTGAATGTGGCGATCCTGCGGCAGGACCCGGACAATGAACGGGCGGCAGTGCAGAGAGGGCGGATTCTGCTGGAGCAGGGTGACAGCGCGGCGGCAGTGGCGGTGCTGCGGAGGGTGACGGCGCTACGGCCGGCCCTGGTGGCGGGACATTACCAACTGAGCCGTGCGCTGGCGCGGAGCGGAAGCATCGCCGAGTCGCTCGCTGAGCTGCGGGGATGTGTGCGGCTGGACCCCGGGTTCCGGGGGGCGCTTCTCGACCTGGCGCAAACCTCGATGGCGACGGGGGATTTTGCCACCGCGGTGCAGGTGGCGCGGCAGGCAGTACAGCAAAGGCCGGAAGGTTACGAAGAGCGGATCGAGTTGGGACGGGCGTATCTGGGCATAGCGAAGGCGGCGGCGGCGGAGCGGGAGATCGAACTGGGGTTGAACGTGAATGAGACGCCGGAGGGGGAGTCGTATCTGGCTCTCGCGCTGGCAGAGCAGGGGCGGACGGAGGCATCTGAAGCGCATTTCCGGCGGGCGATTTCGATGGCGCCCGATACGTCCGCGGCGGCGGCACGGCTGTATACAACGTACCTGTTGAGCCGGCACGAGGAGGGGAAAGCTTTGGCGATGCTCGATGAACTGGCTAAGCGGTGGCCGAACAACGCCAGCTTGGAGGCGACGCTGGCGTACGTGGCGTTAAGGGCGGGAAACCTGGATCGGGCGCAGAGGGCGGCCGAAGAAGCAATCCGCGCGGATCCCAGGATGGTGGAGGGGCACATGCTGCGCGCTCAGGTGGCCGAGAGAAAGCAGCAACCGGCGGCAGCGTTGGCGGCCTACGCACAAGCGCGGCGGTTAGCCCCACGGGACCCGCGGGTACTGACGGCGATCGGCAATCTGAATCTGGCGATGGGAAAGATGGCGCAAGCGGCCGAGGCCTACCAGCGGGCATTGGACAACGACCCGAACTTCGCGGCGGCGCTGGGCAACCTGGCCTGGGTGGAAGCGCGGCGGGGGACAGATTTGGACGAGGCGTTGGGATATGCGCAGCGGGCGCGCGAGCTGGCACCGGAGAATCTGGCGATCGCCGATACGCTGGCCTGGATTGAGCACAAGCGGGGCCTGGACCGGACGGCGCTGCCGCTGTTGGAGGAGTGCGTGAGAGTAGCGCCGAAGCAGTCGCTGTACCGCTATCATCTGGGCGTCGTGTTGATTGCGGCCGGCGACACGGGCCGGGGGCGGATGCAGCTTCGCGACTCGCTGCGCGGCGAGCTAGGCGCCGAGGACGCCAGCGAAGCGAACCGGCTGCTTGAATCGCCGTCGGGCGGCGGCCGATGAGTGCGCAAAGCGGCTGCGCATAGAGGAGACCGATTGGGCGAAGTGTTCCGGCGCCGAGCGTTGGCCAGCGCGGCAAATTACTGCAATTAAACGAGTTGCGAGAATCTTAAAAATGGCCTAAGGCGTGCACAGGTATAAGTGCGGCCGCTACTGCGAGGTTGGTCAAGTTGAGCACAGCGGCGAGTTGGAGGATTGTGAGAATGTCAAGAGCCGCATTTCAAGCGGGGGCCATGGCACTGTTGATGGCTCTGGGATCGGGCGTGGCCTACGCCGATGTGAATGCCATCGACATGGCATCGACACTGCTGCCGGCCACATTCACGGGCGAGGGATCGAACATCCAAATCAACCTGGGAACTTGCTTGGGGAGTTCTTGCGACTTGAACGGCATTGGAGTGGCCGTCGGAGGAACGTCGCCGGTGTATAGCACCTGGGATTTGGGCAGCACGCAAAACACGATCACGGCGTCGGAGTCCTCCGGGGTGTGGACTTTCAACGCCAGTGCGCCGATCATGTTCTATTTCGGCCTTGGCGGATCGCTGCTGACCGGGCAAATGAGTCTGTCCCAGATGATCTATTCGACGGCCTCCACCAGTCTGGCAACGGAGTACGGTGCGGCGGGGAGCATGCAAGCGACAGGCGGCGCGTATGCGTCGAATTTCGGGCCGGGACCAGCGAATGTAGGGTTCAAGTTTCTGTTCCTGGGATCGGTGGATCTAACGTCGCTGCTGGGTACGGCCAACGTGGGACATGAGCTTTCGGCGACGCTGATGGTAGGGCAGATCACGCCAAGCCAGACGCCGGAGAGCGCAAGCGTGTGGCTGACGGGGGGCGGGTTGATGTTGCTGGGCACCATACTCCGCGTGCGTCGCGGCAATGGCCGCCAGCAGCGGGGATGAAGGGATTTACAACAACCCGGGCTTGAAGAATCCCGGAGTTGAAGTCAGCGAGTGCGCGAGGCGCCGCGGGTGAGGCTCGAATCACCACGCGGCGTCTCGTCTTTTTCGGGGAGAAATGCAGGGCATTCCGGGCATGCGGGAAGAGCGAAGACTCTACTCGCCGCCCGGTCTGCGGGCGCCAGGGGAACGGGATTGCGAGGCGGACCGATGGGCGGATCGAGGCGGCAGACCGGCTAGCGGGTTGAGGACGAGGGAGAACTCAGGGCCGGGGCCCGTGAGAAGACGGAGACAGCACTGGGCCGGCGGAAACAGATACGAGGGGAGCGGCGGCACGCGAGAGCACGCTATGAAGTGCCGCCGCGAGATGGCGGACGTTGGGTTCCTGGTTGAGATTGAGATGGTTTCCAGGAACCTCGTGCACCAGAATTCCGCCTTGCGCCAACGAGGCCCAACCGAGGAAAGGATCGTCGCCGTCGAGCTCGGAGCGCTCCGCACAGCGGAACAGATCGATGAGGCCGGGATAGGGCTGGGGATAATACCGGCCGGCGGCGAAGCGATTGGCGTCCTCGAGGTTACCGATGCGAGCGCCCAGCGCAAGCGACGACGAGAGGAGGCGGTGAGCGAACTCGAACACGCGCCGGCGCAGAGCAGTAGCCGCATAGGCCCGGCGGTCCGGGCCGAGCAGCAGATGGCGAGCGCGCTGGTTGAGCAATGCGGCGCGGCGTTTCCAGGGAAGGCGGGAGCCGACGCCCTGCCAGTAGTGCCACTCTATGACATCGAGCAATGCCAGGAGGGCGACCTGTTCTCCATCGCGGCGGAGTCGCTGAGCCATTTCGTAGGTGACGAGGCCGCCGAAAGAATATCCGCCGAGAAAATAGGGGCCGGCGGGCTGAATGCGGCGGATCTCGCGAAGATAGAGTTCAGCGACATCCTCGATGCGGAGCAGGAAGGCCCGCTTGCCGTCGAGGCCGGGGGGTTGCAAGGCGAAGACCGGCCTGCCGGCAGGGAGGTGGCGCTCAATGGCGCTGAAGTTGACTACGTTGCCGCCGGCGCCGGAGACGAGGAAAAGCGGCGGTTCCGAGCCTGCGGTTCGAATTGCGACGACGGGAGACCATTCCTGCGCGGGCGCGGTGGAAGAGATGGAGCGGCGTATGAGATCGGCGAGTTTGGGAATGGTGCGCGCCTGGAAGAGGGCGGAAAGAGGCAGGTCAGCGTGATAGACCTCTTTAATGCGCTGGAACAGGCGCACAGCGGTGAGCGAGTGACCGCCGGCTTCGAAGAAATCGAGGTCGGGAGCAGGGGAGTGAATGCCGAGCAGATCCTCCCACCAGGCGGTGAGGGTGGCATCGACGTCGCGCGTGGGCGGAAGAGCGCGCGCGGGAGCGGCGGACTGCACGGGAGCGGCGAGGGGGGCGGCAGTAATCAAGACGTGCGGCGGCAGGTTCGATGCGGCCAGAATCCGTTCGAGAGCGGCGAATCCCTGGGCAGGCTGAATGACGGCGGGTGTAGCCGGGTCTGGATGGAGGAGGGCGCGCGGATCGAGAATTCGTTTGAAGGTGAGCGCCGAAATTTCCACCAGAACCTTACCGTCAGGACTGGTGACGGTGACGTCAAAGGTGACGTTTTCGGGCTGAGGGCCTAGAGGCTCGCGAGGGCGGATATGGCTGAAGATGCGCTTGGGAATGCGGTCCCAGATGACGACGCGGTCGTAGGAGAACGGGAGATAGAGCGAATCGGTTTGTTCGTATTCGGGGATGAGGTAGAGACCGACGCCGCTGGCCAGATCGAGCAGGGCGGGGTGAACAATGTGTTGAGAAGCGCCAGCGACAAGGCTGGAGGGAATTTCGAGTTCGGCCAGGGCCTCGTCCGAGCCGGCGAGCAGGCGACGGAGGCACCGCCAATGAGGCCCGAAGAGGAAATATTTCTCCTGATGGGTGAGGCGATTTTGGAAATCGATTTCCCAGCGGCGGCAGCGGGCCTTGATGGCGGGCAGATCAAGTGCCGAAGCACGGCGCGGCACGTGGGACAGGAGCCGTCCGGAGGAGTGTTCCTCCCAGGCGCCGCTGTTGGAGGGCGAGGAAAGAAATCGGAAACTCTGATGTTCACCTTCGGGAGCGAACTCGAGGCGGAGAGGAAGAGGCTGGCGATCGGGGACCAGCATCGGAACGGAGAAGCGGATGTTTTCGACGGCGCAGGCGCGGCTTGAGGAGGCGTGGGCGAGCAGATCGAGATAGGCGGTGCCGGGAAGAAGGGCGGAGCCGCCGCGAAACCTGTGGTCGCCGATCATCCAATGGCTGTGGGCGGTGAGCGCGAATTCGAGACGGCGCGCGCCGCCGGGCGAACCGGGAGCTTCCCGGAGGGCTGGAAACGCGTCTTGCGATGGCGCAGAGGGCAAGCCCATACCCGCGTCCCAGCGTCCCCATCCGAGCGAGATGACCGGGGATCGGGAGCGCGAGGACTGGGCCCAGGCGTCGAGAAAGGCGTTGGCGGCGGCGTAATCGATCTGGCCCCCGGGCGGCGCGACGGCGCTGACGGAGGAGAACACGGCGAAGAATTCCGGCGACAGGGGAGCAAGCGCAAGGCGGAGCGCGTCCACGGCGCGGGTCTTCGGGGCGAGGACGCGAAGTGCGGAGGAGACGGATTTGAGGCGAATGGGCTTGTCGTCGAGCAGGCCGGCGGCGTGGAAGACTCCGTGGAGAACGATTCCGCGGCGACTGAGACGTTGGGCGAGGCGGCGGAGGGCGACTGGATTGTCGAGGGCGGCTGAAACCGGAATGACGGAGGCTCCGGATTCTTCGAGGCGGCGGATGAACGTGATGCGGCGAGAGACTTCGTTGTCCGGGTGGTGGGATTTGAGCCACTGATCCCAGCGGGCAGCCGCCGGGAGAGGCAGGCGACCGGTGAGGATGAGTGTCGGCCGAAGAGTTGCAGCGAGGTGTGTGGCGAGGAGGGAACCGAGAGCTCCGAAAGCTCCGGTGACGAGGTAAACACCCTGGCTGCGAAGGCGGTGACCGGGAGAGATTGTGGGTTGCCAGGGAGTGAAGCTGCGAAGCAAGACACGGCCGTCGCGGAGGGCGGTAGTGGCGCCGGCCGGGAAGTGGAGCGAGACGTTAGCGAGGAGGGCGACGAGCGGATCCTCGGCGGGCAGCGGGGCAAGAGAGGACGAGGCGCCGGCAGGGAGATCGATGGTAGCGCAGCGGACCTTGGAGGTTTCCAGCGGTAGTACGAGACAGGGACCGTCGACGACGGCCTGATCGGGATTGTGGACAGGATCAAGTCCGGGAGCGCGGGCGCCCTCGGTGACGACGCACAGATCGAGGGGTGCGACGGGACGAGCGGCGATGGCTTTGGAGAGATGGAGCAGGTGGCTGAAGATGAGATCGGGGCCACGGCTGTCGAGCGGCCACAGGTAAAGGATGCGGCGGGGCAGGCGGTTCTGGCGGGCGAGGGTGGCGAACAGCCGGGAATAGGACGAAGCGCTGCTGGGGTTGAGGTGGAAGATGCCGCCGGCGGCAGACCAGGGGCGCGGAAATGCGCCGCGGCGCCCGCGAATCACGGAGCGTCCCTGGGCTACGAGGCACGCGCTGAGTCGAGGTCCGATAGTGCGGTCTTCAAATACGAGGAGCGGAGATTGGGGATCGCCGTCGTGGCCAGCATCAAGTTCAATCGGGTTCCAGACGGGCACGGAGAGCGCTAGCGGGGAGGGGTCATCGGTACGCTCGGCGGGGGACAGGCTTGCCGGAGCGAGTGCTGTTACCGGATGAGCGGCCGGGGAGGCGAGATCGGGGTCAATCCAATGACGCTGGCGCTCGAAAGGGTACGCCGGCAGCGGGATGCGACGGCCTGGTGCGGGTCCGCGAAGGGCAGGCCAATCGAGTTGGGCGCCGAGCGACCAGAGGGCACCGGCGGCATTGAGCAGGGAGTGCGCTTCGCCGGGCGTAGATTGGATGCCGGGCAGAGCGGAGTGGCGATGGGCCGGGGTGGTGGTGTGCGCGGCGAGAGCGGAGAGCGTGCGTCCGGGGCCTACTTCGAGGAGAGTGTGGCGAGCGGGGTCGGAGAGTTGCGCGAGGTTATCGGCAAAACGCACTGTGCCGGTCATTTGACGGGCCCAGTAACCGGGAGTGCGTACTTGGGCGGCGTCGGCCCAGCCGCCGGTGAGATTGGAAAGGAACGGGATGGCCGGCGCGCTGAGCGAGAGCCCGGCAACGTAATCCGCCAGCTGGTCGGCGGCCGCGCCCATCATGGGCGAATGGAAAGCATGCCGGCTCTTGAGCCGCCGGTGAGCGACGGCGCGTTGTTCGAGA
>VFSW01015279.1_pt1 | contig 10561 bp, 11 predicted proteins | sample 5358111 | NCBI WGS metagenome assembly VFSW01 (sample SAMN11554181, study PRJNA540505) | mine drainage metagenome | isolation source: sediment from site ElyBrook_90M | place: USA: Ely Copper Mine, Vershire, VT | collected 2017
TCACGGCCCGGGGAGCACACGCGCCCCCGCGTGCGGCGGTCGGCGCCCTCGCCGGCCGCCTCTTTCGCGTCATATAATGATCGCGATGGAAACATTCAGGCGCGGTGTGGATGTCAGGCGGGGATTTGGGGCAAGAGTGTGTTTTCTCATTAACACCGCGCTTCAGCGCGGTGTTTGAACGCCCGCCGCTGTCAAGAACCGTTTTAACGGTTTCACCGCGTGGGAAACTGTTGAAACAGTTTCAGCGCCTCCACACTGCCGGGCACCCGGCTAAAGCCGGGTGTTAATGAAAAAGTAACTATTCAGCACCGTCGCCAGCCGGGTGTGGGGCAGGCATCCTGCCTGCCGGTTAGCCCGGCTTCCAGCCGGGCGCTTCTGGCGCCAGTGCTGAATAGTTACTGCACAACCACATGCTCATGGCGCGGAAGTTCATCGGAAAGGGCCCGGTTCCTGGCAATGCCACATTTGGGTTTGACAAGGTTTGCGGTATGAAGCACTCCTCCAGCGACACGAAGAGTTCGCCTAAATGCAAACGTTGATAGGATAGGCCGACCCGGTTATTTGCGAGGCGCGCCACAAACCTGAAACCCATCATGGCTAAACCGGTCATTTGGACAATAGATGACGATCCGGACGTTTTGCGGGCGGTGGAACGGGACCTTCGCCGCCAATATGGCGGCCGCTACAAGGTCATTTCAGCGGATTCCGGCGCCTCAGCCCTCGAAGGCCTGAGGCAATTGAAGCTGCGGAACGAGCCGGTGGCGCTATTTCTTGTTGACCAACGAATGCCCGGCATGTCCGGCGTAGAGTTCCTGGAAAAGGCCATCGAGCTTTATCCCGACGCAAAACGCTCCCTCCTGACCGCTTACGCGGACACCGACGCGGCGATTCGCGCCATCAACGGCGCGCATATAGACCATTACCTCATGAAGCCCTGGGACCCGCCCGAGGAACGGCTCTACGGCGTCGTGGATGATTTGCTCGACGATTGGCAGTCCGGTTATCATCCGGTTTTTGAGGGCGCGCGCGTCATTGGGCATCGCTGGGCGCCACGGTCTAATGAAATCCGCGATTTTCTGGGCCGAAATTTTGTGCCGCACCAATGGCTCAACGTCGAGACCGACGAGACGGCGCGGGAACTTCTTAAGACCGCCGACGGCGGCGCCTCCTCCTTGCCGCTTGTCGTGCTGCCCGACGGGTCATTTCTCAACAATCCCGCCATCGCGGAACTGGCGCGCAAACTGGGATTGAAAACCAAGGCGGAATTTCCGTTCTACGATCTGGTGGTCGTTGGCGCCGGTCCGGCGGGCCTGGCCGCCGCGGTGTATGGGGCGGCGGACGGCTTGCGTACGTTGCTCATAGAACGGGAGGCCCCGGGCGGCCAGGCGGGCCGAAGTTCGCGCATTGAAAACTATCTGGGCTTTCCGCTTGGCCTTAGCGGCGGCGATCTGGCGCGGCGCGCCATCGCCCAGGCGCGGCGTTTTGGCGTCGAGATTCTCGCCCCGCAAGAAGTCAAAACCGTCCGGGTCGAAGGCCCCTCCCGCGTGTTGACACTTCAAGACGGCGCGGAGGTGGGTTGCCGGGCGCTTCTCATCGCCACGGGCATCGCTTTCAGGAACCTGGACGTGCCGGGGTTGGAAAAGCTCAATGGCGCCGGCGTTTATTATTACGCGCCCATGTCCGAGGCGGTTGCGTATCGCGACGGGGACATATACATCGTCGGCGGGGCAAACTCGGCGGGACAGGCGGCCATGTATTTCTCCAAATTCGCCCGGCGGGTGACGATGCTGGTGCGCGGCCAATCCTTGTCCCAGAGCATGTCGCAATACCTTGAAAACCAGATTGCCGCCACCAAAAACATCGCCTTGAAATTCAATTCAAAGGTCGTCGCCGTCGAAGGGCGGGACCGTTGCGAAAACATTACGATTCTTGACAGCGCAACGCGCCTGCAAGAAACCGTGCCCGCCAGCGCGCTGTTGATCTATGCCGGCGCCATTCCCCGCACCGATTGGCTGGCCGGAGTGGTCGAGCGCGATGAGCAAGGCTACCTCATTTCCGGCCAGCACTTGATGCGCGAGGGGCGGCGTCCGGCGGGGTGGACGGCGGATCGCGATCCCTTCTACCTTGAAACCAGCGTTCCGGGTATTTTTGTCGCCGGCGACGTGCGCCACCGCTCCGCCAAGGGCGTCACTTCGGGCGTGGGAGAAGGGGCCATGGCCGTCAAACTGGTCCACGAATACCTGGGCCTTTTATAATTGTAGCTGTTAATGAGGCTGCTTGACCGTTGCCAACGTCCTGTGCCATCTTTTGCGCGTGTTTCAGTGCCTCGCCATAACTGGGGAACGCTTGAAGAGGGCGCTTGCCCTCTTCGGGCGTCCAGGACACGCGGTGGAGCGGATAAGCCTTGCTCTTGCCGTAAATGGTGGCTTTAACCGCCCCTCTGTGGCGGATGCGCTTTGGAAATCTCATTTTAGCGCCCGATTCGGATGTCCCTTGTGTCAGAACTGTGTCAGCAGCGCCATTTCCCTCGATTTCCAATGGAAAATTGGCTGCCCGACATGGATTTGAACCATGACAAACAGATCCAGAGTCTGCTGTGCTACCGTTACACCATCGGGCAAGGCAACTTTGTGAAAATAATGATTTTATCAATGGAGTCAAGGAATTGCCGTGCCTTCGGTGGCCGACAGGCAACGGACTCACACATCCGTGAAAATCAATAATCGCCAATCGGCCGCCGACACGCTATATCTAAGACCATGCCGCAAGAGAATCGGCTCATTTTAAAAAACGCGGATCGACCGGGATATTCCACGGACTTGGATTGCTATCTGCGCCACGACGGTTATGCGGCTTTGAAAAAAGCGCTGGCCCGGCCCGTCAAAGAACTGCCCGACGGGAAAAAAATGTCGGGCGCCGAGCAGATTCGCGAAGAGGTCAAAGTCTCGGGCTTGCGCGGCCGGGGCGGGGCGGGGTTTTCATGCGGGTTGAAGTGGTCGTTTGTGGATCGCAAAAGCGGCAAGCCCATTTACCTGATCTGCAACGCCGACGAGTCGGAGCCTGGAACATTCAAAGATCGCCAAATCCTTTACAAGGACCCGCACCAGCTTTTGGAGGGGATGATCATCTCCTGTTACGCCAATGACGTCCACCTGGCCTATATTTATATCCGGGGCGAAATGCCCGAAGGGGCGCGGATTTTAAATCGCGCGATTCAGGAGGCCAAAGGGAGGAATTTTCTGGGCAAAAACATTCTTGGCTCCGGCTACGACCTTGAGATTTATGTCCATCGCGGCGCCGGGGCTTACATCTGCGGGGAGGAAACCGGATTGATCGAATCGCTCGAGGGCAAGCGCGCCTATCCGCGAATCAAGCCGCCTTATTTCCCCGCGGTCCTTGGTCTCTATATGTGCCCGACCATCGTCAACAATGTCGAAACGCTGGCGACTGTAAAGCATATCATTTTGATGGGCGGCGCGGAATACGCAAAACTTGGCACACCCAATAATACCGGCACGCGGATCGTTTCGGTGAGCGGCCATGTCAAAAAGCCGGGCTATTACGAGGTGGAAGTGGGGAAGGCCACCCTGGGCGAGATGATATTCCACGAAAATTTTGGCGGCGGCTTGCGGGACGGCAGGAAACTCAAGGCGGTCATCCCCGGAGGTTCGTCGGCCAAAGTTTTCAAGGCCGGTGAGAAATTCAAATTAAAAAAGCGGAAGGCAGACGGCCAAATGGAGGCGGTGGAGATGGATATGCTGGATTTGCCGTATGACTTTGATTCGCTCCAGCAGGCCGGCAGCATGTCGGGCTCGGGAGCCATCATTGTATTGGATGATTCGACGGATATCATCGCCGCGCTGGCCAACATCGCCGATTTCTACGCGCACGAAAGCTGCGGCCAATGCACACCGTGCCGGGAAGGCTCGCTTTGGCTGGCCAAGGCGCTGCATCGGCTTGGCAACGGGGGAGGACGCAAAAAGGATGCGGATTATTTATTGAGCATCGCCCAAAACATCCAGGGCCGCACGATCTGCGCCTTTGGCGAGGCGTGCGCGTGGCCGGTTTTGAGTTTTGTGAACAAATTTCGGGATGAGTTTGAGGCCCGGGCCGCCGCTGACGACGCCGGACGGCGGGGCGCCGGACCGGCCGGCCAAATAAAAATCGCGGCAAGTCCGTTCTCGTGAAACAATGAGCCGAATTGGAAGCCGATCCAAGGCGTTTTGAGAGCCAAGAGTTAAAGTGAGCACAGCAACCCTTCATCGAAATAAGAACGGCGCGCGGGAAACGCCCCCGGGGCGGAACGGCGCCGTGCCTGCGTTGTTAAATGGAGATCATTTGACGGTTCCGGAATTCGAGCGGCGCTATTATGCGATGCCGGAAACCAAGAAAGCGGAGCTTATCGAAGGAGTTGTAATTATGTCCTCCCCAATCAGTGTTTTCCATTCCGAGACTCACTCGCTGGTGACAGAGTTGTTGCGCCGTTATGCGCGACAGACGCCGGGCGTCAGTTGCGGCGTCAATGCTTCCGTGCGCCTCGACGGCAAAAATGAATATCAGCCGGACGTTCTGCTGCGGATTAAGGGGGGCAAACTTGCCACAAGCGCAACCGCCTCAGATGGGTTAATCGACGGGCCGCCGGAATTTGTCGCTGAAATTGCGTTGAGCAGCGCGGGTTACGATTTGCACGAAAAGAAAGCCGTCTATCAGCGAAGCCTGGTTGGGGAGTACTTTGTCTGGCAAGTGATGGATTCGCAAATTCATTGGTTCGCCTTGGAACAGGGTGAGTTTGTCGAGTTAAAACCCAGGCAAGACGGAGTAACGCGCAGCCGCGCTTTCCCGGGGCTCTGGCTGGACGTTGTGGCGATGCTTTCGGGCAACGAGGAAAAAGTCTTGCGAATGTTGGGCAAAGGGCTGAAAAGCCCGGAGCATCGCGCTTTTCTGAAACGTTTGGCCAGCCGATGAGCACTTCCGCCCTCCATCGCAACAGACCCCAAGCTGTACGCCGTCTGGAAGCGCCCTTGCTGTTAAATGGCGATCACCTGAGTGTGCCGGAGTTTGAGCGCCGCTACGAAGGGATGCGGGACGACCGCAAAGCCGAATTGATCGAAGGAATCGCCATTATGTCTCCACCCATTAGCGGTGATCACGGAAAGGCCCACAGCCTGCTGGATCGCGTCCTCGGGCATTACGCGGCGGCCACACCGGGCTTGTCCGTGTATGTCAACACGTCCGTTCGACTTGACGGACGAAATGAGTACCAACCGGATGTGATGCTGCGAATTGAGTCCGGGAGGCTGGCCGGAACCAAGGCCGGCGCGACCGGCATTTTCGAGGGCCGGCCGGAATTGGTCGTGGAGATCGCATTGAGCAGCGCATCCTATGACCTCCACGAGAAGAAGACTGTGTATCATCGCAATCAAATCCCCGAGTACTTCGTTTGGGAGGTGATGAATTCTCGCATTCACTGGTTTGCGTTGGAGGCTGGGGAATATGTCCGGTTGTGCGCGCGGCACGACCGCCTTACGCCCAGCCGGGTTTTTCCGGGGCTTTGGCTGGACCTCCCGGCACTTCTGAACGACGACGAGAAAAAACTGTTCCGCGGCCTCGCCAAGGGAATCAAAAGCGCCGAGCATAAAGCGTTCATAAAGAAGCTCGCCAAATCCTGACTATGCCGAACCCAACCACCTCAGAGGCAAAGCCCGCTCCGCCGCCCATCGAGAAGATGAAAATCAAGATCGATGGCCGGGAGATCGAAGTGCCAAAGCTCATGCCGGATTGGCAGGGCAAATTGCAGCCCACCACGATGCTGCAAGCCTGCTCGCTTGCCGGGATTGAAATTCCCCACTATTGCTACCATCCAAAGCTTCAGGTTGCCGGCAATTGCAGGATGTGCCTGGTGGAATTTGGCACGCCTGCCCTTGGCCCGGACAAGAAACCCGTGCTTAACGCCGACGGCACGCCAAAAATCATACGATCGGCACTGCCGTACGAGCCCGCGACCCCCCGGGGCGCCATCGCCTGCGCCACGCCGATTTCGCCCGGATTGGAAATCTACGCATCCTCCCCCGCCACCAAGCAGATGCATGAGGCCGTCATGGAATCATTGCTCATCAACCATCCGCTGGATTGCCCGATTTGTGACCAGGCCGGCGAGTGCAAATTGCAGGAATACTCGGTTGACTATGGACAGTCGGCCAGCCGCTTTGCGGAGGAGAAGGTCCATAAGCCCAAGCATGTGGAATTGGGGCCTCGCATCGTGTTGGATGACGAACGCTGCATTCTCTGCTCGCGCTGCATTCGTTTCAGCCGCGATATTGCGGGGGACGACGCCCTTGGTTTTGTCAATCGCGGCAGCCACAGCACGTTGACAAGGTATCCGGGCAAAGACTTCGACAACAACTACTCGCTCAACACCGTTGATATTTGTCCGGTCGGCGCGCTGACTTCAAAGGATTTTCGCTTTCAAATGCGGGTGTGGTTCTTGAAGGAGAGCAAGAGCCTTTGCACCAGTTGCGGCACCGGCTGCAATATCATCATTGGCTCCCGGGAAGACCGGGTTTATCGCTACGAACCGCGCGCCAACGACGCCGTCAACTCGTGCTGGATGTGCGATTCCGGGCGGCTCAACTACAAATGGATCAATCGCGATGACCGGCTGAATCGCGTGGAAGGCCTCAATGTCAGCATTCAAAACCAGGAGGGCGCCTGGCGGACAGCTATTAATGACATTTGCCGAATTCTGAGGAATGCCCCGGCCGGTTCCACGGCCATTGTGGCCTCGGCCCGCCAAACCAATGAGGAGTTGTATCTTCTCAAAAAACTGGCGCACAAACTGGGCGCCACAACCGACTGCGTTCCCCGCACGGGCGAAAGCGACAACCTCTTGCTCAACGCGGACCGCAACCCCAACAGCACCGGCGCGAAACTCATCGGCATCGCCCCCGCGCAAGTGGGATCCAATCTGCCGAAGATTGCAGAGGGCATCCGCCAGGGAGGCATTAAAACATTGATTGTCTTTGGCGAAGATGGGACAAAGCAGGGATTGAGCCTGGATTTGTTAAACAATCTGGAGACGTTGATTGTCAGCGATATTTTGCCAAACGCCACAACGGCGCGCGCGCATTACTTGCTGCCCGGTTGCGCGCACGCGGAAAAGCGGGGCAGTTTTGTCAACGTCAAGGGCCGCGCGCAGCGATTCATCGCCAATATCGCGCCGAAGGGCAATTCGCGGCCCGAATGGGAGTTTTTGGGCGAGTTGGTAAATGGCCTCAACGGCTCCGATGGCCCTGCCACCATCGAGGGTCTTTTCAATCAAATGGCCCGCGAGGTGCCTGCGTTTAACGGTGTGACCTGGGCGTCGCTCGGCGATTTGGGCGTCAATCTCACGATTTAGCATGAAAAGCCGCCTCCAGCAGCGAGCCGAGTCGCTGGCTCGAGAATTCAAAAAGAAAGGCCGCAAGCCCGTGGTCATTGAATTTGCCGGATCGCCAAAAGCTGGCAAGACCACGACCATTTCGGCGGTCCAAACGTTTCTCAAACGTTGCGGCTTCAAGGTGGAGACGGTGATTGAACGGGCTTCGATTTGTCCAATCCGGGACAAAAGGCACGCGAATTTCAACATTTGGACCGCTTGCACAACGCTCGCGCAGATTTTGGAGAAAACCCAACACCAGCAGATGCCGGAACCGCATCCGGACGCCCCGGAAGTTCTTATTCTTGATCGAGGACTTTTCGATTCGATCGTCTGGCTGGCCAGGATGGAGCAGGTGGCAAAAATAAAGAGTGAAGACCGTGAACTGGCCGAACATTTTCTTCTGGTTCCCGATTGGCGCAAACGAATTTCCGGAGTGATCGTGATGACGGCTTCCGCCGACGATTCCATGTTGCGGGAAAAAGGAGATTTGCCTGTGGAGGGCGCGGCCGGCTCAATTATGAACGAAGACTGGCTTGGCCAATTCAAAGAGAGCATTCTCCAAACATGCGGGCGTCTTGACCGACAATTTAGAATTTTTAGAATGGACACATCACAGCCCGACACTACTCGCGCAAAAGCGGCCGAGAAGGTTGCGGGAATAATCCTTGATTTGGTGAACGAACAGCTCGAAGAGGATATTCTTTGCGCTGCAAAGACTCACATCACGGCGCTATTCTCCGACAGGGATTGGGCAACCGGCCAGGCCGCGATTGCCGTGGCCGAACATTTCGCCAAGAGCGGTTCGTTCGTTCCTCGCGCGGATGCTGAAAACTCAAAAGACCTGCTGCAGGCGCTGCCCGTTGTCGTGGTTCGCACCAAGAGCGGAGGCGTCCTGCAACTTCGCAGGCGTGAAAAGTCGGTGACAAATCCCTTGCACGAACGAATTGCAATATGGGCGGGAGGCCATGTTCGCAAAGAAGACGCGACCAATGGCAACTCCCTCATCAGCGGCGCGCTGCGTGAGCTGCAGGAAGAACTCCGCCTCAGTCCGGAACCCGAATCGCTGGAACTAATAGGAACCATTTACTCCGATGTCGGCGGCTCCACCTCCAAACATGTGGCGATCGTTTATCAGTGGACCGCACCGACAGACGAAGTGGACGTTGTTCTAAGCGGGACGGAGTTTTTTGAACGCCGGGGAACCTCGTTGAGCGGGAAATTTGTCGCTGTTGCGGAACTGCTTGATTACATTGCGGCAGACGGCCAAAAACTTGAACTATGGTCGGAACTAATCGTCCGAAAGATGTTAAGCGGCGGTCGCGCGCCGGCTGACGGACGGTTGTTGTGATTTCAATCTCTATAATTGCCATGTCGCCAACCGAACAGTTTGTCTTGTTCAGCGCCATCAAGGTGGTCTGCGTCTTTGCGGTGCTGATGCCCTGCGTGGCTTATGCCGTGCTGGCGGAGCGGCGGATTTGCGCGTTTATTCAAGACCGTCTTGGCCCCAATCGCGTCGGTCCGGCGGGCCTGCTGCAACCGCTGGCCGACGGGGTGAAAAGTTTCCTGAAAGAGGATTTTACGCCCGCCCATGTTCACAAGGCCTATTTTTGGCTGGCGCCGATGATCGTGATGATCCCGTCGCTGCTGACCCTGGCGGTGATTCCGTTTGGCTCGCAAATGGGACGCCAAAAGATGGTGATCGCCGACCTCAACGTCGGCATTCTCTACACCTTCGGGATCGTCTCCCTGGGTGTCTATGGCATCGTGCTGGCGGGCTACGCCTCCAATTCCAAGTACCCGTTTTTGGGCGGCATTCGTTCCAGCGCGCAGATGATTTCCTATGAAATTGCGATGGGCATGTCCGTCATTCCCGTGTTTTTGATCGTGGGAAACTTGAACCTCGGCCAAGTGATCGAATATCAGGCCCGGCATGGCTGGCTGATAATTTACGCGCCGCTGTCGTTTTTGATTTTCTTTGTCTCGGCCTTCGCCGAAACCAATCGCCTGCCCTTCGACATGCCTGAATCGGAGCAGGAATTGGTGGCCGGATATAACACGGAGTACAGTTCCATGAAATTCGCGCTGTTTTTCATGGGCGAGTACGCCAACATGATTGGCGTTTCGGCGATGATGGTGACTTTGTTCCTGGGCGGATGGACGCTGCCTTTTGCCCCCTTCAATCGTCCCGCCGATTCGATAATCATTGGAACCGCTCATATTCTAATCTTCCTTGTCAAAGTGCTGGTGTTGATGGTCGTGTTTATCTGGGTGCGCTGGATGTGGCCGCGCTTCCGCTACGATCAATTGATGGACTTGGGATGGCGGCGGTTCATCCCGCTCTCCCTGGCCAACATTTTGCTCACCGCCGCAGTGTTGTGGCTGGTCCAGTGAACGCGGCTGCGCCGGGTGGAAAACGAGAATAACCATTGATATAACAGCGCGATTCTGGTGACGTATCCACCGGCCGGCGTTGCGTTGCGCCGGCAAAATTCAGATGTAATGATTGTCAAGCGAGCAAAGTTGAATTTTTGGGAACGCCTGTATCTGCCCGCCGTGCTGGGCGGCTTGCGAATTACCATCAGTCACTTCTTCAGGAAAAAGGTGACGATGCAATATCCGGAGGAAAAATGGACCGTGCCCGAAGGCTATCGCGGCGCGCCTTACCTTGTCAAAGACCCCGATGGCCGCGTCAAATGCGTCTCCTGCCAGCTTTGTGAATTTGTCTGCCCGCCCAAGGCCATCCGCATCACCCCGCCGGGTCCGGCCGGCTCGCCCGAGGCTGGAAATGTCGAAAAAGCGCCCAAGGAATTCAAAATTGACATGCTGCGCTGCATTTTCTGCGGTTATTGCCAGGAAGTCTGCCCTGAAGAGGCGATTTTTCTGATGAAAGACTATTCCCTGACGGGCCGCACGCGGAGTGAAATGGTTTATGACAAGGAGAAACTGTTGGCCCTCGGCGGCGTGCATCAGGACTCGATTTGGAAATGGAAACACAAGTAATACCATGTCCACCCGGCTGCCGGCGTATTGCGCCCGTCCCCATCGATCAAAACTTGGGTGCAGCAGGCCTCCGGCCTGCCGCGGGGGGGGGGGGGGGCGGCGGCGGGGGGGGCGCGGGGCGGGGGGGGGGGGGGGCAGGTGAGG
>VFSW01015280.1_pt1 | contig 10560 bp, 7 predicted proteins | sample 5358111 | NCBI WGS metagenome assembly VFSW01 (sample SAMN11554181, study PRJNA540505) | mine drainage metagenome | isolation source: sediment from site ElyBrook_90M | place: USA: Ely Copper Mine, Vershire, VT | collected 2017
CCCCCCCCGGGGCCCGCCTGGGCGGGGTGCGGGCAAAAACCCCGACCTTCTCCCGCTATTCAGCCCGGCGGGCGGGCTGGGGGGCCCCCCGGCTCTTTTTATCTTATCCCGCCCCGCGCGGCGCTGGATAAAATCGACAAAACACCCGGCCTATCCTATTTTTAACCTTTATTTTCCAAGCTTAAACGCCTTATTGACATTTATAAGTAGCTTTATTATAATATGCGGGTAAATTAAAGCCCTTTAGATTAGGCAGTTTGGACCCGAACCCTTGCGCTTTCATCCAAATTTCCTTTAAAAAGCTTAACCTTTACGGCAATTCCATATAAACTTCCATGCCTATGGCCAAAAAAATCGCGTTCGGAATTTTCGCCTTAGCTTATTTGCTGGTGTTTTTGCCGTCCCTGACGAATCCGGCGGCGCTTGCGCAAACGGCTTCCAGCGCCACGACCGGCGCGGCGACCAACGTTACCCAGAATTCCGCCACCCTGAACGGCAGTTCCACTTTCGCTCCGACGGAGGCCTGGTTCAACTTCGGCACCACGTCCTCCATGGGTTATTCCATCAATGCGACAAACGGCGTCGGCCAGGCGACCGGACTTCAGCCCGGCAAGACCTACTATTACCAGTACGTGGCGCGGAATGCGGACGGCACGACCTGTCTCGGCGCAGTCATGAGTTTCACCACAGCGCCTTTGTCCTGCACTGCGCCGGTAGCGGTCACCAATGCGGTTACGAATAAAACCCAGAATTCCGCCACCCTGAACGGCAGCGTTTCCGGCGGCACGCCGACCCGCACCTGGTTTGATTTCGGACCGGACCAGAGCGTTTATTATTCCGTCGCGGACAGCGGCGGCGCGGGGCAGGCGACCGGCCTCCAGCCGAACACCACTTACTATTATCGCTACGTGGCGCAAAACGACTGCGGCACTTCGCGCGGCTCCATAATGTCTTTCACCACCCTAGGTTCCACCCCTCCGCCTTCCAACGAGCCGAACGTGCACGGCTATCATGACGGCGCGAGCGGCACGGTGACTTCCGCGTCGCAGTGCGTCGCGAACGGCTGGGCGACCGATCCGGACAGCCAGTCCCGGGCGGTCACGGTGAACGTTTACGTGGACAACTCTTTCAATACCAGCGGCGTGGCCAATCTGCCGCGGAGCGACCTGACCGGCGTCTGTCCGGGCGGCGTTTGCGCGTTTAATATTCCGCTCAGTATCACCGGCACGCACACCGTTACGGTGAAAGCGGTGGACAACGAAACCGGCCAGGAAGTGGCTTTGAGCGGCACGCCCAAAACCCTGACCTGCAGCACCGGCGTTACGCCGCCCCAGGTTTGCACCGACCCGAATGCCACAAACTACGGCGGCCCCTTGCCCTGCCAGTACCGCCAGCCGCCCCAGGTTTGCACCGACCCGAACGCCACAAACTACGGCGGCTCTTTGCCCTGCCAGTACAGCACCCCGGCTTGTTCCACTGCCGCCGAACAGCCCTCGGCCACTACCGGCACGGCGAATGTGAGCGGCACCTCCGCCACTTTGACCGGCACTGTTTCCGCAAACGCCACCGCGGCTTGGTTTGAATACGGACTCCAGGGCGGCGCGACTACGCGGGCGAACGTCGGCACGGGCAGTGTCACTTTGCCGCTCAATAATCTGTCTCCCGGCACCTATAGTTTCCGGCTGGTGGCGCAGAACTCCTGCAACACCGCCGATGGGCAATACCAGACCTTCACCATCCAGGCGCCGGTCTGCACCGCGCCGACGGCGACTACGAACCAGCCCGCCCCGGGCCAGAATTCGGCTACCTTCACCGGCACGGTTAATCCGCAGGGCGGCACCGCCACTTATTATTTCGCTTACGGCACGAACCAAAGCAATTTGGCTTACTCCACTCCGAGCCAGACCGTATCCGGCAATGCGCAGACTGTGACCGCGAACGTCACGAATCTCCAGTCGAACACGACTTACTATGTACAGCTTGTGGTGCAAAATTCCTGCGGCTCCAATCAGGGACAGGTGGTGTCTTTCACGACCGGCGGGCCGGTCTGCACCGCGCCGACGGCGATTTTGAACCAGCCCTCCGCTAACAGCCAGAATTCGGCCTATGTGAGCGGCACGGTGAATCCGAACGGCAGTACGGTGAGCTACTACTTCATGTACGGCACGAGCCAGGGCAGCCTGAACCAGTTTACCCAGACCTTCCAGGTCTCCGGCGGCTCGCAAAACGTTTCCGCGACCCTGAATAATCTCCAGTCGAACACGACTTACTATGTCCAGCTCGTAGTTCAGAGCTCCTGCGGCACGAACCAGAGCCAAATCCTGAATTTTTATACTTCCGGCCAGCAGAGCTGCCAGGCGCCGAGCGTTTCCGTTAACGCCGCGAGCGCCGTCGGCCAGAACTACGCCACGTTGAACGGCTACGTTAATCCGAACGGCTACGCGACTACTTATTGGTTCCAGTACGGCACGTCCAACGGTTTTGGCTACACCAGCCTGACGCAGGGGCCGATTTACAATTCCCAAAACGTGTCTGCCAATCTCTATTCCCTGACGAACAACACCACCTACTACTTCACCCTGGTGGCGCAGAGCCAGTGCGGCACTAGCTACGGCCAGACCACCCTGACCTTCCAGACCGGCGGCGGCTACATTCCGCAAACCCAGGGACCCCAGGCCATCACCAATCCGGCCACCAACATCAGCCAGACCTCGGCCACGCTGAACGGCCAGGTCAATCCGAACGGCGCCTATACTTCCGCCTGGTTTGAGTGGGGTCCGACCCAGAATCTGGGCCAGACCACGCTAACCCAGTCGGTCGGCAGCGGCTATAACCTTTTGAATATTTCCGCGCCGGTTTCCGGGCTCCAGCCGAACACCACTTACTACTTCCGCGTAGATGCGCAAAACCAGAACGGCACGGCGCAGGGCCAGATACTTTCCTTCACGACCGGCTCGAGCGGCACGCTTACCTACAGCGGCCCGCCGGTCTACAACTACCGTCCGCCGGTCGTGGTGGTCCAGGCGACCGGTCCAACCATCGGCGGCGGTTCCTGCCTGGTTTTGACTCCGTCCATCCAGCCCTCCAATCCCATTCCGGGCGGTGATTTCACCTACTCCATAACCTATCGCAACGACTGTCCGTTTGACCTCACGAACGCTTCACTCCGCAACTATTTGCCGAACGAAACGGACTTTTCCGCCACGAGCTATCCCTTCCTGACCCGCGACCTGAACGTCATCACTTACAATCTGGGCGTGATTCCGCGCGGCTTCCAGAACACCATCATGGTCAAGGGTTTGGTGCATCCGAACGTGGTGCCCGGCGACAGTTTGGTCTTCAAATCCGACCTGTCCTTCGCCGATTACCGCGGACAGATGCAGGATGTTTCCGCTTTTCTTACGGCCACCGTGGCTGCCGTGGGCGGAGTGGCGACTACGGGCGGTACGGCTTCCATCTTAGACACCTTGCTCGGATTCCTGTCTTCCGGCTGGTTCTGGTTCCTGCTCTTCCTGCTGCTCTTGGCGCTCTTCATCCTGTGGCTCGCAACCCGCAACCGGCCGATAGAGGCGGTGGAAGCGGAATAGCGCGATACGCGATAACAGGCGATGCAAACAGAAAACCCCCGAGAGGGGGTTTTCTGTTTGAAAAGCGCGGTTTTTCGGGCTACTATGGGTGGAGGAACTAGCATGCGGCCGTATTCCGCCAGCCGGCGGATTCCTAAATGAAACGTAATTTTAAGAAAACCGAAGCCAAATGGCGGAAGATTTGGCAAAAGGAGGGGATTTACGAGCCCGAACTTAAGGGCCGGGGCAAGCGTAAAAAATTCTATAACCTGATGATGTTCCCGTATCCTTCCGCGGAAGGATTGCACGCCGGGAACATGTACGCCTTCACCGGCGCGGACATTTACGGCCGCTACATGCGCCTGCGCGGCTTTGACGTTTTTGAACCCATCGGACTGGACGGTTTCGGGATTCATTCCGAAAACTACGCCATCAAAACCGGCACGCACCCGATGAAATTCGCCAAGATTTCGGAGAAAAATTTCTACCGCCAGCTCCAGGAAATCGGCAACGGTTTCGCCTGGAGGGAGCACCTGGAAACCTACGACCCGGAATACTACAAGTGGACGCAGTGGATTTTCGTCCAAATGTGGAAAGCGGGCCTTGCTTACCGCAAGAAACAGCCGGTCAACTGGTGTCCGTCCTGCAAGACCGTTCTGGCCGACGAGCAGGTCATCGCCGGCAAATGCGAGCGCTGCGGCACAGTGGTCGTAAAGCGCGAACTGGAACAGTGGTTTTTCCGGATTACCAAATATGCGGAAAAATTACTTAAGAATCTGGAGTATTTGGATTGGTCGGAAAAAGTTAAAATCGCCCAGCGTAACTGGATAGGCAAGTCGGAAGGAGCATTGATAAAATTTCCAATTTCCAATTTCTCCGCCAAAGGCGGATCCGCCCCGGGCGGACAATTTCCAAAAGGCAGTCATTCTGAGCGAAGCGAAGAATCTTCTGTTGTAGAAGTATTCACCACCCGGCCGGACACGCTTTTCGGCGCGACTTATATGGTTTTGGCGCCGGAACATCCGGCAGTCAAGAACTTGGAACCTAGAATAAAGAACCTGGAAGAGGTAAGGAAATACGTCAAGGCGGCGGCCAATAAGCCGGAAGAAGAGCGGATTGCCGAAGGCGGAGCGAAGACCGGCGTGGAACTCAAAGGCGTCAAAGCCGTAAATCCCGCAACCGGCCAAGAAATCCCGGTATGGGCGGCGGATTACGTCCTCGGCCATTACGGCACCGGCGCGATTATGGCCGTGCCGGCGCACGACGAGCGCGATTTTGAGTTCGCCAAAAAATTCGGTTTGCGCATAGAAAAAGTAATAAAACCGATACCCGATTCGGAAACGGAGTGCTATGCGGGGGATGGAATTTTGATTAACTCGTTCAATTACAACGGTCTCACATCCACGGAAGCGCGGATGGTTATGGCTAAAAAGTTCGGCGAGCCGAAAGCCGAGTACCGCCTGCGGGACTGGCTCATCTCCCGCCAGCGCTACTGGGGCCCGCCCATTCCTATGATTTTCTGCCCGGCGTGCGCCGAATCCGGCAAAGGGGAGCGCAAGGATATGCCCGGCTGGTATGCGGAGCGTGAAAAAAATCTGCCGGTAAAACTGCCCTTCGTCAAAGATTTCCGGCCGAAAGGCAAGGACGAATCGCCGCTTGCTTCCGTCAAGTCGTTCTACGAAGTGAAATGTCCGGCGTGTAAGTCCAAGGCCCGGCGGGAGACCGATGTTTCCGATACCTTTCTGGATTCCGCCTGGTATTATATCGGCTACCTGATGGCCGGTTTCGATTGGAAATTGGAAATTGGAAATTGGAAATTCAAGGAAGCCATGCGCAAATGGCTTCCGGCAGATATGTATATCGGCGGGGCGGAACATTCCGTTTTGCACCTGCTCTACGTGCGTTTTATGGCCATGGCTTTGAAGGACATGAAACTTATCCGCTTTGAGGAGCCTTTCCCGCATTTCCGCGCGCACGGGCTTATCATCAAAGACGGCGCGAAAATGTCCAAGTCCAAGGGCAACGTGGTAAATCCCGACGAATACATAGAGAAATTTTCCGCCGACGTTTTGCGCACATACCTTATGTTTCTCGCGCCGTTTGAACAGGGCGGAGATTTCCGGGACGAAGGCATCCTGGGACCGGAGCGGTTTTTAAATTCCGTTTGGCGGCGGTTTGCCGGAGCGCGGAAGCCCGCGGGCGGAGGTCACCGGACGCCGATCCATCTCCTGAAAATGCTCCATAAGACCATCCTGAACGTCGGCGAGGACATTGAAGCCCTGAAATACAACACGGCCATAAGCCAGCTCATGATTTTCTGGAACGAAGCGGAGAAAGCGGCGGCGGACGAGGAATATTTGAGCGCCGCGGACGCCGAGTCCTTCTTGAAGCTTCTGGCGCCCTTCGCGCCGTATCTTACGGAAGAGATCTGGCGGGATACGCTTGGCCATAAAACCACCATTCACCGCGGCCCCTGGCCGAAATACGCCCCCAGGCTCACCGCAGAGGAAAAAATAACCCTGGTCATCCAGGTTAACGGCAAGATGCGGGGCAGTGCGGAGGCGCCGGCTGGCCTGGACGAAGCCGGAGCGAAAAAATTGGCCTTATCCGAACCGAAAATTTCAGCCCTGCTGGCCGGCCGGGAGCCCCGCCGGATAATTTATGTCCCCGGCCGGCTTATCAATATTGTTATATAATTGAACCATGAATGCAGTGGTTGGAATCATCCTCCTCGTCATCGTGCTTTTCGCGGTGTACTACATGTACCAGGCCGGCATGTTCCAGCCGGTGACGGACACCCTGAATTCCATTCTGACGGGCTATAACTCCTCCTTGGGCCAGCAGAATCCGCCGGTTTCGCCATACTTCCACCAGGTCCGCATCCGCTTTGTGGCGGTGGGGCCGAATATCCCCCAGGACGAGCAGTTGGTGCTCGTCGCCCATCCGCAGAGCGGGGGGCTCACGGCCACCGGCTGGAAGCTAAAAACGGATAAAGGCACCTTCACCATTCCGCAGACCTACAACATCTATTCGCCCTCCACTCCGAACGTTCCGCCGGAGGATATATTCCTCCGGGACGGCGACCAGATAAATTTTTTCGGCGGAACTTCGCCTGACGGCAAAAACGAAAGAGTAGCCCAGGGCGAATACCGCGTCTGGCTCGGCGATTTCCTGGCTCCGGAGCACGGCAAAGTATCTCTCCTGGATGAAAAAGGAGTGCTGATAGACGAGTATAAATACTAGATTAGCCAATAGCCACTAGGGTATAGCGAATACGCCTATCAGCTATTTGCGCTCCGCGAGTTTTACCCGGAAGCTCATTTTTTTGCCTTTGCGGAGGACCTGCAACTCCACCGTTTCGCCCACTTCCAGCTCCTCCAGGAAATCCTGGATGGTTTTTTCGCCCGTGATTTTACCGCCGTTCATGGTGAGCACTATGTCGTGGTTGGCTAGCCCCGCCTCATAGGCCGGGGAGCCGGGGATGACCCCGGGCGTGAGGGCGGTTTCGTCCATGACCAGCGCGCCGTAATCCACCGGCAGATTGGCTCTTTGCTTCAGCCGCTCGTCAATTATCACGTAGCGGAGGCCGAGAAGCGGCCGGCGGATGCGGCCGTAGCGCGTGAGGTCCGCCAGGTCGCGTTCCACGGTGTTAATCGGAATGGCGAAACCGATGGAGTGCGCGCCGGAGACGATGGCCGAGTTGATGCCCACCACTTCGCCCCGCATGTTGACCAAGGGGCCGCCGGAATTGCCGGGATTGATGGCCGCGTCGGTTTGGATGAGTCCGCGCATTTCCTGCATCCCGGAATTCGGTTCGGATTCGGCAGAGATGGAGCGGGAAAGCCCGGAGACGATGCCCTTGGAAACGGTGTTTTTGAAAATCCCCAGGGCGTTGCCGATGGCGATGACATCCTCGCCGAGCTCCAGGCGGGCGGCATTCCCGAGCGCGAGGGGCCGCAGGCGCTTGGCCGGAATTCTGAGGATGGCCACGTCATTTAGCGGATCGCGGGTCAGAATTTCCGCCTGGTATTTCTGCCCGCTGTTAGTTATAACCGTGTATTCCGCGCCGTCGGAGACCACGTGCTTGTTGGTGACGATGATGCCGTCCTTGCGGACTACGAAACCGGAGCCGCCGCCCACCTGGATCATCCCGTGCGCGTCAATAAGCTCCCGGGGAATGGCCAGGGTCCGGCCGTCTTTTTTCTTGGGCAGGCCGGCGCGGAGTTCCGGGGTGAGCGTCTTTTCAAAATCCGCGAGTTTTTCCGTGACCACAATGGAGACCACGGAAGGCATCAGTTTCCGGATTATGGCTACCGTGCGGTTTTTACCGAACATATACTAAAGAATATCACACCGGCGGGCGGCTACTTGGCAAACATGAGCGAGCTTGCGCTTTCACTCCAGCCCACATCTCCGGCCCACTCTGAAGCCGTTGTCCCGGCTGGGCGAGTATCAAATACAGCCAATTCAATTTTTAAGCTGGAGGGCGGGGATGCGAAGCGGTTTAATAAATCGGCAGGCACATTCCACCGATACACTCCGTCAGTTATCGTGGTGGTCGCGATAAGATATGATCCTTTTGCCGATCCGGCGGCCAGAGTGCACATCGGTTCGTTATAGGGCGATATCGCAGAGATATTCTGATCGCCGTTCTGCCCCAGCAGGCATATATCCAACACCTTTGAGTAATAAAGGATATCCGGATTCCAGCTCCATTGGATAGAATATGTTTTTCCCGCAGTAATCGTTTGACCGCCGGTCAAAGTCAAGAGCACTAATTCTTTGTCGCCGCGGGTTATGGCCCCGGGAACGGAAGCGCTCGAGGATGACTGGTTTGCAGTTGACGTGCCGTTAATGCCCGGCTGAGCCGTTGTTTGAGTATCAGCAGAAGCGGAAGGAGAGCTTTGATTCCCTGTTATTTGCGCTGGTTTTGAGAAATGCGAAACGTAGTACCAGGCCCCGGCAATTATTAAGACGGCTGCTGTCAAAGCGATTATGAAAATCGGAGCAAAGCCCCTTCGGTTCATGGGTTTATTTTAGCATAGTAAATCACTTCAAAATCCGAAGTCCGGTTTCCCGGACTGGCGCTCTGATCTGCGGAAGCGGGAGGATTCGAACCTCCGAGACCCTTGCGGGTCTACCGCATTTCGAGTGCGGCCCATTCGGCCACTCTGGCACGCTTCCAATTTCTTTCGGAGGGTGTGGACCTAGGGAGAATCGGACTCCCACCTCGCCCATGCCATGGGCGCGTAATACCATTTTACTATAGGCCCTTATAACAAAATTGCGCTATTCAAGCGCTCCTTATAGTATAATATCCGACACTTCTTTTCTAGCCCCCGTAGTTCAACGGATAGAACAAACCCGTCCTAAGGGTAAAATGGCTGTTCAATTCGGCCCGGGGGCACAGCGGCATCACGAATTTGTTTCCATAAAATTCCATAGTATTATGTAGGCACTTATGCGGATATCTTTCTTCGGCACGGGCTACGTGGGCCTCGTCACCGCCGCCTGCTTCGCGGAACTCGGGAATAACGTCCTGGCCTGCGACATAGACGAAAGCAAAATAGCCCGGCTGAAGCAGGGCGAAATCCCGATTTACGAGCCAGGCCTTCAGGAAATCGTTAAACGCAATTTCAAAGAGGGACGGCTTAAGTTCACAACCGATGCGGCGGAAGCGGCCAAGTTCGGGGAAGTAATTTTCGTGGCGGTAGGCACGCCTTCCAATGGCGACGGTTCGCCGGATATGAAATATATCTATTCCGCCGTGGACGCCATCGGCGAAAACTTAACCGGCGATAAAAAAATAATAATCCTGAAATCCACCGTGCCGGTCGGCACCTCCGCCAAAGTGCGCCAGAGGATTGCGGATCAACTTGCCGCGCGCGGCGAAAAAGCAGACTTCGAAGTAGTTTCCAACCCGGAATTTCTGAAGGAGGGCGACGCCATCGCCGATTTCACTCATCCGGACCGCATCGTGGTCGGCGCGGAAAAGGATTGGGCCAAGGATAAAATAGCCGAACTTTACCAGCCGATCACCAAGCCCGGTCACCCGATTTTTTTCATGGACAACGCCTCGGCGGAGATGGCCAAGTACGCGGCGAATACTTTCCTCGCGGCGCGGATATCTCTCATGAATCAACTGGCGCATATCGCCGAAGAACTGGGGGCGGACATAGAAGAAGTCCGGAAAACTCTGGCCGCCGACCAGCGCATCGGGCGGCACTTTCTGTATTCCGGGGTGGGCTACGGCGGCAGCTGTTTTCCGAAAGACGTGCAGGCCTTGGCGGCCACTGCCCGGCGCGCGGGGATAGATGCCGCGCTGGTGGAGGCCATAGAAAAGACCAATATGAATCAACGGCAAAGATTCGCGAAGAAAATAATCGCGAATCTGGACGGCGCCAAAGGCAGGAAAATAGCCGTTTGGGGGCTGGCCTTCAAGCCCAAAACGGACGATATGCGCCAGGCCCCGGCCAAAGAGATTATTGAAGCGCTTCTAGCCGCCGGCGCAAGCGTTTCCGCCTACGACCCGATGGCCGCGGCGGAAGCCAAAAAAATATTCGGCGATAAAATCAGCTATGCGCCGGATATGTACGCGGCCCTGGAGGGCGCGGACGCGCTGGTCGTGATTACCGAATGGGCGCAGTTCCGCGAACCGGATTTCAATAAAATGGCGGAACTTCTGAAGGCTAAAATTGTTTTCGACGGGCGGAACATCTATGAGCCCGCGCGGATGAAGGAGCTGGGGTTCAGATACTTCGGCGTAGGGAGGAAAACTTAGTGGAGATTCCTTTATCATCAAAAATGTGTCAAAATCAAGCCGTTTCGGGCCGGTAGTTCAGTGGTAGAACGCTGCTTTTGCAAAGCAGAGGTCAGGAGTCCGATTCTCCTCCGGTCCACAGGCGATGTTCTATAGTAAAGCATAAGGAGAGGCGGGTGCGGAGCGGGACCCGCTCAACGAGGAGATGGCGGTTCGATTCCGCCTAGGTCCACA
>VFSW01015281.1_pt1 | contig 10560 bp, 7 predicted proteins | sample 5358111 | NCBI WGS metagenome assembly VFSW01 (sample SAMN11554181, study PRJNA540505) | mine drainage metagenome | isolation source: sediment from site ElyBrook_90M | place: USA: Ely Copper Mine, Vershire, VT | collected 2017
CACGTGTGGCTGTTTTCGACCAGCGGGCGTGGCTGTTTTGGGCCAGCGTTCACAGCGTCAGCTCAAAGCCGCATAAACAATGTGTCCGGTTCTTGGGGGAAAGGTCAGGCCACTTAACCCGCATCTACCAAACGGGGTCAAGGCCACAATGGGAAAGTCAACCCAATGCCTAGACCTATTCAATATAGTATGGCGTGGTCAAGAATAAACCCGAGAAGAGTGTGTTCCTGCTTTTTTTCGATGCTTATTTGTTTGTGTTCTACAGCACAAACTTTCTATTGAACTTATTGAACGCTCTGACAATGCTGGTGCCGTTGCTGGCGGCAGAACATTTCCGTGATGTCGGAAGTTGGAGAGAACTTGCAGCTCAGTTCTGTATCTCTATACTTCTCACCTATCAATATTCGATTATCTATGTAGTTAATGACATCGTGGACTTTCGGTCTGACGTCGATAACAAGGTTGCCAAGCCAACCCTTGTTGCCCGACACAAGTCCCGTCTGGTCAGTTTGATTTTTCTAATCTTTGTCGCCTTTTCCCTGATCGCTGGCTCAAGGTCATTTCTAAAACTGGGCCAGAATGACTTCAATTATTTCAGTTATCTCGTAGTTCTTAGTTTGGTGCATTCGTATTGGCTAAACGCCAAGCCACTCACCTTCTTCCTTGAGCGAGGATCACGATTCTTGGCCGCCCCCTTCTTCATCTTCTACGTCGTCAAATCCAGTACGCTCACCCTCATATTTTTACTTAGCAGCATCGTGATATATCCAATAGTCATGCATCGAGAGTACATCGACTACCTTGAAGTGAAACGAAAGCACAATTTGCATGCCCGACGAATTAGCGCTTGGATATACACTTTCTATTACCTGGTTTTCTTCTCGGTCCTTCCATTCACAGTGGTATCAAGTGGCGAACTTCAAGTCATGAATGTTACCCCATTCATAGTTGTCATGGACGTGTTCCTGGGTTCGTTGGCTCTCATTGCTTTTCATTCGTTATTCAACTTGGGGATACGAAAAGTTGTTGGACTGACCCACGCACGGTGGACTTTAAGATATCCATTCCTTACTTATGACCGGAGGATATTGCTAGCCAAGACTGCAATTCTTGTTGCCCTAACTGCATTTTTGGTGGTATTCAATTATGGAAAATAGCGTCGTTCTCGACTTTGACGGAACACTGATTGCTGAAAACTCAACGAGAGTTCTTGAAAGGGTGATCTTCTCCTCTTACGACGGGGGTCGTCGTGGTTTGATTGATTGGCTCTACTTCGGTAACGGACAACGAATCCTCAATATCTTGTTGGCAATTCTCCATCGATTCACTCGAAGGAACATTGACTGGCGGTTCTTACTCTTCTTCAAGTCAATTGGTGCGAAGATACCTACTTCCTTTGATGGTGTGATTGCCGAGACGGCTTCGCGGCTCACCTTGAATAAGGATCTTCTAGTCACATTGGAGGGCTACCAAGAGATCGCAATTCTTTCCTGTGGAATGTCACTGGTTATCGACGAGTTCTGTAAAGGTCTAGATATGAACATAACGCTCCTAGCCGCATCGAATTTCTCATTGGAAGCCGATGGAAGGAATCGTATTAATCTTTTGGAACCCAAAGACAAGATCTCAATTCTTCTTCGTCACCCCAGCAAGCTTTATATTACGGATGACGCAGTTGAAGCCGCTATCATTGCCACCGCTTTTGGTCGAACTGAGCACCGATCCTTCAGCATCTCCGAAGATCACCATCTTTTCTTCGTTGTCAATGATCAGTGACGTCCACAGCCAAGAAAACTGAAGTGGACCCCAACGCTTGGACACTTTGTCCAGTTTCTGGGGTCCACTTCAGACTTACCCAGCCACCTCAGCCGAAAGATGCACGCGTTCCTCGCCACGCAACATTCTTGGTTGGTCGTTGAGCGACTACCGGCCTACGCACCCGATCTCAACCCGGTCGAGGGACTCTGGGGTAACCCCAAGGGCACCGAGTTGGCGAACCTGCGCGTTGATACCATCGCTGAAACTGAGTACCACGCGCGACGAGGTGTTCGTCGCATCAGAAAGGAGAAGGACTTGGCGTTCGCATTCCTGCGACACACCGGTTCTTTTCTTTTGACCGGACTGTCACTGTATTGTACGCGTCTCAATATTGCGGCTTCCAAAACTTCAGTTCTCTGGTTTCACGTCGTTCCCAACGAATCTGGAAAGTAGTTTCGAGTGCCGGTGACTCTTCGCGGCGTTGTGGTCCGAAGTCTCTAGCGCGTGGCCCAGTTTGTGATGGGCGATGATCCAAGTTCTCGACGTTCGGGACAGGTTCGGCGGTTGCTGGAGCCCGCACGATTGCGGCGATTCATGATGCCGGCGAAACTCCTTGGCGACCGATTCGCATTCTGAAGAGGCAATAGTGTCGACTGTCGGTACACTGAGTCATTTCTGTTTGCCAACCGCAGGTTGATTCGTGGTCGGTGCACGGAAGTCGGTGACGATCGATACACGCGACCATTTGGAAGCGATGCGGTACTAAAGATCTGATATTCTTGATATTGATTCGGACAATCCCAAGGCGACGCTTATCGGCGATCTTCAGGACTTGTCTCACGTCGAAAAGTTCTTCATTCGATAGCATCATCGTGACACAGGTTCTGCAGTATCTCGAAGACTCTTCAGCTGGCGTGCGAGAACTTCTTCGAATATTGGTTCCTGGGGGCTCGGTTCTAGTAACGATGCCCACGATGGCGCCCATTGACCATTTCGACTTGGACATGCAGCGGTTCATGCCGCTCGGTGTATCAAGGATGTTCACGCGATTCTTGAAGGCGTCGATACGGTGGTGACCGGTAACGGAAATCTACCCACCGGTGCGGCTTAGTGGTCAGGGTTAGCTCAGGAAGATCTCCGACGATGAGCCCGGGAGTTTGACGACCTGACGTATCCAGTTATCTTGCCGTTCGTGCCACTGCGCAGTGAATCGAAGTGTGTCGACGTTTCGCACGTCTGCTCGCATTGATATAACTGGCTGAGGTGGCATGCATGTGCCAGCATTTTCTCTAACCTGGCGGCGCGGCGAACTCACACATAGTGGACTTTTTCTTGGGGTTCACGACATTTCGTGCTGGTTGCAACGAAGCGTCGACTTTCGGGTTGGTCACCTTGTAATTGGGCCCTTTCGTATGAAGATGTAACGACAGCGATTGATGCTTCGGGGTCAGATGTAATTCTTCAATCTTCGTTCCCCCCGGGCGAATTGAGCCTCGTCAACTCACTGAGATACCGCGCCCGCCTCGATAGCCCACCAACGTTATGATTCGTCGATGGTTGATCTTAAATCAGCATCCGATTCTTACGAGAGTCGCCATTCTCGTGGGTACAAATTGTCGGCGATTCTCACCAGGTTGCACCTCATCGCACCAGCCCGTACGCTTAATCGAATGGTGCGAAGGGTGATCTTCGCAGTAGTGAGTTTTCTCAGGAAACTAGCACGGACTCCAGTTCTTGGACGCGGTATCCGTCCCCTTCTCGTTCGGATTGACGGGGGCAATCATCCCCACTTTGAACTTGACGAGTTGCTGAAAGTTTGCTCCGAACTAAACCGCCAAAAACTCCGGTACTGGGTAACCAGTGGTTGGGGGCTGGACGTATTGGTCGGATGTGAGACCCGCAGGCACAGCAATCTCAACCTCGCCCTAGACCGTTTCTCGGAGAATCTTCCCAGTGCGGTCGCAGTCCTTAACCGTCTTGGCTACGAGCGCAAGCGCATGCGCAAGAAAGCACTAGTTGGCACCGTGTGGTTCCCCGACACCGAAACATTCGTCGACAGCGATGGACGTCACGTGGAAGTTCATAGCATCAGTTGGGACGTCCTGGCGGTGGCGGATTCGATGCTCGGTTCTCCCTCGGCTTCGTCACTGCAGTCAAATCGTTCAGAAGCGTCGTTCACCCCGGGATTGATTGAGAAGTGCACCCAGATCGGTTCCCTTAAGGGTGCACCAATCCCCACGTTGTCTGTGGCTGCCCAGCAACTCTTTCGCCTGGGTTACACCGGGTTTCGACCGAAGGATACCCATTCGAACGATCTCATTCGTATTCTCACTCGTAGGAACGAGTGGGACATTTCATTGATCGCCCACGGGAACTCTAGTATGAATCACGCGGTACACATACCGTCAACTCTGTTACTCGTACCAATCTTTACGTTTCCGGCCGAACTCTGGAGACTCTGTCGGAGTCATCGCAATAATCTAGACCTAGTCCCCCCTCATGTCACCCTAGCGTTCCCGTTCTTGCCTCTCGAGTCTGTGACGACTCACGTTCTTGCACGTCTTTCGGAAATATTTGAGGCGGTACCTGCATTTGACTTTGAGCTCGAACGAGTAAAATGGTTCGACACGGCGGTTGTCTACTTAGAGCCAACGAACAGCCACATATTCCGCTCAATCACTGAGTCGTTGCAACGAGAGTTTCCCGATTTTCACCCTTATGATGACGCTTTCGACTCAGTGATTCCGCACGTATGTTTGGCCGAAGACGGCACACTGGCCGATCGCCGAATTGTGAGTAAACTCACCCCTCAGTACCTACCGATCGCCGCGCATGCCAGCCACGTGTGGTTGATGAGTGATGAACGTCGCCTCGGCGAGTGGTCCATAGCCAAGATCTTTACCTTCGGTTCGACTTCTCATATTCGCGTTGCCTCCCTTCAAGATTGATATCGTCAGCCCTGTGTACAATTGTGATTCCCTGGTCGCTCTTCTCATCCCATCGTGACAGTCGTCCGGGTTGATCAAGACTTGGCGCTACGCCAGAATTATTGCCCAACAGGAAGATCAATTTTGTGTTGCCTGAAGTGGACCCCGTTCCTTGGACAGCCAAACCTTGACCCCATCTAGTGGACCACGTTTATGCGAGTGTGATCTGGGTTTCGCTCAATTGTAGATCCTCAAATTCTTCTGGCGTGAAGAGGGATACTCAACCAGTGATTTGGAACTGACTGCATTTGGTTCTGAGATTGTATCTATTAATGCAGAATTTGCCACTTAATTTTTCATGTTACTTTAAAATGATGTAGTTGCTTTTATCGTAAATCGTTGGTTCAGTAAGTTATCTCCCCACTGACGATATGCACGGGTAGCGAAAGATGAAAGATCAGTGATGAATCGGCGAGAATTTTTGAAGGCAGGTTACGCACTTGGCATTGGTGTACCTATCATCCGTTCGTCATCGAAGTTGTCGGATGATTTACCTCCAACAATCAAACACGCCTTAACGGTTCCGGCGGCTGGTGGTGATCTTGGTGCGGTAGAGCACGTTGTCTTCTTGATGCAGGAGAACCGCTCGTTCGACCACTATTTTGGGTCATACCGCGGTGTACGAGGCTTTGACGATCACCCTACTCAATCCCTAGGCATTTTTGCCCAACCAGATCCTTCAAACACAACCCGCACTCCGGTTCATGTCCAACTTCCCTTTCACCTCGACACATCGTTGGGCGTCGGGCAACAATTTCGTGACCTCAATCACGATTGGCTGACGCAACACACTGTATTTGACGGCGGAGCAATGGATCGTTTCGTCACGACGCACTCCTCACCTAAATTCGATGGGCCTGACTATGGCCTGCTCACCATGTCCTATTACAACCGAATTGATATTCCGTACCACTACGCTCTTGCCGATGCCTTTACTATCTGTGATAATTACCACAGCTCCGTTTTGGGGCCCACGGGTCCTAATCGCCTGATGGCCATATCCGGAACCATTGACCCCGAGGGTAAATATGGTGGGCCTATTATCGCGACTTCAACTTCCGCGTCAACTAATTTCAGCGTGGACTGGACCACTATTCCAGAACTTCTCGAAGACGCAGGTGTCTCGTGGAAAACTTACAGTCCAGCTGGTCAGGGATTTCAACTTAATAATCCTTCCGCGAGCAGCGGGAATTCCATTCTGCAATATTTCAAACAATATTCTGACCCACGTTCCACGCTCTACAAGAAAGCGTTCCTACCCACCTATCCGCGAGACTTTTTCACAGACATTAGCGCGAACACGCTGCCCAGCGTCTCGTGGATCAACTCCCCAGCGGGCTTTGATGAGCATCCGCCGGCATCTCCCAACAATGGTGCCTGGTTTATCGATCAAGTCCTGCAGGCGCTGACTTCAAATCCTAAAGTGTGGTCGAGAACCGTACTATTTATTTGCTACGACGAATCCGACGGTCTGTTTGATCATGTCGCACCCCCGACACCCCCGGAGCAAACCCTCGGTGAATACATCTCGGCTAATCCCTTGCCGAATGAGGCTAAGGGGGTCGCTGGTCCGATTGGTCTTGGCTTCAGGGTGCCCATGCTTGTTGTTTCGCCTTTCAGCACTGGCGGCTACGTATGCTCTCAATTGTTTGATCACACTTCTCAACTTCAGTTTCTTGAGGAACGATTTGGAATTCACGTCGCAAACATCTCCGCTTGGCGACGACAGATCGTAGGTGACCTCACTTCGACTCTGCACACCAGCACGCCACAGGTTTCAATTCCACGATTGCCCGCCACGGCGCAGTACTCGAGCCAAAACATTGTTGAAGGAACTACAACTGGCGGGGCGGTATCGGGACAGAATCAGTTTCAACTTGCCGCAGTCCAAACGATGGCAAGTCAGGAGGTTGGCTCAGCAAGGCGGCTGCCAATTCAAGACTCGAAGGCTCTGGTTACAATATGGTCGTTCGCCCGCGGATCTGCGGTTCTCTCATCTTCACTCGAGCGACAGGTTGTGACGCTGGCGCAACTCATTCGCAAGAAGAGATATATGAGGATCAAAATTATTGGCTACGCCGATGATGAATTGTCGCCGACCAAGAGCCGTAGTTTGAGCGAAAAACGCGCCAAAGCTGTAGCGACTTACCTTGACCTCGAGTTGAGCAAATTGGGGTATCGCCAGGCTACGATTATTCCAATTGGTGCCGGAACATCGAGTCCCGTCGCGGCAAGTTCGACAGCTTTTGGTCAAGCGAGAAATCGAAGAGTATTGGCGGTAGCTAGTTAGTAATTCGTTTGACGTTCTTGGCCAGGGCACTTTAAGTGTTGGGCATTTTGGTACGTCGACTCAGCGCTGAATATCGAAAAATATGGTTTCCCGTTACGTAACCCTTATAGTGATTAGCCGCTGACATTTCCTAACTAGACGTGTAAACGCGCATCGCAAGTAGCCACACTTCGCCACTGCCTACGAACGCCCGAGTGTCATGGTCACGGCCAACCTGCTCTTCGAGAACTGGAACGAGGTACTGGCTACAGAACGCCTCACCGGAGCCACACTGGACCGGATCACTCATCGCTGCAAGATCATCGAGACGAAGGGAGAAAGTTACCGACTTCAGGACGCCACCAGGCGGTCCCGAACCAGAAAGTTCTGAGCGAAAGTGGCGTCGGCCACGTTCCTGAGGCAGACCTACACATCAACCAAGTGTGGTCACTTTCGATGCGCGTTGACCGTGTACGCCTATTTCGACTCGAAGAACGCCATCTACGACGCAACGATCGGCCGGGCTGCCACGGAGTTCGCCGAGAGCTTGGCCGAACCGTTCGACTGCGATGACCCTCGCGAAGTGCTCGCGGCGAGTGTGAAGCGGTTTTCCAAGTTCTGCACGAATTCTCCAGTGCACTATAAGCTGCCGTTCCAACGCACGATCCCCGGATTTGAACCGTCACCCGAGTCCTACGTACCTGCGGTACGTGCCTTATCGGGCGCTCGGGAACGGCTCGCCCTCAACGGAATCACGATGCGCGCCATGTCGATATGTGGACCGAACTGGTAACTGGCCTGGTCGACCAGCAGGTCTCCAATGATCCCGGAGGGGATCGCGGGACCCGACTCATCGACGAATCGGTGGCCATGTTCGTCAATTACTGGCAGCCAACCCGGGCCTTGCGCAAGCCAGCGTCCCGTCAGACTCGAGCGAAAGGAAACTCCAGGTGACGACGATTGAAATCACGACTATCGAACCGTTGACTCATCAAGAGGCCATGCGCCTTCAGGTGGACGAACTAGAACACACACTCGCAATGCTACGTTCCCTTGATAATCTGGGGTGGACGGGAGCGACCGACTGTCCCTCCTGGAACGTCCGGAAAATGTACCGACGTGTTCTCGGCGCGTGTGAATCGAGCGCTTCCATGCACGAGAACATACACTAACTGCGTCGGGCTCGAGCCTTCCGCAAGCAATTAAGGTGGACCGCTCGAAGCCGCATTGTCGGCAGTGCAGGTCCGCGAGCGTATGGACCTCAGCCCCGTCCAGATTGTCGAGCGACTCGCGGCCACTGCTCCCGAGACCGTCCGTGCCCGCAACCGCACACCAGCGCTCGTGCGCAATCACGCGAGACTCGCCGTGGATGGACCGGTGTTCGAGGGTGGAAACTTGGCTACCCCATCGACACCATATATCTACGTATCTACGCGACCTGTGGATGCAGCGCGTCGACTTGTCCCACGCCCTCGGCCGGCCACTCGTACTCAACGCCGAACACGATGGTCGCATCGTCGCCGACGTTGGCGCTGAATGGGCGCGTCGCCATGGCAAACGTTTCGGGCTCGAGCCCGAGCTGCTCGGGACTGAACACATATCGACCGACGCCGACGAATTCTGCCGCACACTCGCTGGCCGTGTAACCGCTACTGGTCTGCTCACCAACGTCGTCCCATTCTGATCGAACTCACCGAACCCCGACCAAAGAGAACAGCAATGGAAACACGCATCAACGAAGTCGCCAACCACATCTAGCGACTTTCGACCTTCGTCCCCGGCATCGGACTCACCGGCTTCACATTCAACCAGTACCTCATCAACGACGAAGAACCATTGTTGTTTCACAGTAGGCCCCGAGCCATACTCCCCCTGATAGCCGCGGTCATCTCCACCATCACCCCACTCGCGAAACATCGCTGGATCACTTTCGGCCATCTGGAGGCCAACGAAAAGGGCAGTCCCGCGGGGCCCGTCACCAGCGTTCAGTCGCGTGATCCGGAGTCGTCAGGGCCGACTCTGGCCACCCTTTCTCCTGATGGTACGCTCGAATTCCCCGGAGGTAATTTCGACTCGTCCGGCTCACCCCTGGATCCGATAGCCCCGCAGCCAAATTCGACATCGTTCGCGATAGCGAATATGGCTGCGGTCCGGACTTTTACAATGGACCAGAGTCGCAGCCGAGTCCAATGTGCTAAAAATAGAGGTCTTGCCGAAGCCATTGCGCTACGCGTAAGGTGTCGGTGTGGTACTCGCAGGGGTGCAGAATTACACGCAGATACTGGGGTAGTGTGATAGGAGGGTCTCGAGCGTGTCCTCCGAAGCCAACAAGCCCGGGAGAGATTGGTCGTGCGGGCTTTCGCGCACCCGATTGTCGACAGTGGACCGGCTGGGCCTCGCCGTGCTCTGCCTGTTGGCGACCACGGTGTTCGTTGTTGCTCGCCCCGCTGGCGTGGCGTTCGCCGCCGCCGACCCGGTGCTCGTCGCTGCCGGCGACATCGCGTGCGACCCAGCAAACGTGAATTTCAACGGTGGCAACGGCCAGAACAACGCTTGCCAGATGAGGGCAACGGCGAACGAGATCGCGAGCATCTCGCCGCAGTATCTGCTCCCTCTAGGAGACACCCAGTACAACGACAGTGCGTTGCAGGGAACCCAGCCAGCGCTTACGGACTACCAAGCAAGCTACGACTCCACGTGGGGTGCCTTGAGCAGCACGACCGGTGGACCTATCGCGAATCAGAATATCCACCCCATCCCGGGAAACCACGAGTATGGCGACGTGAACGACACGGACGTCGCTCCCCTTTCCAACGCGTCGACTTACTTCTCCAACTTCGGACCCTCTGGGCTCAACGAACTGCCCGCGGGTGTCAACAGTCCTAGCAACGACTGGTACAGCTTCAACATCCCCGTCAATGGGGGGAAGTGGCATGTGATATCCCTTGACAGCGAATGCACAGCGGTTGGTGGGTGTGGCTCGGGGTCACCAGAGGAAACGTTCCTCAAGAGTGACCTCGCAGCCAACGCAGGTGTGTGCACGATCGTGAGCATGCACGAGCCTCGGTGGTCGGTGGGGCCAATGGGCAATGAAAGCGCCTACGCGACCTTTTGGAACGACGCCGTCGCGGCCCATGTTGCCATGGTGCTTAATGGCCACAACCATGACTACGAACACTTTGGCCCCATGGATGCGAACGGCAATCCGGTTACGAATGGGACATCGGAGTTCATCGTGGGTACAGGGGGAGAGAATCTCGACTCGCAAAGTAGTACCTCACCTGCCCTCCTCGCGTCGGACTTCAACGACTTCGGTGTCCTCAAGTTGACCTTGCATAGCACCGGGGCCGATTACGCGTTCCAGACAGTGGGCGGAACCATCAAGGACTCAGGGACAGTGGGGTGCACCGTCTCGAGCTCGCCCAGCGTCACCGCGCTCAGCCCCCACTCGGGCCCCAGCGCCGGGGGGACCTCGGGCAGGGGGACCGGCCCCCACCTCCGTGGCGCCCCCGGGGTGAAGTGCGGCACGCTCGCCGCCACGAGCTT
>VFSW01015282.1_pt1 | contig 10560 bp, 7 predicted proteins | sample 5358111 | NCBI WGS metagenome assembly VFSW01 (sample SAMN11554181, study PRJNA540505) | mine drainage metagenome | isolation source: sediment from site ElyBrook_90M | place: USA: Ely Copper Mine, Vershire, VT | collected 2017
GCGCAGGATCGCTGACCGTGAGCATGTCTCCCAGTCGCAGAGTTCGACCAGCATGCCCGCCAAACTTGCCCAGTACAAAGGTGGAGCGGCTGCCCAAGTACATTGGGACGTCCAACCCGTTGCGCACGGCCAGGTACGTACGGCAACCGCTGCTGGCGCTACCAACGGCGAGCATCTGCCCAGCTTTCACACGGACTGGAGCCCACATTTTCACCGGGCTTCCGTCGAGCGTGGCAGCCGTGGCAGCACCTGTGAGAGCAACCACGGCATCGGCATGAAAGCGCAGAGTTGGACCGACCAGGGTGCATTCCAGAGCCGCTGACTCGCTTGCGTTACCAACAATGCGGTTCGCAAGCCGGAAGGCATAGTCATCCATCGGGCCAGACGGCGGAACGCCGATATCCCAGTAGCCCAGGCGGCCAGGATAGTCCTGCACGCTGGTGAAGGTACCGGGGTCAAGCACCTCTATCGCCGGGGCTTGGTAGACGAAGCTATCAAGGAAACGTGTCGTCATCTCCCCGGAAATAAAACGGGGCTCGGCAACGATGGCTCGCAGGTAATCCAGATTCGTGGCAATGCCGTGAAGGCGTGTTGCCGCCAGAGCGGCGGCCAGCCTCTCGCGGGCTGCTTCTCGCGTTGGCCCATGCACGATAAGCTTTGCGAGCATGGGATCGTAGTTTGCAGAGACCTCTGTGCCAGTCTCGACCCATCCATCCACGCGGACGCCATCAGGAAAATGGACATCCGTCAGCGTGCCGGGCGAAGGCTGAAAATTCTTTGCCGGGTCTTCAGCATAGAGCCGCGCTTCCATCGCCGCGTCATGCGGTGCGCGCCGCATGGCTTCCCAGTCCAGAGCTTCGCCTGCTCCCACGCGCAGCATGCACTCCACCAGGTCCAGCTCCGTCACCATCTCCGTCACCGGGTGCTCCACCTGCAGGCGCGTATTCACTTCCAGAAAGTAAAAGCTCCGCAGAGCCGTATCGTAAATGAACTCAACGGTGCCAGCCGAGCGGTAGTTGACTGACTCTCCCAACTTGACGGCGGCATCGAGAAGCATGTAGCGCGTTGCGCTATCAAGATTCGGAGCTGGTGTTTCTTCCACCACTTTCTGATTACGGCGCTGAATGGAGCAGTCCCGCTCGCCCAGAGCGACGACGTTGCCCTTGCCATCACCAAAGATTTGTACCTCTATGTGACGCGCATTGTCGATACAACGCTCAAGGAATGCGCCTGCGTCGCTGAAGAACTGCTTGCCAAGCCGCTGCACGCTCTCATAAGTCGAAGCCAGCTCCGCTGCCGTCGCGCAACGCGACAGGCCAATGCCACCGCCTCCCGCTGTGCTCTTCAGCATTACGGGATAGCCGATGCGTTCGGCCTCGCGCAATGCCTCATCCACGCTGGACAAAAGCCCCGTCCCAGGGGTCAGCGGCACACCCGCCTGCGAGGCCAGTTCACGCGAGCGGTGCTTCAGGCCGAAGTCCCGCATTTGCTGTGGCGTAGGCCCAAGGAAGACCACACCGACGGCCTCGCATGCCTCTGCAAATTCTGCGCTCTCCGACAGGAAGCCGTAGCCGGGAAAGACCGCTTGCGCCCCGCTCTCTTTGCACGCGGCCAGCAGCTTGTCGACGCGCAGATAACTGTCCGACGGCTTCTCGCCCCCAAGAGCTATGGCCACATCGGCGGCACGAACATGCATGGCGTTGCGGTCCGGCTCAGCGTAAACCGCAACGCTGCGGATGCCCAGGCGCTTGAGGGTGCGAATTGCGCGCAGAGCGATTTCACCACGATTGGCAATCAGGACGGTCGAAAACATGTGGGCCTTCCTTTATGTCAGTTTTCTTGTAGAACAATTCGCGGCCCGGTATGCAAGGAAGCAGATTGTGGCTACTTCCAGAATGACAAGTCTTTTCTAACCACGCCACACCGATATGGAAAATGCAGTCAGTGGCATGCAAAGCACGCCAGCTTATTGCAGACTTGCCAGATAGGCGCGCCATCCGCCGAATGCAGTAATATCTTTTGCGCCTTCCAGTCCGCATGGTTCACAGATGAATCCCTTCACTACGCGGCCATCGGCTAGAAGCAGGCTGCCTATGCCAAGCGGCGCGGGAATCTCCGTCACAAACGCACCAAAGTGGCCTATGGGGACATCCCATAGTTCCACGGCAATTGCACTTGCGCCCGGCTCCTGCGGAGAAACGCGCACCAGGCCCGGCTTGGCCGGAGTGCTGCCCGCCAATGCATACAGGCGGTACTCTGCAGCAGTATGAGTGGCCTCTATAAAAGCCGCTCCGCGCGAAGTAAGTTGATGGTTGAGAGGCATGCCTTGCAGGTGCGCCCCAACCACTGCGAGCCGCACCGTGTGGCGCGCCTGCGCTGATGTCTGACTTGCATGGAGAGGATAGCGGCATCCCGTTGCGCCCAGTGTGAGGCCTTCCGAGGCCTGGGCCAGATGACTCTGCCAGCGGCGGCCAAATGCCGCCAGAGCACGGTCGTGCCACGCGGAAGCCAGCAGAGTGATCCCCACCGGCAATCCATCGTTGCGCATACCGGCGGGCAGAGCCAGTGCACACAAGTCTGCAAAGTTGGCGAAGTTGGTATAGGTGCCGAGCTTCGCATTCAGCGTCAGCGGGTCCGCCAGAACCTCCTCAATCGTGTATACCGTGGGAGCGGTGGGCACCAGTAATGCATCCACAGTTGCCATTATGCCGTTGATGACTCGCGCCAGACTCGCCCTGCGGTATTCGGCTCTGAACGCATCGGCAGCCGAATAGTTTGCCGCCTCCTCCACGATTCCACGCACCACCGGATGGATGGCTTCTGACTGCCGCTGCCATAGCTGCTCCACTGCGGCAAAACGCTCTGCTACCCATGGTCCCTGATACAACAACCCGGCGAGCTCAGAAAAAGGTGTGAAGTCAATCGGCACAATCTCCGCGCCCATTGTCCGCGCATGTTCCAGGGCTCGCGCGAATGCCAACTCGGCTTCCGTGTCGCCAAAAAACTCCGGAGCTAGCGGAACAGCGAAACGCGGCCTGTCTGCAAAACCAACTGGGCCAGTCGCGGCCTCGGTGCGCGAATATGCATCGGCTTCATCGAATGCACCTGCAATTGTCGCTACAAGTTCCGCGTCGTCCACTGTGAGCGCCAGGATCGAAACACAATCAAGCGTGCGGCACGCCGGCACCACGCCATGCGTAGAAAGCCAGCCGCGCGTTGGCTTCATACCGACGATGTTGTTCAGCCCGGCGGGAACGCGGCCGGAGCCGGCCGTGTCTGTGCCCAGCGCAAACGGCACCAGCCCGCGTGCAACCACGGAGGCGGACCCTGAACTCGAACCACCACTAATGTATTCCGGACGGAAACTGTTGGGGACTACTCCATAGGGAGAACGAGTGCCCACCAGGCCTGTAGCGAACTGGTCGAGGTTGGTCTTGCCCACAATAATCGCGCCGGCCTCGCGCAGACGGCGCACCACCGCGGCGTCCTCCGCTGCAACGTATGCAAACTCAGCGCACGCCGCTGTTGTGGGCCATCCTGCGACGTCAATGTTGTCCTTGACGGCAAATGGCACACCATATAACGGCAGATGTTCAGGGCCACCGGCGCGCGCGCTACGCTCCGCCAGTTCCTCAACCTGCGCATCCAACCGGAGTTTATCCAGGCGTGTGATCCACGCAGGATCATCCTCGCGCAGCTCCAGCAATTCGAATAGATTGCCAGGCTGCAGAACTCCACCCTGATAGGCGGCCCTCCAGTCGGCCAATCTCCAACCCAAAAATAAAACTTTACATGTCTCTCGCACTTGGATACTCTCTTGTACACAAGATACTACACAAAAGCATTTGGAAAACATTTGTGTATCTTTCCGGCCCCGTCGTTCCGCATTCTCAAAATTTCAAAAAAGAAGTTTGCAGCCCCTTATAGGAGGAGAGTCTAAGTGTATTCACGACAGCTCTTGCGACGCGTCATTTTCTGTCTTGCCCTGCTGGCCACGGCCACCACAACATCAAGAGGGCAGGACGCCGCCACAGCAACCACTCAACCCCCACAGAACGCCGAGGCCCCATTAACGCCCAGGGAAGCCGCCCTGCTCGACCAGGTGCGCAAACTGGAATTGCGGGTGGAAGCATTGGAGCATGCAAGCGGCGCAATGGCTACACAAACGGCGCCTGCTACGGGCGCGGTGTCAAGTTCCGTTGCAGCCTCTCAGCCCGTGGCAACAAGGCCCGCAACATCCCACACCACAGCAACCGCAGCGGCCACAACACAGCAGGCCTCCAATCCAGAGGTTGTAGCAGCTCCTCCGCTTCCCGATGGAAAGAGTGTGAAGCTCTATGGCCGCGTGGAACTGGATACTCTTTACTCGAGCAGGGAAACCAACCCGCTCGACCCAAGGCAGTTCAATGGCTACTCCACAGCGGCCGGACCATTGAACCCGTCCTCAGCTACCTTCAACCCGCGCTTTACTGTAGTAGGTCTGGAAGCATCAACTCACAGTGGCAGCCAGACTCTGAACGCCAAGATAGAAACCGACTTCTACAGCACAGACAGCGCCAACGACATCACTCCGCGGCTACGCCTGGCCTATGTTGAATACTCGCGTGGCAACACCAAGGCGACCTTCGGCATGGATTGGCTTCCGGTGGCGCAGTTGCTGCCAGACCTGCTGGACTTCTCCATCATGGGCTACACCGGCAACGTGTGGCAGCGTATTCCTCAGCTCACCTTGCGGCAGAAGTTTGGCCAGCATTGGGAGGTGCTCGGAACCGCCTTCCGCTTTGAGCGTGGATTCACACTACAGCCCGCTCCGTTTGTAAGCAATCCTTTCACTGATCCGGTGAAGACGCCCTACATAGGAACCCGCGTGGCCTACCAGAACTGGGGCGCCAACAAAGCTGGCATGTTCGCCATCTCCGGCGCATACCGCCAGTTCTCCTATCCCACCACCCATCAGACCATAGCAAGCGATCTGATTGCTGCTGAACTGGTAGTGCCAGTTACAAGTAAATTGAAATGGAACAGTAAAATCGCACACGGCCAGGCATTGGGTGATGAGTTCTTCCGCTTTGGCCAGTCCTTGAATGGGACCATTCCCATCAAGACCACAACAGGCTGGACGGAGCTTGCCTACTCCGCCACCAAACGCCTCACCTTCGCCAGCGGCTACGGATTAGACAATCCGCTTGGCAAAGACCTGGCTGGAATTTCCAACAACAGTGAAAACTACCACCGCAATGCCCGCTTTTTCGGCGACACAGTCTTTGACCTGTACCACGGAGTGAGCGTCGGCCTGGAAGTGAACTACTTGCACACGAACTGGACGGATGGATCCAAGTACACCGCTTATCAACCTATGGCCAGCTTCTTCTACAGCTTCTAATAAGAAAGGAACACACGAACGCTATGGACAACAACGAGGCAATAAAGGCGCAAGGCACAAGCAGGCGCACATTCATCAAGGGCGCGGGGAAAACGGCGCTCACAGCAGCCGCACTTGGAATGGGCTTCAACATCATTTCCCGCCAGGCTCTCGGTGAGAGTCAGCCCATCAAGGTTGGCATTCTCCAATCACTCAGTGGAACCATGGCCATCAGCGAAACATCTCTGCATGATGTCGCGCTCATGGCCATCGACGAGATAAACGCAAGTGGCGGCGTGCTTGGGCGCAAGGTGGTTCCAGTTGTGGAGGATGGACAGTCCGACTGGCCCACGTTCGCGGAAAAGAGCAAGAAGCTGCTGCTTGAAGACAACGTCTGCTCCGTCTTCGGCTGCTGGACCTCAGCCAGCCGCAAGGCCGTGCTGCCAGTGTTTGAAAGGAACAACGGCCTGCTCTGGTACCCTGTCCAGTACGAGGGGAACGAGTGCTCCCACAACGTCTTCTACACGGGCGCATGCCCCAACCAGCAGATAGAGCCGGCCGTCTCATGGCTGCTGCAGAACCGTGGCAAGAAGTTTTACCTGCTGGGCTCAGACTATGTTTTCCCGCGCACGGCCAACCTGATTATCAAGCTGCAACTGAAGAGAGAGGGCGGCACGCTCGTTGGTGAGGAGTACACGCCGCTCGGCCATATGGATTACAGCACAGTGATCAATAAAATCCGTGCCGCCAAACCAGACGTGGTCTTCAGCACCATCAACGGCGACAGCAACGTGGCCTTCTATAAGCAGTTGAAGAATGCCGGCATCACCGCGCATGACATTCCCGTGATGGCGGTAAGCGTGGCAGAGGATGAAATGCGCGGTATTGGCGGAGGAGTTGCAGAGGGCCATTACGCTGCATGGAATTATTTCCAAAGCGTCAACACACCGGAGAACAAGGCGTTCGTGGCAAAGTTCAAAAAGCGCTTCGGCCAGAACCGCGTGACAGACGATCCGATCGAGGCGGCTTATTTCCAGGTGCATCTGTGGGCGCAGGCAGTGAAGAAGGCGGGATCGACTACGACCGAAGCAATCCGGGCAGCAGCGGGCGGGCAAACGTTCAATGCTCCTGAAGGCATGGTCAAAATCGACGCGCTGAACCAACACACGTATAAGACCGTCCGTATTGGGCAGATCCAGACGGACGGGCAGTTCAAAATCGTGTATACGTCAAACGGGCCTGTAGAGCCAAAGCCGTATGACCTCGTTGCCCCGGGCTTCACGTGCGACTGGTCGCGCGGAGGCAAGGTAAAGCAGTAAAACTGAACATGTGCCTGTATCGCAAAGGACGGGGACTGCGCCACGCGGTTCCCGCCTCTCCACAGGAGGTGTTGCCCCGGATGAACTATACATTTTTTTTCGGCCAGATCTTCAATGGGCTCAGCAGCAGTTCCATTCTTCTGCTCATATCGCTTGGCCTGGCGATCACGTTCGGCCTGATGGGCGTCATCAATATGGCGCACTGCGAATTCATGATGCTGGGTTCATATACGGCCTACGTTCTGCAGAACGAGTTCATAAAAATATTGGGAGAGGCCCGTTTTGGATACTATTTTATTGTCGCCCTGCCTCTCTCATTCATCGTTGCGGGCGCAGCCGGGTGGCTGCTTGAGCGGCTCCTGATACGGCATCTTTACGGGCGCCCGCTCGACACGCTGCTTGCCACCTGGGGCGTGAGCCTGCTCATCCAACAGTTGCTGCGCCAGGCCTTCGGAGCAAACAACGTGGATGTGCGCAGCCCCATATTTCTCACAGGAAGACTGACTATCCATTCGGTTGAACTGCCCTATGTGCGGCTTTTTATCATTGTGGTTGCCGTGGCATGCTCTGCCGGCCTCTATCTGTTGCTGTATAGAACCCACCTTGGGCTGCGCATCCGGGCCGTGACGCAGAACCGCAAGATGAGCGCCTGCCTGGGTATCTCGACCGACAGGATAGATGCATACACGTTTGCGATAGGTTCCGGATTGGCGGGTGTGGCTGGCTGCGTCATCAGTCTGCTTGGCTCCGTTGGCCCAACCACAGGACAGAACTACATCGTGGATGCATTCATGGTGGTCGTTCTGGGCGGAGTGGGCAAACTAGCCGGGGTCATCGCAGGCAGCCTCGGCATTGGCGAGTTCAACACTTTGTTTGAGTCCTTCAGCACCGCGACCATGGGCAAGGTGCTCATCTTCGCGCTGGTCATTATCTTTTTGCAGATCAAACCGCGCGGCCTATTCCCGACAAGTTCGAGGAGCCTTGATTAAATGCGCCATAAATGGACTGAGGCGACGGCCCTGCTTCTCGCATTTCTTTTTCTGCTGTTAGGACCACCACACTTTCTTTCGGATTTCCGCCTCAACCTGCTCAGCAAGTTTTTGACGCTGGCCATTTTTGCGCTTGGTCTGGACCTGATCTGGGGCTATACCGGCATTCTCAGTCTCGGGCAGGGAGTCTTCTTTGGCCTGGGCGGCTACTGCATGGCCATGTACCTGAAGCTGCAGGCCACAGGGACCGATCTTCCCGACTTCATGATGTGGAACGGGCTGACCGACCTGCCAGCCATCTGGAAGCCAATGCACTCGTTTGCCTTCGCCATGCTTTGCGCCCTGCTTGTGCCGGCGCTGCTTGGCGTCGCCATTGCGTATTTCACCTTTCGCAGTCGCATTCAGGGCGTGTATTTTTCCATCCTTACGCAGGCCCTGTCGCTGGTGGTGAGTCTTCTGCTCATAGGGCAGCAGCCCTACACGGGCGGCACCAACGGCATCACGGATTTTAAATCCATCCTTGGCCATTCCCTCTCGGATCAATCGACGCAGCGTGGCTTGTATCTGATAACGGTCCTCTGCCTGGCGCTTGCATATCTGTTTTGCCGCTGGATCATTCGCGGCCGTTTTGGACGGACACTGGCTGCCATACGCGACGGCGAAAACCGCATGCGCTACCTCGGCTACAACCCCGCCACATTCAAGATACTTGTCTTTGCCGTGGCTGCGGCGCTGTCTGGCCTGGCGGGAGCGCTGTTCGTTCCCCAGGTGGGTATCATCTCTCCCGCCAATGTCGGGATTATTTCCTCCATTGAAGTCGTAGTCTGGGTGGCAGTGGGTGGCCGTGGAACCCTTGCCGGTGCGGTGCTGGGGGCGATCCTGGTCAATGGCGCGCAGAGTCTGTTCAGTGAGAGTATGCCCAACGCATGGCTCTACGCTTATGCTCTGCTCTTCATCTGCACAGTCCTCTACTTTCCAGATGGCCTGATGGGCGCGGTGCGCAAACTTCGGGCGTTTACGGAACGCAAAAAAGGCACACCAGCCGAGCCGGACGGGGCCGCGTCCCTGACTTCTCAGGAAGCGGGGCGCTGATGGCAGACTCGATTGTTTACATGGAAGGCATCACGGTGGACTTTGACGGCTTCAAGGCATTGACCAATGTGAACTTTTTCATCGATCCAGGCGAACTGCGTGTGGTTATAGGCCCCAATGGCGCGGGCAAAACCACCCTGCTGGATGTGATCTGCGGCAAGACCAGGCCGAAGGAAGGCCGCGTCATCCTCGACCGCATGACAGACATTCTTACCCTTCCGGAATACAAGATTGCGCAGAAGGGTGTGGGCAGGAAGTTTCAAACTCCCTCCATCCTTCCTCGCCTGAGCGTGTTTGAAAATGTGGAACTCGCGCTCCACCGCAAACACAGGGGCGCGTTCGCTGCCCTTTTCGACGCGGGCGGAAAGGCCACCAGAGAACGCATTGAGGCAGCATTGGAAACTGTCGGCCTGCGGGAAAAACGCGACGCACAGGCAGGCAACCTGTCACATGGAGAAAAGCAATGGCTGGAGATTGGCATGGTGCTGGCGCAGGAGCCAAAAGTCCTGCTGATCGACGAGCCTGCCGCCGGACTATCTGACCGGGAGACGCATCGCACCGGCGAACTGCTGCTATCCCTTGCCGGACGCTACTCCATCATCGTGATTGAGCACGACATGACGTTTGTGAAACAGATAGCAAAAAAGGTGACGGTTCTGCACGAAGGCAAAGTACTTTGCGAAGGGCCCTTTGAACACATACAGAAAGACCCGCGCGTGATTGAGATATACCTCGGAGGCCACAAGGCGAATGCTGCGAACTGACAAGTTGAACGTCTACTACGGCGGCAGCCACATTTTGCGGGACGTCTCGATCTCGATTCCGGATGGTGGCGTGGTCTGCCTGATGGGACGCAATGGCGCAGGCAAAACGACCACGTTGAAAAGCATCGCAGGCCTGCTGCCGCCACGCTCAGGGAACGTCTTTCTGGATGAAACCGATCTGACCAAAGCAAAGGCCGACAAACGCGCCCGCGCAGGCATCGCATTCGTCCCCCAGGGGCGCGAGATTTTCCCTCAACTGACCGTCCAGGAAAATCTCGTCCTTGGCCTCGGCACACGCATACGGGAAGGTCGGGAAGCGATTGAAGAGGCGTTCACCCTGTTCCCTGCCCTCAAAGACATGCTGCGCCGCAGCGGCGGCGACCTCAGCGGAGGCCAGCAGCAACAGTTGGCCATCGCGCGGGCGCTTCTATCCCGGCCACGCTTCCTGCTGCTGGATGAACCTACCGAAGGCATACAGCCCTCTGTAATCTCGGAGATTGAGGATGTGATTCTGCGGATCAAGGCAAAGAGAAGTCCATCCATTCTTCTGGTGGAACAATACCTCGAGTTTGCATGGCGGCTCGCTGACTACTGTTACCTGATGGAAAAGGGAGCAATCGCCCTTGAGGGCGCATCCCGGGATCTTAGCAAAAAAGACGCCGAGCAGTTTCTGGCCGTCTGACTCATCGGCTTCGACGACTTTGAACTGGCAGACATTGGGAAGGCTAGCTAGCCCCCGAAGAAGAGGCATGACGGTATCAGGCAAATTCTTCCTATTGAACTCGTCCTAATGCGGTCATGCGGCTGCCCACAGATCAGCAGGCTCGCAAGCCTGCGCATAAGCTATTTGGTCTTTTTGCCCAGCCCCAGCGCCTCCACCAGCAGAGGGTTTGCCACCGCCTTCCCGTCTTTCTTACTCACGAGGCCAAAGTTCGTCTGGTAATCCCACATGGCCCAGCCGATATTGTGGCGCTCCAGCGAAACACGCATGTCGTGGATCCACTGCGCGCGCATCTTCGGATCAGCAACTGGAA
>VFSW01015283.1_pt1 | contig 10559 bp, 7 predicted proteins | sample 5358111 | NCBI WGS metagenome assembly VFSW01 (sample SAMN11554181, study PRJNA540505) | mine drainage metagenome | isolation source: sediment from site ElyBrook_90M | place: USA: Ely Copper Mine, Vershire, VT | collected 2017
GTTCCTCGTCGGCGCGTTTGAGTCCGGTGATATCGTGGGCGACGGATAGCGCGACGGCGCGCCCGTCGATGGTAAGGGAGCGGCAGGTGACTTCGACGTCGATGAGGGCGCCGTCTTTGAGACGGTGCCTCCACTGGCCGAGACTCTCCAGGTTGGGGCCTTGCGCGGAAATGACGGATCGGAGCCGGGGGACATCCTCGACCGGACGGATATCGGCGAGAGTCATCGTCAAAAACTCCTCGCGGGAGTATCCGTAATGGCGGACGGCGGCGTCGTTGACCTCCAGGTATTCGAGCGTGGCCCGGTCGAAGAGGAACATGGGAATGGGCGTGGCTGAGAACAATTGCGCCAGGCGTGCCTCGCTGGCCTCGCGCAGAGTTTCGGCGCGTCCGCGTCCGGCGGATTCCTCCCGCAAGGCCTTGGTGCGCTCTTCCACGAGCGAGACCAACTCGATTTCGCGGCGTTTCAAGCGCCGGAGGCGGATTCGCAAGAGCCAAAATGCCGCGAGAAGGACGTCGAGGGCCACAAGCGCCTTGAAGAGTACCGTTTGATAAAAGCGAGGCTTCAGAACCAGCGACGCGGATGCGCCGGACTCATTCCAGAGGCCGTCGTTGTTGCAGGCGATGACGCGGAAGCGGTAAGAGCCGGGCGGGAGGTTGGTGTAGGAGGCGAAGCGGCGGCCGCCGGACTCGACCCAGGCGCGGTCGAATCCCTCCAGCCGGTAACGGAATCGGACTTTCGAGGGAACGAGCAGGCTGAGCGCGGTGAAATGGATCTCCAAATTTCCTTGTCCCGCCGGGACGCCGATTTCCCGGCCGGGGGGCTGGGGCTTTCCGTCGACGGCGACCGACTCAATCACTACCTGCGGCGGGCGCCGGTTCACGAGAAGATGGCGAACATCGACGACGGCCAGGCCTTTTAGGGTCGGGAACCAAAGCTTGCCGTCTTTTGTCCGGCACCCGGCCGGCTGATGCGCGCCGGTACACTCCGCGCTCTTCATCCCGTCCGCGCGCCCATAACGGAAGGACTCGACGGAGGTTCTCGTTCCCGCCGCGAAGGCGTCCAACTGCCATTGCGCGACGCGGAATACGCCGAGGCTGGAGCTCATCCACAAGTTGCCATCCCCACCGTCGAGAATCTGAAATATGGAATCGCTTAGGAGGCCGTCGCGAGTGGTGAGCCGCGCGAACCGTCCGTTCTTGAAGCGATAGAGGCCGCCCCCGCCGGTGCCGAGCCAGATTCCGTGAGTGGTGTCCTCATGGATGGCTAATACGGGATCTTGCGGAGCGCCTTGCCGCGCCGAGTAATGCGCGAAGACGCCGTCCTTGAAGCGGCTGATTCCGTAGTCGCTGGCGCCGAAGTCCGCCACGCCGATCCAAAGGCCGCCTCCGGAATCGCGATAGAGGGACATAATGAAGTTCGCCGGGAGACCGCCGGGTCCGGAGAACGTCGATATCTTTCCATTCCGCAGCTTAGCCAGACCGTGCGCCGTCCCAATCCAAAGGCCGCCATCGGGATCGGCGCAAAGAGAAAGCACGACGGCATTTGGCAATCCGTCCTTTCGGGTGAAATGAGCGATTCCGCCGTCGCGAAAACGATCCAGACCCGCGCCGTCGGTTCCCACCCAAAGGTTGCCGCGCGCGTCTTCGGCCAGCGCGCGAATCCGATTGCCGGCGAGGCCTTGCCGCTTGGTGTAAGCGGTGAAACGTCCGTCGTGAAAGAGATTCAATCCGCCACCGGACGTGCCGGCCCAGAGCTTTCCGTCGCGGCTTTCGAATACGGATGTGGGGAAGTTATTCGAGAGTCCTTCGGTAGTGGTGTAGGTGACGAAATTCCGCGGCCGCAAGCGCTCCAGTCCTCCGTTGAGGGTGCCGATCCAAAGGCTGCCTTCTGGATCGCCGAGCAGGCATTGGACGACGTCGTTGGCAAGGCCCTGGCGGGTGGTGTAAGGCTGGAAGCGGCCGTTGTCGAGACGGTTGAGCCCTCCTCCCTCGGTGCCGGCCCAGAGACGTCCGTCGCGGCTTTCGCCGATCGAAAGCACGGCATCGCTCGAAAGACCCTGACGGGAGTTGAAGACGGAAATCTGGCCGTCGCGCAGCCGGTTCAATCCGCGGCCGGTTCCGGCCCAGACGGCGCCGGCGCGATCTTCGAACACGCTGGAGACCCGGTTGTCCGATAATCCTTGACGCGTGGTGAACCGGGTGAGGATGCCGGAGTTTAACCGGGCCACGCCATCCTCGGCCATACCGATCCAAAGGCTTTCGTCGCGTCCCACGTGGAGGGCGCGGATGGGGCGGCCGTTTAGCGCGCCCAACGAGGAGTCGCGTTGGAGTTGGCCATGGTCGAACCGCAACAGGCCATGTTCCGTCGCGATCCAGATCGTTCCGCCCGGCGTTCCAGCGATGGCGACGACCAATTCGTCGCGCAGCAGGGGGGAATCGATGCGGTCGAACCGGTGATCGTCGTAATGTACCAGTCCTCTTTGGGTTCCGATCCAAAGCGATCCGTCGGCGGCGGCGAAGAGGGCCGAAATGAATCGCCCCGCCAGACCGGGCGTGTTCCGGTCGTCGAAGACGGTGAATTGGGCGCCGTCGAAGCGGGCGAGGCCAACTTCGGTGCCCACCCAAAGATAACCGTCGCGCGTTTGCGCGATGGATTGGACCGCGTCCTGGGGAAGGCCGTCCTCGACCTGCCAGACGTCGTGGCCATACACGCGAAAAGCTTCGGTTGAGTCGACGGGATCCGCGGGGCGGGCGCACAAGGAGGCGCAAAGGGCCAGGCCGGCGATCAACCGGCAGAAAGAGCCTCCGAGAATGCAGCCGCGTTTCGCCTTCCCCACCACATTGATAAAGATCGGCCCTTTTGTCCAGGGCTTTAGCTGGCGTGCGTCACCCACCGCCCCAGGGCGGCCTGGAGGCGGCGCCCGTTGCATGGAAGGGAGTGGCAAGCGTAGGAAAAACAACCGGCGATTGGCGGCCACCGGCATCGTCCCTGGCGAGGCCCTTGAGACAGGAGAGAGCAGATGCCTTACGCTGGAAATGGCGCGGCGAAAGTTTTGGCGGGTGCCTGTGAGGGAAGCTTCTCGACCAAGGCAAGGCGGCCCCGAGATCGACGTTGGACGAAGTTTATATGACGATCTGCAATGCTCGAATCCCGTGGTGGCTATTGTGGGGATTCCTGGTTGTTACTTCGTCTTCTCCTCTGAAAGCAAGTCTCTGCCTCTGGCACGACTGGACCCTGAATAAAATTGCGAGTGCTCCCGTTCTGGTGGTGGGACGTGTCGCCGGCTTGGAAATGGAAAACGGGCCGCACTTTACCGGCGATCCGAAGCGGTGGGCTCCGGAGCAAAACATGACGGCCGAAATTGCGGTCCTTCGCTTCCTTCGGAAGCCCGGCGTGCCGGGGCCGGATCCGGCGGCCCATTTGACGATCCGTTTTGTGGGCCGGGACGGTCCCGATTTTTCGTTCTGCGCCCGCGAGCTGCCGGAAATCGAGCCCGGTCAGGTGCTCCTTCTGCCGCTCAATGCCAATGGGAACCTGGCTGATGAACCCTGGCAGCTCATCGGAGCGGAAGGTTATGGGATGACGATGCGGGTGGCGGAGGAGATGCGGGAGCCAGCGCTGGCCGAGCGGGACGGCCGGGCGTTCGTGATCCGCGAGTTCGCCAATTCGTTTCGCGGCGGCGACCCGATGACGGAATTCACGGCGGCGTCGATCGTGGCGACGCAGGCGAGTTACCTGGAGCCTGAGCTTGGCATGCGCATCCGGCGATCCCTGGGAGGCGACAGGAGGCGGTGGGTCCGGCTTCTGGCGAGCATCCTGGTGTCCTATCCAGGCGGAAATCCTTTGACGCTCGCCGGCGTTCGGGCCGGCACGACGGACCCTTCGTGGGCGGGTTTCCAGGGGTTTCCTATGGCGCAATTGGCTCTCAGCCATGTGCCCAGCAAGTCCGCGGGAGTTCTGGTGTGGCGGGCGGTTTTGGAAGAGCTGCCCAGCCTGGCGGACGAGCCTTATCATCCGCTGTTCGCCTACAGCTCAAGCTTTGCCTTGCGCGAGGCGGTGTTGTATTTGTCGCGCCATCGCGACGATCCGGCGTTCCTCAAGGCCGTGAAGGCGGCGCTTCGCAAGGATCGCCCGGGGTCCTCGTATCTCGCTTCGACTCTGATGAGCGATGGGCAGATGGCGTGTCTACCGGAGGCGTTAGGCCGGGCCATGAAGGAAATTCGCCGTCCGGAGGACAGCGGGGACGACGTGTTTACATCCATCCTGCTTGTGCTTGAGCATGGTACGGTGGCCCAGCGCCGCCAGTTCGTCTCGATCGCGGGAGAACTCAAGGCTACGTACCCGGACTATGCCGCATTTCTGGAATTCAAACGATCGCAGGAATCGGCAGGGAAGTAACGCGAGACATCTCGCTGCCGATGGATCTGGTGCCCGGGGTGGGACTTGAACCCACACTCCCGTTGCCGGGAAAAGGATTTTAAGTCCTTTGCGTCTGCCGGTTTCGCCACCCGGGCACGGAGGAAACCTACAGTTTACTAAATGCTGACCACGTGGCTCTTACTCAGAGTGCGCGGGATCGCGAATCGGTGAGCGCGATTCTCGCCGTCAACTCAGGAACGATCGCCATTACCGGTCTGGCACGAAGCGCGAAGGCAGCTTCGGAGGCGTCATCGGTTGCCGCGAGGCGTACTTCGGCTCAGTGAGGGTCTTTCCGGCGGAAAACCTTCTCGGCGGTCGCCAGAGGAAGGAACAGCGTTCGGGGCTGACTGGCTAGAGAACGAAATCCGAAGCGCTGGTAGAACGCAACCGCCCGATCGTTCTTGGCATCCACCAGAATCGTGAATGCGGCCGCGTCCGCCTTCAAAGTCCGGGCGGCGGCATCGGCCAAAAGGGCCGCACCCAAGCCGCGCCCCTGAAATCTTTCGTCCACAGCCAGCCGCCCGATTCGAACGGCGGGCACGGTGGGATAACGTGGCAGGCGCCTGGTTTCGTCCGGGGGAAGGGCAACGAGAGGGATACTCGCGGCCGAGATCGTGTAATAGGCGGCGATATGATTTGAGACGGCTTCGACGGCCACGAAGCAATTCGCGATACGGCGGCGGATGTCCTGGGTCGCTTGCGTCTGAAAATAGCGATCGAGCGCATCTTCGCCGCAGCGAAACGAAGAGCGCTCGTGTTCCTCGCCGAGTGGCTCCAGGCGAAACGGGAACGTCATTCGACGCCGAAGAGTTCACGCCGCCGCCGAAAAGCTTTCTTCAGGGCCGGTGTGGGCTCAGGCGGGTTACGAAGCGCTTCCGCGATTCGCCGTTGGTCCTCGGCGGAGAGCCGGATAATCCCGGCGGCTTCGATGGTGCGGCAAGCGGCTTCGCGCGCCGCCGACACGACAAAATCGGTGAGGCTTCGACCTTCGATCTCCGCGGCACGCTTCAACAGCGCGTGAACGTCGTTCGGTAAACGCGCTTCCAGCCGGGCTGAGTTTTGTCGCACCTCTTCCGCCATAACATCGATGATACGGCAAACTGCCGTACGTGTCAATCGGCGATGGCCGGGATGGCGTGGGGGCCATCGTCTAAAACTAGCCACGCGGCTCTAAATTTACGATTCGCGTGATCGCGAATACGTCGTCTCCCGATTCGCGCCGTCGAGTCGATCGCTCGCGGCGCGAGAGGTTCACTCCGCCGGCTGGGATGGTAATGTAGCGGCGAGGCCGGTTACTCGGAGAATTGCGTAATCTTCACGGCGCGCCCATCGGGGAAGACCGCGCGAATCTCGAGATCCGCGCCGACGGCCTGAAGGTAGCTGGCGAGCGTGCTGACATACATGTCGGTGCGCCGTTCCAGTTTGGATACATCGCCCTGTCCCATGTGCAGTTCCACGGCGATCTTTGTTTGGGTCAGCTCACGGGCTTTCCGAAGTTGGTGAAGCGACATTTCGTCCACCAGGCGGCGGTGCTCGGCCACGCTCGCCGCCTTTGCCTCGGCGGACATTCGGGCCCGCAGTTCCTGGAAATTCTTAGCCAAATTGAGTCCTCTCCTTCCCGACCGTCTCTAACACTTCGCTTTTCCGGAGGAGACCGTCAGATACCCGATTTTCGCGCCTTGGCGGGCTCCTGTTTCACCTGAGCCCAATCGGGACTCGACGCCTCACCGAGCCGCAGGCCTGTGTCCAGAAGCGGCAGAGCTACGCCGGGCGGCGACGCAAAGCGACGGAGTCCGATGGATGGCGGTATGGAACCATCCTTTTAAAAGTTGGCTATCGACATCGATACGGGGGATAACTCGGCAATCGGAGGAACGCGGGACGCGTCGCGGATAGATTTCGAACGATCGCCCTCTGCGCCGCGCGAGCCTCCGAACAGTTCACCTCACAGTAGGCGGAGAAGGGGCGCCGGCAATCGCAAACCCGCGGTAACTCCGAGTTTTTCAGGCTTTCCTTCTCTCGACGTCCCGATCGAGAATGAGCTGGAAGAGATACTCCTCGGCCCGAAAATTCGTCCGCCGGAGTCGCGCGATCGCCGCGGGCAAGTCGACTAAGCCGTGCCGGGCGGCAAGATCGATCAGTCCGAGAGTTCCTTGGATCGGCAGCAGACGCCGCCGGGCTTCGCGGCGGGCAGCTCGATCGTCAACCAACAGCGCATCCGCGCGGAATTGTTCCGCCAGAGCGATCGCAGCGCGCTCGCCAGGCCCGAGGGCGGCCGGGAAACCGGCGAGAGGACCCGACGGAGCTCGCGGTTGAAGCCAACCAGGCGGAGCCGCGGCCCATTGGCGAACTACCTCAGGGGAATTCGGTTGGCTCAACTCTTCCAGAACCACGGGTGGAGTCAGCACCCGGCGATAAAGGGCAGGCAGGATGTCCACCACATCGATCAAAACGACGTAACGGAGCGGAGAGGAGTCCGCGACAACGATCATCTATCCGGGGATTCTTCCTCGACGCCAAGTTCCCCCCGGCGCTTTTGCCACAGTCGCTCTCCCAATGCCGCCTCGCGCTCAAGATCTTCCAATGAATAATCGAGAGAGACGCCGTGCGCCTTCAGGAACCCGTCGAGTTCGTAGCGGCTCAATCCGAGCAGCGCCGCGGCTTGATGGTCGGATAACCGATGGGCGCGGCATCCTTCCGCCACCAGTCCTTCGAGCGCGGCGCGGGAGAGGTCCTGGCCAACAGCGAGCTGGCGTGCGATGTCGTCGGGCAGTTCGAGGGTGATTTGCATTGCAGCGGCCAAATCCATTATCCGCGATCTTTAGCGGCGCGCGTCTCGCGTTCCTTGCCCCGCAGTCGTTCCAAGCTCTATCGAATATCACGCCATGCGCGGCCGAACAAAGCTGGAAGGCCAAGACTTTAACGTCGCAAACGCTGGGCCACCTCCGTTGTGATAGAACGAGAGACGGATGGATTCTTCCGCTCGCGTCCCGGAACGATCCCCTATTTTGGCGGGAGGGTGATTATGGACGTCACATGGGGCGTGGTGGCGGCGCTGATTGCGGGCGGAGTTTGTTCCGGCGCGCCGGCGCGGGGGTTTGAGCGGAACGAAGGGCAGAGCGATGCGCGGGTGAAGTTTTTGGCGCGCGGGCCGGGGTATGGGGAGTTCGCCACCAGCCGCGAGGTCGTGACGGGGGCGGTGCGGATGCGGCTGCCTCGGGCGGTGACGCCGGAGGGCGAGAGCCCGTTACCAGGGAAGACAAACTACCTTGGCGGAGGGCGCGTGGTGACGGGGGTGCGCAGCTACGCGCGCATCCGGTATCGCGAGGAGATCCCGGGGATCGATCTGGTTTTGCGGCGGGGAGAAAACGGCGCATTGGAATACGACTGGGTGGTGAGGGCGGGCGCCGATCCGGCCTCGATCCGGATGCGTTTCGAGGGCGTAGAGCGGGCGCGCGTGCAGGGGAATGGGGATTTGGAGCTGCGCGCGGGCGGGATGACGGTGCGCCAACGAAAGCCGGTGATTTATCAGGAGCGGGACGGCGTTCGGGAGACGGTGGCTGGAGGGTTCCGGCTTACGGGGCGCCGTTCCGCTCGATTCGAAATCCGTGAGTATGACAAATCGCGGGCGCTGGTGATCGATCCGGTGGTTGAGTTCGCGATCGGGGCGGGGGATGTGGCCGCCGACTTGCCATATATCGAAGGCGGATATCAAGCCGACGGCGTGGTTGGCGTGGCGGTGGACAAGGCGGGGAACGCTTATATGGCGGGCAACACGTATTCGCCTTACTTTCCGGCGCAGGGAGCGCCGTTTCAAGGTCCGGGGCTGGGGCGCGGGCTCACGCAGATTTTCGTGGCGAAGGTCGCGCCGGATGGCACGTTCGTTTATACGACGCTGTTCAACCGGAACGGGACGGCGGCGGCGGTCGCGATCGACGCTTCGGGCAGCGTCTATTTCACGGGAACGGCGTCGGCGAACATTTCCACCGCTCCGGTTTCTCTCGGCGCCGGAGCGGGGTTGTTCCTGGCCAAGCTCGATCCGACGGGGACGTTTCTCGAATACAACGCTTACTTGAGCGGCGGCAATCCGGCGGCGATCGCGGTGGATGGGCAGGGCGAGGCGTTTGTGGCGGGCACCGCGAGCTCGCCGGATTTGCCCGTAACGGCGGGAGCGTTTCAGACCGTGACCCGGGCCATTTACGGGACGGGGTTCGCGCTGAAGCTGAACGCGGCGGGGACGGCGGTCGCGTATGCGACGTATCTGGGCGGGTCGGGGAATTCGGACGCGGTGGCGGCGATGGCGGTGGATGCGGCAGGGAATCTGTTTCTGGCGGGACAGACGAGTTCGCAGGATTTTCCGGTGACGCCGGGTGCGTTTCAGACCGCGCCGCTGGAGACTCCGGGCCAGGCGGCGGCGCATGGTTTCGTCACGAAACTGAGCGCCGATGGATCGAAGTTAATCTATTCGACATTCCTCGAAGGGAGCTTCGAAGACAACGCGGCGGGTATCGCGATCGACGCGGCCGGGAACGCTTACGTGACCGGGAACACCAGCTCCGCGGATTTTCCGGCTACGGCCGGCGCTTACCAGGCAGACGTCTCGGGAGGAGCGTTTGTGGCGAAGCTGAGTCCGGCGGGGTCGCAATTGGTGTACTCGACGATTTTCAGCGCCTCGGCGACGGCGTCGGCGATCGCCATCGATCCGGTTGGGAACGCCTACATCACGGGTAGCACTAGGGACGGGCTGCCGGTGGCGAACGCCGTGCAATGGACGTTTAATCCGGAGCCATGCTACGAATTCACGCCTTCGGGGACGGTCCCGACGGGAGAGTACCCCTGCCAGAATGCATTCGCGGCGGAAGTGAACGCGGCGGGCGGAGGGTTGGTGTTTTCCACCTACTTGAACGGGTATGGACCGGCCGGAGGGACCGGCGTCGCGTTGGATGGAGCGGGCAACGTGTATCTGGGTGGATCGGGCGCATTGAGCGTGGCGGGAACGCAGGCGTTCAACTCCAACGGAACGGCGTTTCTGGTGAAGCTGGGGATGAACGGAGCGACGCCGCGGTTCACTCCGCAATCGGTGACGAACGGGGCGAGCTTCGTGGCGGGGCTTCCGCCGGCGGGCGGGCTGGCGACGATTTTTCTGTCGGGATTGCAGGGAGTGGATGGTCTGACGGAAGCGGTGGCGACGCCTCTGCCGGGGAAGCTGGCCGGGGTTTCCGTATATATCGGAACGTCCGCGAATCGGAACCCGGGAGGCATAGTCGAGGCTCCGCTGCTGGCGGTGGTTGGGGCGAACGGGCAACAACAGATTAATTTCCAGGTTCCCTACGAGGTGGGCAATGCGGCGGCGGCCGACGTGATGGTGACGGCGAACGGCGTGACGGCGGTCGTAACGCAGGTGAATATTTCGACCTCGGCGCCGGGCGTCTTCAAAGTGGACGCGACGCATGGGGCGATCGAACATGGCGCCGATTACAGCGCGGTGACGCCGGGGCATCCGGCCGCGCCGGGGGAGATCGTGCTCGTCTATGCGACGGGACTCGGCACCGTGACGCCTGCTGTGAGCGATGGAGCGAGCGCGCCGTTGAAACCGCTGTCGACGACGGACCAATCGCCCACGGTGACGATCGGCGGGCAGGCGGCCGAGGTTTTATTTTCGGGCCTGGCGCCGGGGAAGGTGGGGTTGTATCAGTTGAACGTTCGGGTGCCGAAGAACGCTCCGGCGGGGGAGGACGACTTGATCGTCAGTTTCCCGCCGGCCTATGCGTGGCAACCGCCGTACAACTTCTTCTCCGGCGGCCTCGTGCCGCTCGACAGCGCGCCGGTGAAGATCTCCGTCCAGTGACCCGGTTAGCGGCGCGTCACCATGACAGTGCGCCAGGTGGCGTTGCCGGATGTGTCGGTGGCCTGGATCGAGATGGTGTTGGTGCCGACGTAGAGCGGGATGGGCGCGGTGGACCAGTTGGAGGTGCCGGAAGCGGTGCCGGTGGCGCCGGCCGAGGTTCCCCAGACGACGGAGGCGACGGCGACGTTGTCGCTGGCGGTGCCTTTGAAGACGATGGTGTGGGCGGAGGTGGCCACGTTGGTGGAAGACGGCGCGGAGATATGCAGCATGGGAGCGGTAGTATCCTTTC
>VFSW01015284.1_pt1 | contig 10559 bp, 8 predicted proteins | sample 5358111 | NCBI WGS metagenome assembly VFSW01 (sample SAMN11554181, study PRJNA540505) | mine drainage metagenome | isolation source: sediment from site ElyBrook_90M | place: USA: Ely Copper Mine, Vershire, VT | collected 2017
AGCGCGGCGGTGAGCACGACGAAGTTCATCACGGCCGAAGCGTGGGGAATGTGGACGGTGCGGAAGGTGGTAACGAAGGGGCTCGCGGTGACTCCGGCGTGGTTCCAGGGCATGACGCCGAGCAGCACGACGATGGCTCCGACATAAACGCAGGTAAGCGTGAGGAAGGTGAGCCACACGGCGCGCGGAATTTCTTTGGAAGAGCGTGATTCGCCGGTGGTGACCGCGACCATTTCCACGCCGCCGAAGCTGTAGATGGCGAAGGTCATGGCGATGAGCGGGGACCACTGGCCTTTGGGAAAGAATCCACCTTGCGCGTGGTATTGGGGCGCGACCCGGCCGCCGGCGAGCAAGGACGCTCCGACCACGATGAAGGCGGCGATGGTGGCCAGCTTGACCATGGACAGCCAGAACTCGACGCGGCCGTAGGAGCCGACGCCGCGCAGGTTGACGAAGAGCAGAAGCGCGGAGAAAATCACGATCCAGGAATAAGGGCGGACACCGGGGAACCAGTACGACATGTAGGCGGCGGCGGCGACCATTTCGGCGCCGATGTTGAGGGCGATGCCGAGCCAGTAGCCGGCGCGGGCGGTTAATCCGGCGTATTGATTAAGGGAGAGATCGCCATAGACGCCGAAGCTTCCGGCGGCGGGGTGGGCGCAGGCCAGTTCGCCGAGGGCCATGGCGACGGTCCAGTTGATGAAGGCGGCGGCGAGGAAGCTGAGGATGGCGGCGGGGCCGGCGATTTCCATAGCAGCGCCGGAGCCGAGCAGGAGGCCGGTGCCGATGGAGCCTCCGACGGCGACCATGGCCATTTGCCCGGCGGTGAGCTGGTGGCGGAGGCCGGCTTCGTTGGTTGGGGAGTTGTCCAAGGGCATCCAGCACCTTACCAAAAAAACAGCGAAAGACAAACGATGAGTGCGGCGATGACCGCGGCGATGAGTGCGGCGTCCTGTGATTCGGGCGGAAGGACAAATAGCTGAGGGCTGGGCGGCGCGAAGAATCCGCGGCAACCTGTGCAACGGCGATATGACACCAGGCGCAGAGCCAAAGAGCTACTGCCCTGAAACATCCACTCCGCTATGCCGGAAGCGTCTGCGCAGGTTTTTAGCCTGAACTTACAGTTCGAGCTGTCAAGATGAAATCGTGGGCGAATTCGTCGCCAAAGGCTCGAAGACTAATGGCAAGAGTTCAATGTTACGGGAACGCGAGTCGAGTCCTCGTCGCGCCGCCTACTGAAACACGAATGGAAACGCGTCTACCACCAACTGCAGCGGTGGGCTGGTGGCCGAAACCGTTCCGCCGGCGCTGATTGCGCCGCTGCTGTTATCGACGTTCACGATCTCAATGCTGCTGGCGTCGGCGTCGGCGGTGTACAAGTGGCTGTACGACAGGGCCGACAACGGGTAGAAGGCCATGCCGCCGCTGGCCGTTCCCACGGCGACGGGCGACCCCATCGGCGTAAGCACACCATTGCTCGCCACGTTGAACGCCTCTACGGTGTGATCGCCGGTGTTGATCACGAATAGTTGGTTGGCTGAGCCATCGATAAGCGTGCCCGGCCCTTTGCCGGCAGTAAATGGAGATCCCGGAATCGGAGTCAGCGCCCCGGTTGCATTATCGATGCTAAATCCGGCGATTTGGCCAGCGTTCGACAAAGAGACGAACAAGAATTGGTTGCCGGTGTTGTTCGTGGTGTTGAGAAGATAAGAAGGCCCGGCATTCGGAGCGGTAGCGAACGGCGAGCCGGTGATCGGGGAAAGCGATCCATCAGAGGCGATCGCGAACGCGAGAATCCCCCCGTTCAGGTCGCTCGAATCGGAGGCATAGAGCGAGGCTGCGAGCGAACTCGAACTCGTCAGCTGGGCAAAGGCCATGTGTGTCGGAGCAATGCCCGCCGCATACGGCGAGCCCGGCAGAGGTGCGGCCAGGGTCCCTGCGTTCCCGGGAGTGTAGCCGATAATCGTTCCGTTCGGTTCGCTCGCGTATAAGTTTTCGTAGGGCCCGGCTGGCCCAATCATGATGCTGTTCGGACCGCCCGAAGCAGAACCTAAAGTGAATGGCGAGCCCGGAGCCGACGTCAGGGACCCAGTCCCGATGTTTAGCGACTCCACCACGACCTGGTTCGACGGGCTGTCAGCAAACAGGAGCGTCCCCCAATTCGGGTTGCCGGCAATGCTCTGTGAGTTTGCCGGCCCCGTGGGAGATGCAATCGGGGTCAAAGCCCCCGTGGAGGCGATGGAAAAGCCCAAAATCTGATTGGATGTAGTGGTGGCATAGAGAAAAGGATTGCCTTGAGCGGGGCAGTTGCCGCAACAGTCGCCGCAAAAGTGAGAACTGGTCCCGCATCCCCAGAACGTCATGCACAACCCTACGATCAGAAAACATATCAAGAACTCAGGTGAGCGCTTCGCCATACTGGCCTCCTCGGAGCACACGACTATCATGCAACCTTTTAGAACCCAACACGCGTCAGGAAGTTGTCCGAGTCCGCCGATTCGACCGCCGGGGTCGTAATTGAGTCGACACTTAGCGACGCGTGGTAATTCAGGATACTCGTGATGACCGATATGCCGCCAAAATAGATAACTCGTAAGGTAACAGTCCGAGCGACGCGACTTAGCAAACAACTAACCCGCCCGTCAACGGCCATTGGCCAGGGGTGAGACCAGCGTTTAGGTCGACTTTGAGGGCGGACGATAAGTGGAACGGAGACTTTGCATTCGCCGAGCTTTGATTTGACGATCAAGACCAAAAGCCATCAGCGGCCGTCGCCTGAAAACTCTGCCCAGGCTCTTGCGCCCTGGCGCTATCACGCGCTAGGCTTTTACCGTGCGCAACGGGGCGCATCCGGTCCGCGGAAAGGACAGAAGTCCACCCAGCGGCGCTCAATTCGACAGAACTGACTTTCAGCCTGCTCAACGCGGACCTCGGGCATACGAAAGGAAGTTCTTTATGCCGACCAAACACCTTCCCGCGGCTCCGAACCTTGACCACCTAAAGTACCAGGCGAAAGATCTTCTCACGCAGCACTCTGCAAAGGAACGCAGCAGTGCGCAGCGACTGCGAGAATTTCATCCGAAGTTTCGTAACGCCACGGACCAGCAAATCTTTTCCATGCAAGTCAGTCTTGGTGAGGCGCAGCTTGCGATCGCGCGGGAGTACGGATATGCAAGCTGGGCTCGACTAAAGCGATTCATCGAAAAACCTGCCTTGATCGACCGCCTCCGCCTGCCCCATCATGAGAGGATTGAAGATCCTCTTTTCCGCCGTGGGATCGACCTCATCGACTCGGGTGCGGTTGAGGGCTTGCGCCTTCTGCTGGCAGAACCCCCCGATCTGGTTCACCGGCGCATGCTCTTTGAAGGGGGCAACTACTTCCGCAATCCCAGCCTGCTGGAATTCGTTGCGGAAAACCCGATCCGGCACGGCTTCCTGCCCACGAACATCGTGGAGGTGACAAAGGCCATCCTCGAAGCGCGCCCGGACGACAGCGCGCGCAACGACACGTTGATACTGGTGGCAACGGGTCGCGTGCCCCGCGAGTGTAAAGCGCAGATAGCGCTGATCGAGATCCTGTGTTCCCATGGCGCGGACCCTAATTGCGCGCTTCTGCCTGCGGTTGGGCACGGCGAATTCGACGCAGCTCAGGCGTTGATGCGGCTGGGGGCCAAGACTGATTTGCCGATCCTGGCGGCGCTAGGCCAGACCGGCGAGTTTCTCAAGCGTCTGGCTTCCTCGGATGCCGGCAAGCGTCATTGGGCGCTGGCTCTGGCGGCGCAACACGGACACGCAGATATCGTGCGTGCATTGCTGGATGCCGGTGAAGATCCAAACCGGTATAACCCGAGTGGGGCACACAGCCATTCGACGCCGCTCCATCAGGCGGCGCTGGCCGGACACCTGGGCGTGGTCCAATTGTTGGTTCAACGGGGAGCGAAACTCGAGATCAAAGATGTGCTTTGGCAGGGAATACCGGCAGATTGGGCCGCACATGGGAATATGCGGGAAGTCGAATCGTATTTAAGGAAGAGTAGTCGCGGCCCAACAAAAGGGTAGGGCTGCCTTCGGCCTCGCTCGGGACAGGCATTTGACTGGGAAGGGGCAGCGCGTTGTGCGCCGCCCCTTCTTGGCTGGCATGACGATTGATGGAGGTTGGAGCCTTTGCAATTCGAAAGGCTCGCCTGTTTGGGTTAGTTGCAGACTGCGCCGGCGTCGGAGGTGAAGGTGCCGTTGTTGGAATACCAGCCGTTGACTCCGATCGAAGGGGTCACGCGGTAATACCAGTCGAAGAACGCCATCTCCTGCACATGGTAACTGAAGCCGTTGGACATTTTTATGGCCGGCATCAGCGTGCCGGACAGAGGATCTCCGACTTCGTAGTTGTTCTGGCAGCCGGAAACCTGCCCGATGTGGCCCCACGATGGAGTGGGGTTGGTGCCGAGAGGATCATTCAGCCACTCGCCCAGTTCGTGGCTTAGAGCGGAGGTGTCGGCTGTGCCGGTGAAGAGGGTCTCGTCTCTGCCTTCGAAATCGCCGGTGCCATAGGTCTGAGAACCTACGGAACTGTGGTAGCCAAGAATGCAGCAGGTATTGAGGTTAGTGGGGGTTCCGCTGGCCATGACGGAGTCATAGAAAACAAAAAACACGAAGCTGTTGTCGTTGATGCCGAGCTTGGTGATAAGGGACTGGGCAGTGGAATCCCAGAAGCTAAAGCTCATCACACCGAGCGAGCCGGGCTTGTTTACGTTGCCGGTGTTGGTGCCGCACAGGCCGGTGAAGCCGTAGACGGTTCCGTCGGGAGAACCGGTATTGGCGCTAGGGACGGTCACCGTCTGCACGGGCATGGGAGTGAATCCGAGCAGCGTGTGGTAGTTGGCGCCGCCGGTGGCGGCAACATCCTTCCAGAAGTTAGCCCGCTGGAAGGCATCGATGTACTGGGTGGTGCCGACCGTGGTGCCCCCGAATTTGAAAACGGCATCGTTAAAGAGGGGCGACTGCTGGGTCAATTTGTAGCCTGTGTTGCCGGCTCCCAGGCAGCCGGGATCGGCTACGGTGGGGTCGAAGATGTAGCTGACGGTAGCGCTGTATTTAAAGACCAGGCGGACGGGGACGACGACCGTGGGAATGACGGTGACTTGTCCGGGTTTGGTGGCGGGATTCACGCCCATGATGACGCCCTTATAGGTATTGCCATCGATTGGCGAAACCAGGCTATAGCTCCAGGTAGGGATGTTGGAGCCGGCCAAGGTTGGCGGCGCTTCCGAATTGCGGTTGGCCCCATGGCTCAAATAAATCCCGTGCAGGGGAGTTCCGGGTTCGACTGGAATGGGTTGGTCGTCCTGTGTAAATGCGGCCGTGGTCAGCAGAATTGCGCACACTCCCGCGGCGAAATTAACGAACTTCATGTAATTGTCCTCCATCAGGTCCTGAGATTATTTCAGTGAATCGGTGGCCGGAGAGGGGATGGATCGGCACCGAGTAAGCAATTATGGATGGGGCTGCGATGGCTGTCAAGGCTGGAGGTTCAGGGTGCTACGAGGTTTTCGTGCAGAGCGGCAGAGCGGAGTTCGAGGATGGACAGCGAGTGCAGTTTCTTGCGTCTTTAAGTCCCTTACCGATCAACTTCTCACGTCATAATTCTTACGTCGTAGACCAGCGACACGATTCCGGAGCGGTAGATTTTATGGCTCCTTAGTTTTAATTGGGCCTGGTGAGCTGGGGACGGGAGCAGCGGGATGCCGGAGCCCAGCAGCACGGGCATGACGCTGACTTCGACGGTGTCGACCTGGCGCATTTCGAGCAGCGTGCGAAAAAGGACGCCGCCGCCCATGAGCCAGATGTCTTTTTCTGGACCAGCACCATGCTGGGCGCGCAGGGCTTGCAGTTCGGCGGGGTTGAGGTCACGGATGATGGTGATGTCAGGATGGTCGGCGGGTTGCAGAGTGCGGGAGGCTACGACCGCTTTCCGGCCTTTCAAGGACGCTTCCCCGAGTCTCGCCACGGCGGCTTGGTAGGTAATGCGCCCCATGAGAAGGGTATCGAACTGGGCCCAGATTTCGGCGAAGTTTACTTCGGGGTCCATGACGATCCAGTCGGCCTCGCCGTGGGGACCGGCGATGTAGCCGTCGAGGGTCATGGCGACGCAGTAGCGGATCTTTTTCATCGAGCTGATTTTTGAAAGAAAGATTCAGAGGACTGACAAGCGTTTCAGGTTCGGAATTACAACGTTATTGCTCGGCTTTTGGTGGAGACTGGAGGCCGAGGAATTTCATGACCATCTGCAGGTCTTTCCAGGTTTCGACTTTCTGGCGCGGGTCGCGGAGAAGGAAGGCTGGATGGTAAGTTACGGCGAGTTTGGTTCCTGGCCACGAGGAGTCGATGCTGCGCGCGCCGGCGGGCATGAAGTCGTAGAAGCGTCCGCGGAGTTCGGACATGGGCGCGTTGATGGCCAGCAGATTTTTGGCTGCGACCGCGCCCAGCGCCACGACAACTTTAGGCTTGACCACGGCGATCTGGCGCATCAGAAATGGAGAACAGGTTTCGCACTCGTCGCGCTCCGGGGTGCGGTTGCCGGGAGGACGGCATTTGACCACGTTGGCGATATAGACGTCCTCGCGACCAATGCCCATGGCGTTGATCATGTTGTTGAGCAGTTGTCCGGCGCGGCCGACGAAGGGCTCGCCCTGCGTATCTTCGTCGGCGCCGGGACCTTCGCCGACGAACATGAGTTCCGCGCGGGGGTTGCCCACGCCAAACACAATCTGCTTGCGGCCCTGCTGGTGCAACTTGCAGCGGGTGCAGTCGCCCAGGTCTTCGCGAATCAACTGGAGCGCGACGACGGGATCAGTGACGGCCTGCTCTGGTTGCGGTGTGAGCACGGGCAAGATGGTTTCCTCGGCGACGATGGCGGCGGATTTTCTGGCGGACATTTCCTCTCGCATTTCCAACTTGGGTAAGGACGATTGGTCTAGTTCTAGCGGGCCTGGGGCCGTTCTGTTGCGCCGGTAGAAATCGTAGATGCCCAGTTCGTGGTAGTAGCGAACACGCTCGGCGAGGGCGCGGCGCAGACTGGGATCGAGAGCCAGGGGCATGGGCGTGGAAGGGGAATTATAACCGGTTGGGCGAGGTGAAGCGTGCCGGGTCGTGAGGACTCCTGTGTGGGCCGCAGGTTCGGCGGCTGAGAGGGATCCTGCGACTGCGTCAGTCCTCCGCGTCGCGGTGGCCTGCCTTCGCTCAGGATGACGAATCAGGGCATGCGGGTGGGAGGGTGCGATCAGGCTTTGACGGGGGAGTTGCGAACCTGGCGGAGGCGGACGACCTGATCGAGGACGCGCTGGGCTACTTCCCATTTCGTGGTCTCGGGCACTTCGACCACCGCGTCGTGGGTGAGGATGGTGACGGCGTTGCGGTCGGAGTCGAAGCCAACGCCTTCGCGGGAAACGTCGTTGACCACGATGGCGTCGAGATGTTTGGCGAGAAGTTTCTGGCGGGCGTTCTCCAGAACGTTTTCGGTTTCGGCGGCGAAGCCCACGATAGTTTGAGAAGTCTTGCGCCGGGAAAGTTCCTGCAGAATGTCGGGCGTGGCCTCGAGTTCAAGGCTCATCGGGCCTTTGCGCTTGATCTTCTGGGCAGCGGCAGCTTTGGGACGATAGTCGGAGACAGCGGCGGTCTTGATGACGATGCTGGCCTGGGGCAGAAGTTTGAGGACTGCGTCGCGCATTTCCTCGGCGGATTCGACGGGCGTGACTTCGGCGGCTCCGGGTGGGGTAAGGGAGGTGGGTCCGCTGACTAGAAGAACGCGGGCGCTGCGGCGGAGCGCAGCCTCGGCGAGGGCGTAACCCATGCGACCGCTGGAGCGGTTGGTGAGATAGCGGACAGGATCGATTTTTTCGCGAGTGGGTCCGGCGGTGATGAGCACGGTCTCGCCAGTCAAATCCTGCGATGCGCCCAGGGCTTCCAGGACAGCGGCCACGATGGCTTCGGTTTCCGCGAGGCGGCCGGGACCGGTCATGCCGCAGGCCAGATAGCCCGCGCCGGGCTCAACGATTTTCACGCCGCGCTGGCGAAGAACCTGGAGGTTTGACTGGGTGGCCGGGTGGTTCCACATATTCACGTTCATGGCGGGCGCGACCACGACCGGCGCGGTGGTCGCCAGATAAAGCGTGGTAAGGAAGTCGCCGGCAATTCCCTGCGCGAAGTGGGCAAGAACGTCGGCCGTAGCGGGCACGACGACCAGGGCATCGATCGATTGCGCGACCGCGATGTGCTCGATGGCGGAGTCGATATTGGGCGCATGTTCCTCGCTAGGCGAAAACATGCTAGTGATGACTTTTTCGCCGGAGAGCGCGGCGAAGGTGAGAGGCCTGACGAACTCCTGGGCGGCGCGGGTCATGACCACCTGGACGCGGATGCCGCGGTCCTGCAGGGCGCGGACAACTTCCGCCGCCTTGTAAGCTGCGATTCCCCCGGTGACGCCCAGTGCGATCTTCATATCGGTTCTATGGCTGCGGTCGATATCGATTGCCGATAGCTCGATTTCCGATTGCCGGCCTGCGACAGGCCGCGCGGTTTTGGATCAATCGTCAGCATTCCACCATGAGCAATGGCTTTCAGTCTTGCCCCAGCGCCTTGTCCAAAGCGTCACCGGCCTGCTCGGCGGCGGTGCGGTTGTCGGGAATTTCCCACTTCACTTTGCCGGCGCGGATTTCATCCTGCGCGATGCGGCAGGGCTTGCGGGAGTTGGTGTCGACCACGGGCGGGGCGCCGGACTGCAGTTGCCTGGCGCGCCGCGCCGCCACCAGAATGTAGCGGTAGTTGCTGTCAAAGCCTTCGATCAACTTCATGCGACTCTCCCTGAAAAAACCGATTTGCAGTCTGAAATGCCGAGCGCCGCTTTCCGGCCGACGATCTCGAAACACATTTCGAATCGCCGACTGCGGAATGCCACCGTTGCCGCCGATTCGCCGACTCTTGCGTTGCGCAGAACACGCCATGTTTCCAGCGTGTTCTCTTATCTGAAATGATACCGCGAAAACAATGGGCGTGCTCAAGGCGCGGGGGTACGAAAGGACGCAAGGATGGGCAGCACCCTGTGCCGGGCATTGGCCAGGCGATTACGATCCGCCAGGTCGACGATCTTTATCTCTTGCGGGGAAAGGACGCGGCCGGACTGGCGCAGGCGTTCGGCCTCAACGATGGCCTGCAGGCTGTCGCTCGACTCCTCCAGTTTGTCGTTGATGAGAATGTAGTCGTACTTGTCGTAGTTCTCGATTTCGCGGCGGGCCTCATCCAGGCGGCGATCGATGGTTTCGTCATCGTTCTCACCGCGCTTGCGCAGGCGCCAGGCCAGGGTCTCGCGGTCGGGGGGGAGCACGAAGATGCTGACGGCATCGGGCAGTTTGTGCTTGATCTGCGCGGCGCCCTGGACATCGATGTCGAGGAGAAGATCGTTTCCCTTGTCCTGCGCCTCGCGCAGGAAGCGCCGCGCGGTGCCATAGTAATCCCTGCCGTAGAGACTGGCGCGCTCCAGAAATTCGTCGGCGGCGATCATCTGTTCAAATTGATCGCGGGAAACGAAGAAGTATTGCTTCCCGTTTTGCTCGCTGCCGCGCGGCGGGCGGGTGGTGTAGTAGATGGAAAAATCGAGGCGGGGAGCCATCGCCAGCAATACATTGACGAGGGTCGATTTCCCCGACCCGGAGGGGGCCGACACGATGTAGACGATGGGTTTGCGAGGCAGACTCATTCCAGGTTTTGCACCTGTTCGCGGGATTTTTCGATCTCCGACTTCATGGCGAGTCCGGCTTCGGTAATCTTCAGCGCTTCTCCGGCCAGGCCGGAAGTTTTTGACAGCAGAGTATTAGCTTCACGGTTCATTTCCTGCAGCAGGAAGTCAAGCTTCTTGCCGATTTCGCCGCCGGCGTCGAGCAATCCCAGGAAATGCTGCACGTGATTTTCTAGGCGCACAATCTCTTCCTGAATGTCGCTGCGATCGACCAGCAGCGCGGCCTCCTGCAGGATGCGCTCCTTATCAATCGTGGCGCTCAGCAACTCCTGCAGGCGGGTTTGCAGGCGCTCACTGTAGTTCTGCAACACGGCCCGGCGATGGTTCTGGACGCTCCTGCCCGCTTCCACCAGATGGGCCATGCGCTGGCGCAGTTCGCGGTCGATGCCGTGGCCCTCCTCCTCGCGCATTTGGTTGAGCCGTGACAGGGTCTCATTCACCTTGTCCATGACCGCGGCTTCGATGGCTCCATCGGCCAAATCGTTGGCCGAGTCGAGCGCACCGGGGATACGCAGCACGGCGTTCAGGTCGGGCTCTGCCGCCAGAGAAAACTCGGCGGCCAGGGAGCGGAAGGCGGCGATGTAGCCGCCGACTATGTCGCGGTTGATGGAGAACGTCTCGGTGTTGCCGCGCTCCAGGCTGAGCGTGACCTCGACGTGTCCGCGCGCCATCTTTTCCTTGAGCAGGCGGCGAAGCTGCATCTCCAGGCCGTCGGTACCGGAGGGAAGGCGGAAGTGCAGGTCGAGAAAACGATGGTTTACCGCCTTCAACG
>VFSW01015285.1_pt1 | contig 10558 bp, 8 predicted proteins | sample 5358111 | NCBI WGS metagenome assembly VFSW01 (sample SAMN11554181, study PRJNA540505) | mine drainage metagenome | isolation source: sediment from site ElyBrook_90M | place: USA: Ely Copper Mine, Vershire, VT | collected 2017
AAACCCATGACTGCAGGTGAATTTATCAAAGGCTTTCCAGTGATGCTGGGCGAGCAAATGGGGGTTTGATGCTCGAAATTCAGCGATTGGCCACATTGGCCCTGACCCAGGTATTGGGTGGGAAAAACCTGGATCACGCCCTGACCGATGCGCGCGGCCAGGCAAAAGGCCAGTTGACCGACCACCAACGCGCGTCATTGCAGGACGTGGGGTATGGTGTTTTGCGGCATCGCACGGAAATCGAGCGGGTGCTGCAACAGCTCTTTGCCAAAAAGAAGCCGGAACCGCCGCTGGATGCCTTGTTGATGGTGGCCACCTACCAGTTGCTTCATACGCGTGTGGCACACCACGCGGTTGTAAGCCACGCCGTGGAGGTTGCAGGCCTGTTGGGAGCAACCAGTGCCAAGGGTTTTGTGAATGGGGTCCTGCGTAACCTGCTGCGTCAGCGCGACGAATTTTTAAATGTGGCGCACGAAACGCCAGAAGGACGGTTTAGCCATCCCGCATGGTGGATCGACAAGGTCAGCGCACAATATCCCGAGCGCTGGGAGGCGCTGCTTGGCGAAGCGCAGGCGCACCCACCCATGACATTGCGGGTCAATCGCCGCAACAGCAGTCGCGACCAGTATCAGGCGCGTCTCAAGCTTGCCGGCATCGAGTCCGTGCCAGTGGGGCTCGAGGGGTTGATCCTTGCTGAGCCGGTCAACGTCAAGCAGCTGCCGGGCTTTGACCAGGGCGATGTTTCAGTGCAGGATGCTTCGGCGCAATACGCTGCGGAGCTGCTGGCGCTGCATCCCCGGCAACGGGTTCTGGATGCCTGTGCGGCGCCGGGGGGCAAGACCGGCCATATTCTGGAACGCGGCAACGCCCTGGAATTGCTGGCCCTGGACAAGGATGCCGGACGAATCAAGAAAGTGGAGGCCAATTTGCGCCGCCTGAACCTTGAAGCGCAATGCCTTGCTGCCGATGCCGGCGACCTCAAGTCCTGGTGGGATGGGCGCCCTTTTGATCGCGTGTTGCTGGACGCGCCTTGCAGCGGTTCGGGCGTGGTCAGAAGGCACCCTGACATCAAATGGCTGCGTCGGGCCGAGGACATTCCGGCGCTGGTGGCAACCCAGGAGCGTTTGCTGGAAACCTTGTGGCAGGTGGTGCGTCGCGGTGGAAAACTGGTTTATGCCACCTGTTCCATTTTTCGGGAGGAAAATCAGGGGCAGGTGGAAACCTTCCTGGCAAAACATCCTGAAGCACGACCCCAGTGGATTGATGACCCTTTATTTCATGAAGGACAGATTTACCCTGATCAGGCACATGATGGGTTTTTCTATGCCATATTTCAAAAAGCTTAGCCTGCTGGTGCTGCTAGGCGTCCTGTTCCTTGGCATGGCCACGGTACGCGCCGAGGGCATTTCCGTTCGTCATGCCGAAGTGGTTGCCACGGAGGATGGCTATTTCCTGAATGCGGATTTTGATCTGGAACTCACTCCAGCACTGGAAGAGGCACTCAACCGCGGCGTTTCCCTGACGTTTACCGTTTCCATGGAAATTATCGAGCCTCGCTGGTACTGGTTCAACAAGGATATCGTCAACCTACGCCAGGAGCGGCGACTGAGCTTCAATCCCCTGATGCGGGTTTACCGCTTTTCCATCGGATCCCTCTATCTGAGCTTCAATACCCTCAGGGATGCATTACAAGCCCTGTCGCGATTGAATGGCGTTCGCATTGCCGATTTGGGGAGCATGAACAAAGGGGGGCACTACGAAGCGCGCACGCAAATGCGATTGGACGTTTCGCAGTTGCCCAAGCCTTTTCAGGTGGATGCCTTGTCATCCAATGACTGGAACCTGGCATCAAAACCCTTGAGCTGGACGGTTTCCCCATGAAATGGGCTTCCGTATTCTCGTTCCATCGCATGAAATGGGTCATTGCCCTGGTGGTGCTGGCGGGGGGGGCCTTGCTCTATCTGCTCTCCGCGGCAACCGCAAACACGTCCCTGTTTTCGCAACATTATCCGCGTTTACTGGGCCTCGGGGCTGGCGTGGCCCTGGCGCTGCTGGGTTTGATTTCTTACCAGTTATGGACCCTCTACGGAAAATTGCGCGACCGGGTTTTTGGTTCCAAGCTAACACTCAAGCTGGTGGTGGTTTTTGCCCTCATGGCCGTGCTGCCCGGAACCCTGGTCTATGGCGTGTCCGTCAGGTTTCTGTCCAACAGCATTGAGTCCTGGTTTGACGTCAACGTGGACAATGCGCTGACCGCCGGGCTGGATCTGGGGCGAACCACTTTTGACAGCCTGCTCAATGACCTGGCCCATAAGGGCGAAGCCATGTCGGCGGCGCTGGCGGACGCTTCAGCTCTGGAAGAGACGACGCTGCTCTACCACCTGCGTGAACAGTTTGGCGTACAGGAGGCCACCCTGTTTTCCAAGTCAGGAACGGTTCTGGCATTTTCCAGCGGGCTCAACGATGCATCCATGCCGGATGCCCTGCCCATCAATGCCTCCATCAGTCACCAGATTCGTTCACAACGCGCGTACAAGATGGTCGAAACCATTCCCGGGAAAGGGCTTTATTTGCGCGTGGTCGTTCCGGTCAATCGTTTGACCTATTCCGAAGACTTGCGTGCCCTGCAATTGATGCAGCCTGTGTCGAGGGAGCTTGCTGCCGATGCGGACAGCGTCGAGGCGGCTTACCGTGGGTATCAGGAGCTCTTGCTGGCACGCACGGGATTGAAACGCATCTACGGGCTAAACTTGACGCTGGCCCTGTTGTTGACGTTGCTGACGGCCATTGCCCTGGCATTTGTGATTTCGGAGCGGTTAGGTGCCCCCCTGGGGGCGCTGGCTGAAAGCACCAAGGCCATTGGCGCGGGGGACTATACCAAGATGACGCCGGTGATCAGTGACGACGAGCTCGGCACGCTGACCCGTTCCTTCAATACCATGACGCAGCAATTGCATGAGGCCGCGGCCGACCGCCTACGCGACCAGGAGCGGCTGACTGCAGCCAAGGCCTATCAGGAAAGCATTCTGTCCAATCTGTCCACGGGGGTGATCGTTTTTGATGCCCAGTTTCAGCTCAAAAGCGCCAATCTCAGTGCCAACCAGCTATTGGGCGTTGATCGGGCACGCGGCGTATCGCTGGAAAACTGGGGCGTGTCGGTTCCAGAGCTGCAGCCCATCGCCCAGTATTTGGCGGAACAGTTTCATGCCGCACAGGATGTGGCCTGGGAGGGAAACGCGGACTGGATGGATGGCACGGACAAGCGCAAGTTTCATTTTCGCGGAACGCGACTTCCAGGCGAACGCGGTGGAGATTACGTCCTGGTGTTCGATGACATTACCCAAATGGTTCAGGCGCAGCGCGATGCGGCCTGGGGCGAAGTAGCGCGACGGCTGGCCCATGAAATCAAGAACCCCTTGACGCCGATCCAGCTTGCGGCCGAACGCATGCGACTGAAGCTCAGGGAAAAACTCCCCCTTGCAGAGTCGGACATTCTGGAGCGCTCCACTGCAACCATCATCAATCAGGTGGATGCACTGAAAAACATGGTCAACGATTTCAGTGAATACGCGCGTTCTTCCAAACTGGCTACGCGCAGCCTCGATCTGAACAAGTTGATCCAGGAAGTGCTGGTTTTATACGAATCGATGGGAGAGAAAATCGAACTCAAGCTGGCAGCAGCACTGCCGCTGGTTGATGGCGACGCCACTCGCCTGCGCCAGGTGATCCACAACCTCATACAGAACGCCCTGGACGCGTTGCAGGGTCAGGCTGATCCTCGCGTGACCGTAGCGACCGAAGTGCAGGGGAGCTGGATCAAACTGTCCATTTTTGACAATGGTCACGGATTTTCTGAAGCGTTGCTGGGTAGAATTTTTGAACCCTATGTCACCACCAAGAGCAAGGGAACGGGACTGGGTTTGCCCATCGTCAAGAAGATTGTTGAAGAGCACCATGGCAAAATCCAGGTGTCCAACCTGGAGCAGGGGGGCGCCATCATCAGCATCCTGCTCCCGCTACCGGAGAATACTTAATGGCAAATCACATCCTCGTAGTCGATGACGAGGTCGGCATTCGCGAACTGTTGTCCGAAATCCTGAGTGACGAGGGCTATCGGGTCAGGCTGGCCGCCAATGCGATGGAGGCCAGGTTGTTGCGCCAGGAAGAGCGCCCTGATCTGGTCCTGCTGGATATCTGGATGCCCCAGATGGATGGCATCACCCTGCTCAGGGAATGGGGTTCTGCAGGACAGCTCAACATGCCCGTCATCATGATGTCCGGCCACGCTTCTGTAGATACGGCTGTTGAGGCAACCCGTATTGGCGCGTTCGACTTTCTGGAAAAACCCATCGCGCTTCCCAAGCTGCTGGCAACGGTTGAACGCGCCTTGCGCAAGGGAGAAGCCGAATTCCGTCCTGAGCTCTCGAGCATTCAGTTGGGCAAGGGACAGTTGATCAGCGACCTGCGGCGCCGTCTGGATCAAATCGCCAATCATAATGCGCCGGTTTTGCTGGTGGGTGAGCCCGGTTGTGGGGTTGAGCTTGCAGCACGCCATCTGCACCGACCCAATACGCCCTGGTTTGCCCCGGCAGATAACCAGTGGATGGCCGAGAATCCATTCGAACCCCTGACCGCATGTCAGGGTGGCCTGATCTTCATTGCTGAAATCAGCGATCTTTCCAGGGCGCAGCAAAAGGGGCTGTCACAGTTGTTGGGCAAACTCGAAAAGCACCATGTTCGTCTGGTATGTGCCAGCAGTTACCCCGCAGCGACGCTGATTCAGGAAAACATGATGGATCCGGAACTGGTTACCCGGCTCTCTGCCCTGATCATCACGGTTCCGCCCCTGCGTGACCATGCGGAAGACATTCCTGAAATTGCCACGGCATTGTTAAGCCGGATGACAGAAGCAGGGGAAGTTCCTGTCAAGACCCTGAGCACCGGCGCCCTGAACATGCTGCGGCAGATGTCCTGGCCCGGTAATTTGCCTGCACTGACCAATGCCGTGAGAACCCTGGCGCTCACCACGACAGCTTCGGAAATTCTTGCCGACGATGTCGCGAAAGTCGCCAATCAGTTCGACAGGACCACGCCCATGGCCGCCAAGCTGGCCGGCTTTGACCTGCCCCTGCGAGAGGCTCGCGACCAGTTTGAGAAAGCCTATTTCGAGTATCACATCCGCCTGGAGTCGGGAAACATGTCCAGGGTTGCCGAACGTGTGGGCCTTGAGCGCACGCATCTGTATCGCAAGCTCAAACAACTGGGCGTCAGGCTGGCTTCGCAGCGAGGAGAAGAGTGAGTCGTGACACTCACCCACAGCGCTGGCTGATTTTGTCCCACGGCTTCAACATGGATGGCCGGGCAGCGAGCCTGACCATCACGGACAAGATTCCCCATCTCATGGCAGCCGGAATCGAGCCCATTGTATTGAGCGCCGTGACCGGCAGTCGCGACAGGCGATTCAGGCATGTTCAGTTGTTGCCCTGGGGGCCGTCCGGTTTACGCTTTGATTTACGCCATATGATCGCCTTGCGGTGGGGGCGGGACTGGCGCTATCGATTGGTGACCGGTTCCATTTCCCTGCTGCTGCTTCCCTTTATATTGCTGGAACGAGGCCTCATTGGTTTGCAAAGCCAGTGGTCCTGGACGCCCGCAGCGGTCGCGAGAGGCTGCTGGTACATCCTGAAGTACCGGCCGGCGCTGGTGTATTCGACAGGGGGTGCCTATTCGGCGCATTGGGCAGGCTATTGGTTGAAGCGTCTCACGGGGATTTGCTGGATTGCAGAAATTCATGATCCGATGTTGTTTCCGGGCACCGTGCCTGCAACGCGCAACCTCAGGTTCTGGGCAAAACTGGAAGGCATGATTTGTGAGCGCGCGAATCTGGTGTGGTGGTTTACGGACCAGGCGCTGGCCAGCGCCAGGCGGCGTCATCCCATGCTGGGCGACCGGGGCCTTGTGATTCTCCCAGGTGCCGAACCACCACAGGCCAGGGCTTCGTATGCCAAGGGAGCGCATCTGGTACTTGGGCATTTTGGCTCGCTGTCTTCCGTTCGCAGCCTGCGTCCGCTGGTGGAGGCTTTTGCCGCATTTCGCGAGTCCCATCCCGAGATGGCCGAACGCGTCTTCGTGCATTGTTACGGTGGTCCCATCGATGGGCCTGGACAGCAGGCCATCCGGACCCAGGGGCTGGAGGCGCATTTTGTAAACCAGGGGCGCCTGGAGTGGGACCCGGTGACACGGCTTACTGGCCGGGAGCGCATCCAGCAGCGCATGCATCAAGTGGATGCCCTGCTGCTGCTGCACGGTACCACGGCGGATTGTGCCGAATATATCCCGTCAAAATTTTACGATTACTTGTGGGCAGGGCGCCCGGTAGTGGGGTTGGTGCACATCAATCCGCAATTGGCCCGCCTGATTGCGGATCATGGGGGCTATGCGGCCGAAGTCGACAACCGGGAGGATGTGCAGCAGCTGTTTGTCAGGGTTTTCGAGGACTGGCGCGATGACCGGCTGCGAGGCAGTCGGCTGCCGCCCATTGGCGCGGCACAAGCGGTTGACGCCATTTTGGCCCGTACGGAGCAGCTTGTGAAATGATCGCACGCTTCATGGCCTACGGCATGCTGTTGATGCTTCCAGTGAGCGTGGCCGGCGTCAACCTTTTTGGGGGAGGGCTGTTGCTGGCTGCACTCCTGTCCAGGGAGTTTTGGTGCGCGGCACGCAAGTTGTTGACCAACCCCATGGTGCTGGTGACGATGGCCATGCTGGGCTTGCTGTTGCTGGGCATGCTGTATACCTCAGGCCCCCGCCAGGAAGCCTGGGCTGTGTTCATGAAGTATCGCAAGTTGTTGTTTTTGCCCTTATTGCTACCCTTTTTCCAGGAAGATCGCCATCGTCTGACAGCCATGCGCCTGCTGGCGCTCTCGATCTCCATCACCGTCATGGCCTCCTGGAGCGAGTTTCTGGGCTGGACGCATATCAGCGATCCCGCTTACGGAGGCCCTCCCGGTGATGCGGTTTTTAAAATGCACATACCCCAGGGAACGCTGTTTTCCCTCCTGATTGCGCTCTGTGTAGGTCTGGCTTTCGCTACGCGTTCCAGGCTGATGCAGGCGCTGCTCCTGGGAATGGCGTTGCTGACGGCGCTGGATATTTCCTGGGTCATGGTCGGCCGAACGGGAAAGGCGATTTTGCCCGTGCTGGCCATATGGGCCGTGTGGGAGGCGCTGCGATTTTGCCGCCCGCCTGCCAGGGTTTACTGGAGCATCGTCCTGGGTGCGTTGGCCCTCATCTTGGGCGCCACCCTCTGGGTGGCTGCCACGCCGACTACCCTTCTGGGCTCGGTCCCCAGGGAAATCCATCAGTCCGAGGAAACGGGCATTCCAACCTCACAGGGAATCCGGATGGCGTTTTACCGCAAGAGCGCCGAACTGATTTCGCAACGACCCTGGAGCGGTTACGGAACGGGATCCGTGTTGACGGAAACCGAAATCCTGGCGGCAAAGGGCCAGACGGAAGTGGCGCGGATCCCCACGGTCAACCTTCACAATGAATTCCTGATGTGGACCGTTCAATTGGGAGTCGCCGGATTGACGGCCATCCTGCTGTTCTTTGGCATCATGCTGCGTGCTTCGTTTGGGCGCCCCGTCCCGATAGCAATCCTGCTGCGCGGACAATGGGTGGTTTTTGTCGCAGGTTGCCTGTTCAATTCCTATCTGCTGGATTTTGCCGAGGGCTATGCAATGGTCCTGAGCGCTGGGATACTGCTCCCGTTATGAAACTCGTCGATCTGTTCAGGGTCATTCCCACTTCCATTGAGGTACCCACGCCATTTGCCGTGTGCAACCCTTCCGTGATGGCTACGGGAAGCGGCTGGTCCGTTCTGGTCCGGGCGTTGGACCCTCTCCCCTATTCCGGCCCAGAGGCGCCTTATCTCAGCAGCGAAAACTGGCTCGTGAAGTACGATGCCTATCTGCGACCGCAATTCACAACCAGGTTACTGGATCAGGAGGTTCGGGAGCGCTGCATCGAGGCGCGCAATGGGCTCGAAGATGGCAGGCTCTTTATGTGGTCAGGTCGGCAGTGGGCGTTGTTCAGCGGGTTGCAACGCAGCCGTCGGGGGTACATCAATGCCATGATCCTGGCGGAACTGGAGGGTGACCGCTTGTGCAACCCCATCGTCCTTCCTTCGCCGCATCAACTGTCCCGGGAAAAAAACTGGATGCCCTGGGTGATGGACAACGAACTGTATCTGGTTTACTCGACGCAGCCCCTCGAAGTTTATCGTTACACGCCGGATGGGCTGATTCGGGTGCATGGCGGGGTTGCTGTCCCCAAAAATTCTGGCGCCATGATATCCGGGTCCTCGCAAGTCATCCCGTGGGGAGAGGATTACCTGGCCATCACGCACCAAAGAAACCGCGCACCGTTGGCAACGCGTCTGATGCAGAAATATGTGACTCGAGATCCGGACTACCAAAGAAAGAAAGTACTCTTCACCCACCACATGCTGTTGCTGGATCGCCATTTCAACATCAAGGCGCAGTCGCGGGCCTTCCATTTTGAAACCTCTGGAATCGAATTTTGTGCCGGATTGGCCAGTCAGGACGGTCGTGTCCTGATTTCCTATGGTGTGATGGATGAAAAAGCGCGTCTGCTGGAACTGGACCCCTCACAGGTGGATCGAATCCTGGGTCAAAAGGTGCGGCACCCCAACATGACGAGAATTGCACCGCCTGTACAGCCTGACCGGACGCTACCCAGTATCGATCTCATCGTGCTCAATTACCGGAATTTCGAGACCACGGCGGCGCGCTGCCTCGACTCGTTATGGCCGCAGCACGATGCGTCAAGAATCCGCGTGACATTGCTGGATAACGGCTCTCCCGACAGCAGCCCTGCACAGATCAGGGAATATGCAAAAGGGCACACCCAACTGGAATACGAGTGCCTGACGGACAATTTGGGGTTTGCAGGAGGGATGAACCACGCCGCCCGGAAGGGACAGGGTGAGTGGCTGCTGCTGGTGAACAACGATACGATTTTCCCGCCGGGCACCCTGAAAAACCTGTCGCGAGCCCTGGCTTCTGCGGGGCCTGACATTGCCGCCATCGGACCCGTGACCAACGCTGCAGGAAATGAACAGGATTACTATCTTGAGGGGACGGCGGAAAGTGTGCTTGCGACCGCTGCCCTGTTTCATCAAACCCCGATCAATCGCCTCCTGCCAGTGTACCGTCTGGATTTTTTCTGTGTGGCCATACGCCGATCGGTCTGGAATGAGCTGGGGGGGCTGGATACCACCTATGGGCTGGGCTACTACGAAGATTTCGATTTCAGCGTCAAGATGCGCCATGCAGGGTATCGCTTGATGATGTGCGAAGACGCCTTCGTTTATCATCAGGGGGGCAGCAGCTTCAAGCAGTCGGCGAGTTCCAGGAATTTGATCCGTGCCAACCGTGACCTGTTCACCGGCCGCTATCCCGAGGTTGCCTTGCCCCACAAGCGGGAGGGTAATCTCGAAACGCTGCGCTTGTACCAGCATTTGATCGAGTCGGGCTATCCTGCCGCTCAGCTGCTGGAACGGATTGCCCTGCGCATGAAGGCGCTGGCCCGAGAGGCCCCCAAAAGCCTGCACAAACGTCGCCAATGGGAAAAGGCCCAGGCATCGCTTCATCTTTAGAGAAAGGTTGCAGATGAACAAATATCTGCTTTACAGGATTTCCAGCCGCATCAATGCAAAACCCAGAATTGCCGGATTTTCGAAACTGGCTTGCCTGGATAACCTGCTGGCTTCGTTTCCGGGATATCGCATGATCTGCATTGCCGATCATTGCGATGAGGAGACGGTGGCGCTGTTGTCACGAAAGGATTTTTACAGGCTGGAAGTGACGCGCCTGGGGCAGACTCCCGCCTTTTACCATCTCGTGAATCGCGCCTTGGCGCAACTGGATGATGATGACATCGTTTATTTCATCGAAGATGACTATCTTCACGTTCCGCAAGCGGGCGAAATACTGGAAGAAGGACTGACGGTGTTCGATTACGTCACGCTCTATGACCATCCAGACAAATATGGCGTTTTTGGCAAGGGCAGAAACCCTTACGTCGACGATGATCGTCTTTCAGAACCCACCAGGATATTCAAGGGTCGTCGGGTGCTGTGGCGCACCACCAATTCCACGACCCATTCATTTGCCTGTCTTGTTCGTACCTTGCGGGAAGATCGTTGGGTATGGCTGGGAAAGCTGAAGCTGCGTCCCAAGCTGCAGGATTTTTACGACTGGATCTTTTTAACCCGGCCCGGGTTTAACGGAGGCCGGCTCAAGGCGAAGTTGCTCCTGCGCCAGTTGGGAGCTCATCTGGCACCATTGGTGGGGTTTCGAAAGCGCACCCTGGGTGTGCCCATTCCTTCGGCATCAGCGCATCTGGAGGAAAAATATCTTCCGGATGGTTTCGACCTCAAGGGCCTTCAGCGCAGCAGTGAGTCGTGATGCGCGCCAGTGCGCCATTTCATTTGAGTCACCCCAAGTATCGCACCGACATTGACGGGCTGCGA